>Ga0209427_10002165_pt1 | contig 23073 bp, 23 predicted proteins | sample DeeMarSWOR136_30_FD_187465 | JGI IMG/M metagenome (GOLD analysis project Ga0209427, IMG submission 187465) | Marine sediment microbial communities from White Oak River estuary, North Carolina - WOR-1-36_30 (SPAdes) (version 2) | ecosystem: Environmental > Aquatic > Marine > Intertidal zone >...
GCTTTCTGCGCCCGTAGCTCAGTGGATAGAGCGGCGGTCTCCGGAACCGCAGGTCGAGGGTTCAAATCCCCCCGGGCGCATTTTCTTCTTCTTGCTTGATGGGCCATCTGCCAACGATTGCTGACAGCACCTCAGAATCGGCTACTCGCCGCCTGCCGTTCTTCAATTTTCTTGACATCCAGCTTCCTCTTTAAATAATTAAAAGTGAGTATCGTAAGAAAGGAGTCGTGTATGCAAAAACTGGTCACTTTTCTCATTTTTCTTCTCATAGTCGTGCTGATAGCTCTTGTTACTATACCTCAGTGGGCAGTCAAGAAACCAGACAAAGTGCTCATCGGTCATTTCCCAGATGTGCCCAATTGCTGGCTCTATTTCGGATTGGACCAGGGGCTCTTCGAGAAGTACAAATTGGAACCCAAACTCATCGAGTTCAGCTCATATGAGGAGGCCCTCGATTCCCTCCAAAACGGTAGGATCGATTGTTTCTTCTCTTTCCCGTGGTCATTCCTCCTGCAAGAGATGGCTGATACACTCACTGAGATGGAAGGAGACACAGTCCATCTGCAGAAGGCGATCATGTCGTTTTACTCTACTTCAGAAAAGCCCTACGGAGCACTTGTAGTCCCCGAGAAGTCTGCAATAACAGACGTCAAAAAACTGAGTAGGAAGAAAATCGGAGTCGTGCGCCATCCTTATGCCGAGCTCGAGGCTCTACTGGTCAGGGCACTGCAGCAAGAGATTTCGCCAAGGAACGTGCACACTGAGTCGGTGGAGAAGAGCCAAGTATCTTCTCTCCTTGAAGATAAGGAAATCTCAAGCGCACTCCTCTACGAACCGAATCTTGTGAGGATGCTTCAACGAGGCAAGACTCAGATTCTCCAGGAAGACCCAATCTCAAGCTATCTCATCGACGCTTACCCCTTGCAGGTAGCATGCATTTCCACGTCCTTTCTCACGAAGAAAAGCGAGGCAGCACTCAATTTCAGAAACGCGCTTGAGGAGTCACTCCAATTCGGCGACCTGAATGAAGCCGATGTAAGAGGCTCCCTTGCGGATTATATGAACCTGACCACGTCTGAATCTCGTAAAGTGAGGCTCCCCTTATTTGAGACTTATGAGACAATAGATCGAGACGCGATTCAGAATTTCGCAGACCTTTTGACCAGTGAAGGGGTTCTGCCAGATACTCTGGAAACCCAAGGGCAGGGGATTTTCTTTGACATGTTTGAATGAAGAATGCTCTTGTAATCGCCTACTACTTCCCTCCCTTAGGTATGGGAGGGGTTCAGAGGACATTCAAATTCTGCAAGTATCTTCCCCAATTCGGCTGGCATCCCATAGTAATCACCGTCAAGGATATAGCCTATCCTGAATACGATCCCACTCCCTTGGATGAGTCTCCAACTGAAGTTCTGAGAACTGAATCTCTGGATCCCCTTAGACTGGCACGGTTTTTCGGCTCGCCAAGCTTTGAGAATTCGAGAAGAAGGTGGAGTACCTTGCTGTCATGGTTTTTGATCCCTGACAGCAAGCTTCTCTGGCTTCCGTTTGTGTTGAGCGCAGCGAGATCGCTTCTGAGAGCACGAGAGATCTCTCTCATCTTCGCCACATCTCCACCACTTACCTCCTTGATTGCGGGGTGGTTGCTGAAAAAAGCGTCCAGGAAACCTTTGGTCATAGATCTGCGAGACCCTCTTGGGTATGGGCTCCTTCCACCGACATTCCTGCACTCCAGGGCAATTCGATTCCTCACCCGAAAAGTCGTTGATGCAGCAGACAGAATCATTGCTGTCTACCCGCAACACCAGGTCAGGAGCGTTGAGCGCAAGGTGACTGTCATACCTAACGGTTTCGATCCCGAGGACTTTGTGGTATCAGAGATTCAGGCCAACAAGTTCCTGATCGTTCACACGGGGACTCTGACGAAGAAGAGAAATGGACTTCCTTTCCTGATGTCCGTCAAGAAGTTCGTGCAATCAAGACAAGTAGATAAGAATGTGGTGAAAGTCAAATTAGTTGGATGGGTTGATCCATCTTATGCTCAGACAATCAAGAAGGAAGGTCTTTCAGAGGTCGTGGAGCTTTTTCCTTACGTCTCCCACAAGGAGAGCGTGCAACACTTGATGAGTTCTTCCCTTCTTTGGTTACCTGCAGGTGAAGAAGAAATACCCGGGAAGGTATACGAGTACCTCGGAAGCAGGAGACCAATCATAGCCACCGCTCCGGAAGGGGACTGTGCAGCATTGATCAGAATGACGCGTTCGGGAGTGGTTATCGACCCTGCCAACACGTCCGGAATCGTGAAAGCGCTCATCGCACACTACAGACTGTTTGTAGACGGAAAATCGGGACTCAGAGAACACAGGGATCTGGGAAGATTCAACAGAATGGTTCAAACAAAGACTTTGGCAAGTCTTTTCGATGAAGTCGCTCAATGAAGAAGGTCTGCATAATCACCTCGGGGCATCCACCTTACGACGACCGAGTTTTCTACAAGGAGGCAAGATCCTTAAGAAGAGCTGGATGGAAGGTAACGCTCATTTGCTCAACTGGTAACTATGACGAACTGACAGAGGGAATCACAGTTTTTGGATTCAGGATGGACCCCTTTCTCACCAGAATCTTTATAGGAAGGATTTTCAAGCTGATACGCCTGGTCAGACTTGCGATCAAGGAGAGATATGACGTGTATCACTGCCATGAGTTCGGTCCTCTGGCAGTTGCACACATCGCAAATCTCATCTGGTCTATTTCACGTGAAGGCAGGAAGAGGATAATCTACGATGTCCATGAATGGTTCCCCTGGAGCATCTCCTGGGAATCAGGCAATCCTCTCCTCAAGCGAATACGCGCCTGGTTCTATCATCGAATTCACTCACTTCTATGCAATCGCACCGACCACATCATCGTCACCGAGGAGTTGAAGATAGGCCTGTTTCAAAGTACGTTGGCCCACTCCAGAATCACGGCAATCAAGAATTTCCCCCCCCTTGAGCTTTTCAGGCCCTCTAAGAAAAACTCCCACAGTGGCCGTTTTGTCATAGGATATGCTGGCGGGCTATCCAGGGAGCGCGGAATCTATGACCTAGCCAGAGCCACACAACTCTTTTCCGAAAAAAGTGGACTAAGACCTGAGCTCCTTCTCATCGGAGATTTCTATTCAGCCTGGAGACGGAAGACTTTCACGGATTCATTCGGCGCCGCTGCTTTCGACCTGCACATTACCGGATGGATACCACATCCTGAGGTCCCGATCTTCCTCCGCGATGCGGATGTCTGTGCAATACCGTTGCCTCAAACAGCGAGATTTCTAAGAAGCCTCCCGGTAAAGCTTTACGAGTACATGGCACTCTCTAAGCCCGTCATTGCCTCTAACTTCGGCGAAATGAGGCGCGTAATCCAACAGACCCACTGCGGCATCCTCGTAGATCCATCGAATCCCGAGAGGATGGCGGATGTGATTACATACTACCACAACAATCCAGACTTGATCCGCCAACACGGCAACAATGGCAGGCACTGGGTTGAAAAAGAGTACAATTGGGCACGATCCGAACGAGTTCTTCTCTCCATCTATTCGAACCTACAACCGAACTCTAATGTTGTTTCGCAAGATTAAACCTTACAAAAAGAAAGATACATTATTGTATAAGATGGTTGAATTAGAAAATGCCTCTGAGGAATAAGGTGAAACCTGAAGAAACACAGTTTGATTTGGCGCAGGTACTTAGATTGGGCAAGGACACCGTCTTCTATGGAGGGACGAGTGCAGCGACCAAGGTAGTTTCGCTTGCGCTTGTGCCACTCTATACCAGATTCTTCGTCCCGTCTGAGTACGGTGTTATCGAACTTCTTCTGACTGCTTCTGCGCTTCTCTCACGTATTTTCTCGGTCGGGGTCGATTCAGCGCTTCTCAGATTCTATGGTGACTCTCCCTCTCAGGATAGAAGAAAGCTGGCCTCAGCTGCTCTGTGGCACATGTTAGCCGCAGGAGCGCCCGTGTGTGTAGTATCGAGTCTCTTTTCTCGTCAAATATCTTCTTGGCTGTTCAATTCAAGCGTACATTCAGATCTTGTCGCTCTCATGCTCCTCACAATTCCATTCGTCATGATCGGGTGGATTCCGCAAGACCTCACCAGGCTTCGATTTGAAAAGCTGAAGTACAATTTCCTCATGGTGGGAGGAAGCATCTTCTACGGAATCGCAGCCGTAGTTCTGGTTCTGCTGTTGCACAAAGGGCTTTGGGGAGTTATGTTGAGCCAGTTCTTGAGAGCGAGTCTCTTCGGAATTCTCGGTATCATGCTCGTCAGACAGGGTCTATCGCTGAGAATCGACTTCGGTGCAGTCAAGAGACTACTTGCATTCGGGGCACCCCTCCTCCCCGCTTCGGTAGCCTTGTGGGTATCCAGCTCTTCAGATAGGTTCTTTCTGGCCAGATTTGCATCTCTCCATTCGGTAGGAGTCTACTCGGTTGCGAACCGTCTGGCGTGGGTGCAGTGGTTCGTTTTCTCCTCTTTCCAGCTGGCTTTCACCCCCATAGCTTACTCCATTTACAAAAGGCCAGGTGCGCATACCGTATTTCGCAAGGTATTCATCTACTACCTCGCACTCTCAAGCATCTTGGGAATCGGAATCTCTATCTTCGGGTTGAACATTCTCCGAATCCTCACTCCGCAAGCTTATCATCCTGCCTACGTAGCCGTAGGACTGCTCAATTTAAGTGTCATTCTTCACGGCGCATTCTATATTTTTGGAATCGGCATCAGTATCGCGAAAAGGACGAAGTACTTCGCATATTCCTATGTGGCTGGGGCTATGGCAAACATTGTGCTCAATCTTCTCCTCATACCGGCCTTCGGCGTAACCGGCGCCGCCTCTGCGACATCCATCTCCTTTGCCATTACGGCAATACTCGGTTCATACTGGTCGAGAAGATCATATCCCCTGTACCTTCCTCTCCGGAAAGTCATCCTGATCTGTGCATTTTTTCTCAGCTTCAACGCACTCGGAATTCTTATAGATTCCTCTCTCGGTGGACATATTCCATCAAAGATGTTGACATTTTTCGCCTTCACGATATGTATCCTGTTGCTCCTGGATAGAGAAGATCAGATTCTTCTGGTCAGATTGCTGAAAAGACTTGTGAAGACCGGAAGGAGAAGACTGTGATGGAAGTGATTGAATATGAAGAGAAACACAGAGAAAGGTGGGAGGAATTTGTCGAAAGATCCAACAACGGCACCATCTTCCACCGTATGAAGTTCCTGGATTACCACCCAAAAGGGAGATTCCAAAATAGACATTTTTTGATTGAGGAGAGGGATAGGATTGTATCAGTATTCCCTGGGGCAGAGGAGGCCGCTCCCGAAGGAAGAATGCTCGTGTCTCATCCTGGCGCCTCCTACGGTGGGTTCGTAGTCAGTGAAGACCTAGGTGTAAGGGGGTCGATAGCTGTAGTGAAGCGACTGTTCAACTCCCTCAGGGAGAGAGGGTTCAAGAAAGTTGTCCTTACTCAGCCTCCCGTCATCTACCAGAAGATCCTGACCAACTACATCGATTTCGCTGTATGGATCTGTGGGGGCACGTATCTCAGGCGAGAGCTGTCAGCTGTCATCGAAGTCAGTGAAGATCCACTGCTCACGTTCAGAACTGCAGCCAGGACCGCAGTACGAAAATCGATCAAATCAGGGGTGAAGGTGAGAGAGTCACAGGACTACGAGCGTTTCTACGAAATACTGAGGAAGAATCTAAGAATGCGCCACAACGTCACTCCCACCCATTCGCTCGATGAGCTCCTGCGTCTCACTGAGCTCTTCCCAGAGAGAATTCGGCTCTTCTGTGCATATCTCGGCGAAGAGCCTATTGGTGGAATTGTCAGCTTCATCTGCAATCAAAGAGTAGTGCTGGCCTTCTACATATCCCATATCGAGGAGTATCAGAGTTACAGACCTGTTAACTTGCTCATCTACGAGCTCTTGAAATGGCTAAGACAGTCTGGTCACCGATACCTTGACCTCGGTACCTTCACGCTCAAGATGGAGCCGGATTTTGGTCTGGCCAGATTCAAGGAAAATTTCAAGGCACGAGGCCTGTTCAGAGACACTCTCGTCATAGAATTGTGAGAATTCTCCACATTGCTCCCTTCAACTTCTCTGGCGTACCTATTGAATTAGTGAAGGCTGAGAGAACGTCTGGTCACTACTCTCGACTCATAACTCTTGGAAGGGATCCACGGGGCTATGAGGAAGATATATGTCTGGGCCTTCCCTTCTTGAGAAGCACTCTTCTCAGCACGGTGAAGAAAGTGGTGTCCAGAAGAATCGGACAGACCAATGTTACTCCAATTCCTTCCAAGCTACCACCAGTCTGGAGGCCAAAAACACGCATCGAGGCCCTTCTGATAACGTTAAGGAACGAACTCTGGAAACGTGATCTCAGAAGGTTTCTCAGAGAATTCGATTTCTTCGGCTTCGATCTTTATCAGCTCGATGGCGGTCATGGACTCCTAAGATCTGGGGAATTGCTCCAGGAGGTAAAGAGGAGGGGGAAAAGAATCATATGCTGTTACCTTGGAAGTGATCTACGGTTACGAGGAGTAATCCCGGAGATAGATAAACTGAGTGACCTCAACGTCACGGTAGAGTTCGACCACCTGAAACTGCACCCAAGAATTCAGCACATCTTTTACCCGTTCCAGGTCGACAGATTCCGAGTAAGAGAAAGTGAGAATGAGCTGTTGAGAATAGCACACGCTCCTACTTCGAGAAAGGCAAAGGGAACCGATATCATAGTCTCTGTCGTGTCGCTGCTCGAAAAAGAGTATCCGGTCAAACTGGTGCTGATTGAAGGTCTGTCATACTCGAGAGCGTTAGAACTCAAATATACATGTGACATAATGATTGACCAGCTCGGTGAGCTGGGCTACGGGATGAATTCCCTTGAAGCTCTTGCCATGGGAATTCCTACCTGCACATCACTTCCGAGAGACTACGAGGCCTATCTCGGCGCCCATCCTTTTATCAATGTGAACCCCGAAAATCTGAGGCAGAAACTCGTCGAATTGATAGAGAACAGGAAGCTTCGCAGAAAAAAGGCAGCTGAAGGGAGAAGATGGGTGGAAGCATTCCACGACTCCCGAAAAGTGGTAATGCAGATTCACTCGCTGCTTTGACCTCAAGGTCGAGAGCCCCTCCGTCCTTCCACTTTTCGCTGGAAATAGATGAGGTAGTTGAAGCCTGATATCAGGGCAAAGATGAGAGATATCCATGCAAACCATATACTTGAGGGTGAACGGACGGCATACGCGAGTGCCGTCGCTCCGTAAACGCAGCCAGTCAGCTTACCCAGCCGGTTACTGCGAGGAAATCCGAGACGTGTGCGAAAGAGCAAGTAGCCAAGACCAAGAATGAAAAAGTCCCGCAAGACGATCACACAGGCAATCCGCAGAGGAAACCCTCTGAAGAGTATGAGAAATAGAGCTATTGAAATCGTGTACGCCTTATCGATAACTGGATCCAGGATTTCGCCGACCAAGGACACTTGATCGAGTTTTCTCGCAATCCATCCGTCAAGCGCATCGGTGGCAAAAGCTGCAATCATAAAGACTACGGCCATCACAGTGTAGAACGCCCCACTCGAGGCGAGGAAAAAGAGAATGAACGGGAGAAGTCCCAGCCGAAAGAGACTTAACGTGTTCGCAATGGTAAAGACTCTGCTCAGTCTTGTGGCGTGCCGTCCCACCGTCAAATATGTGGTCTTGCCGTTCATCTCCTCTTCACCCTGTTGAGCAGCTGGGCAGCTGCCTGTCTTGTAAGATCCGTTATTTCCTCGCCGCCCAACATCCGCGCCATTTCCTCCACACGCTCCTCGAATTTCAATCTTCTCACCTCAGTGCGAGTTCTCCCGCCGGATTCATACTTGTTTACGAGATAGTGTACGTCTCCGTACGCAGCGATCTGAGGAAGATGAGTAATACAGAGAACTTGTCGCTTGCTCGACACATTTCTCAGTTTTCTTCCCACGGCCTCTGCGGTCCTACCCCCTATCCCTACATCGATCTCATCAAATACCAGAATGGGAATTTCATCAATCTTCGCAAGAATGGACTTTATCGAAAGCATGATTCTTGACAGTTCACCTCCGGACGCTGTTTTGCGGAGAGGTTTCAGTTCTTCGCCGACATTGGGAGATATCAGAAATTCCACCATATCCATTCCTGTGGGACCTAGAGAGTAACGCCGTTCGCCCATTCTCAGGAGTCCTTGAGGATCCTCCTCCGGCTCTACCACTATTCTGAACTGCACGTTTCCCATTCCTAAGTCTGTAAGCTCCCGTATAACTCGCTTCTCCAGCTCTGCAGCGATCGTCTTTCTCTCTTCCGAAAGTCTTAAAGCCTCCCTCTCAACCTCGCCTCTGAGTCTCTCAAGCTCAACCTCAACGGAGCTCCGTCTCTCATCTAATCTGTCAAGACCGGCGAGTTCCTCTTCCAACTCCTTTGCCTTCAAGAGCACTTCACGTATCGTCTTCCCATATTTCCGCTTCAATTTCCCCAAGAGGTCCAGCCGCTTGTGAATCTGGTCGAGCCTCTCGGAATCGAACTCCTTCTGCACCAGATAGCTTTCCAGAATTTTCGATGTCTCCTCTATTTCAGAGTGACAAGTCCTTAGGCGCTCAGCAGATACGCTCACAGACGGGTCGATTTTCGAAGCCTGGTCGAGATACCTTATGCAGGTTGAGACACTGGTAAATACAGAGTCATCAGCCTCATAGAGAAGTGAATGGACCTGCGCCAGGTTGGTGACCAGTTTTTCGAAATTCTCCAGTATCTCCCTCTCCCTCTCCAGATTCACATCTTCTTCTGGATGCAAATCTGCAAGTTCTATCTCATTCTTCTGGAATGTTGCGAAATCCTTCCTCTCTCGAAGCGTTCTGCTCTCTTCCTTGATCTTCTCCAGCTCATTCAGCTTGGATGTGTACTTTCTCCACAACTCGGAGAATTTTTCTCTATCGGCGGTAAGATTCCCGAATCCATCGAGAAGTTCAAGGTGCTTGTCAGTGTTGAGGAGAGATTGATGTTGATGCTGTCCGTGGATATCAAGGGCTTCGTCACCTATCTTCTTCAGAACTGAGAGAGGAACACTCGATTCGTTTATTTGATGGCGCCCCCTCCCTTCTCTCGAAACGATTCTTTTCACATAGAGTACTCCGTTTTCCAGCTCGATTCCCAGTTTCCCCGCAGTCTCTCTCAGCTTCGAATTCTTCGAGAGATCGAACACGCCTTCTACTATCGCCTTAGGAGATCCAGTTCTAATCAGTTCTGGATCGGCCTTCTCACCGAGCAAGAGAGACAGTGCATCTATTATTATGCTCTTTCCAGTGCCCGTCTCACCAGTTAGCACATTCAACCCTTCAGCGAACTGCAGAACCAGGTCTTCCATAATCGCGTAGTCTTTAACCCTCAGTTCCAGCAGCACGGTCTTCTTCTCTCCCTCCCAATCTCAACTTGGTTCTCAAGATTTCGAAGAAGGACTTCTTCTTTGGCTTTATCAGGTTTATGTGGTAGTCCGCCATTCTAATCTGTACTCTAAGACCGGACTTCAGTCGGAGCGATTCCTGCCCATCTACCACGAGTCTCGCATCCTCAGCCCTTGATCGCACCTCGGTTTCGATCGTCTCAGAGGAAGGTATAATCATCGGTCTCAGTCCTAATGAGTGAGCACAGATAGGAGTCACTACGATGCAGTCCATTGTTGGGTGGACTATCGGACCCCCAGCAGCAAGAGAGTATGCTGTAGATCCCGTAGGAGTGGACACTATTACACCATCGGCAGGGAATGCACACACATACTCGTCGGACACATGGAGGGCGATCTCCACGATCCTCCCGGATTCTCCCATGATGATGACAAAGTCGTTAAGCGCATGAAACTCGTGACCGACGTCCCCAAGCTTCGCTTCAAGTACCATTCTTCTGTCCACTTCATAAGAGTCCTTAACTACGTCCTCCAGAACCGTGTAGATTTCTTCCTCCACAGTTTCTGTCAAGAAGCCGAGCGACCCGAGATTCACTCCAAGTATGGGAGTCAGCTTTTGCCCAACGAGTCGAGCCGCCTTCAACAAGGTTCCGTCACCACCCATTGCGATGATGATATCCGACTTACTCGCGAGCTCCCCGGAAGGACAACTGAGCTCTTTTCGTTGCAAGATTGGACGCGCACTCTCTTCAATTCGGACTACCATGCCCTTTTGACTAAGCCAATCCGTGAGTTCAGAGAGCACTCTTTTAGCCTCTGGTTTTCTGGGATTACAGACTATACCTACCTGCTTCACTTAGGGATAATATAGACGCACAGTTTCGTTCTGTCAAGTACGCGCAGAGAATGCTGTAAGGAGGCATCTCCATTCGCTCACTCCCATTGTCTGCCCCGTGCCAAAAGGGAACACAGGAGAAACTCTGACTTTTCCACCATCACCACACGTCGAACAGATCTCTATCACACAATTGGGGAAAATGTTGATCAGGTCATCTCAATCGACCTTCTTGCGACTCGAAAGGTCGAGCAAGGGTCAGAAGCGAGCACACTGGTACCATACAGCTCCATCCCCCCGAAATCGGAGCTGAGGCTGAAAACGTCTCCCCTGTCCACGATTCTCGCAATGATCGGCAGCTCACCGTCTTCTGTCCCGATCGGAGGTATGGCGATGGACAGATTGAAGCTCATCACTCCCAGTTCATCGATATAAGATCTGAGCACCTTGAACATTGTCGACTTGAGGTCAGCGCTCATGGAAGAAGAGACGATCATCATTTCCTTCTCTTTTATTGGTGTAAGGTACATGAGGACTTTAATCTGCTTGCGCATAACGGCGAGACCGACGGATTCATGCACCTTGTACAGGACATCGAAATACCGCATTTTCGTCTCTCTCTTGTATCGCTGGGAGACTTCCGACAAGGCTAGGACTTTTGCGTAGGGCATCTTCCTGGCGACGAGAACCTGTGCATGGCCGTGTATCTGTGATGCCCCCGCCTTTTCCAGGCAGTTCCACGTGAAGAAGGGGTATTTGAAATCCTGGTCATGCTCGTGCACCTTTCTGCACCATTCAAGCCCCACATCCACATAGTCGAAGAACTCCTTCCGGTCAAATTCCAGAGGATTATGACGATTGAAGATGACAACAGCGTTGTATGCGTCATATTTCGCTATGTTCGATGCCGTGATACAGTGTTTGCCTTTGATCCTTCCGAACACGTCTTCAGGAGTATGTGCCACGGGATCACAGAAATCGCAGCCCCTTTTTGCCTGTTCTATGCGCGAAAAGAGCCTCTCTCTTGTACCGACCGACTGTTCTCTGTTCTGCCTTGGCCTCCCAGCTCTCAGCTGGTTAAACAGAGCAGCTTCTCCAGTCCAGATATTGAAAGTGTTCACTATCGTCTGCATTTTGATTCTCTCGATCGCACGGCATTCATCTTCTCCCCTCTCTCCATAATATTCTCTGATCTTGCTCCTGAAACTGGGTGGTACCTTCAAATGACCTGTATATCTCCAAATACGGAATATGCTGTCGAAAAGGTTCCTCCCCTGAGCCGGCAAATTCTCCAACTCATCTATCAGTCCTGTAATCGATTCCATAGCGCGTGAGAACTCCTATTGACCAAAAAAGATATGATATGCTTCGCAAGAGGTCAATACGTCCACGAGAATTGTCGCCACAGCTGAGAATGGCCGCTTCAGATACTGTGACTGAGACTGCCTCAAGGACCGCTTCGGCAAGCACGGGTGTCTCTCCTCTTTGTCTTGTCACCACCCTGACAACGATTGGCTTCACCGTCTCGACTGCGTGCATGGTCGGAACAGTGTGCAGCCTCTACCTTCGGCAATTGACACGTGGTCTGTTTTTGTTAGTATGAAGGTGTGAAACCCGAGGTGTACTTCATCGATCTCAGGACGACTTTCGAACGGAGTCTCTTCGATAAACTCGGTGCTCTGCTGGCAGCCGCAGGTATTGAAAGGATCATCGCTCCAGATGACCTCGTGGCACTTAAGCTCCATTTTGGAGAGGACGGCGTCACGGCCACCATCAGACCCACTTTGGTGAGAAGAGTTGTTGACTGGGTGAAGGAAAAAGGTGGTAGGCCTTTCCTGACAGATACGAACACACTGTACGTCGGAACTCGGGCGAATTCAGTAGCACATATCGAGACTGCATTGAGGAATGGCTATGGATTTCTCACAACTGGCGCACCCATAATTATCGGTGACGGGCTGAGAGGAAGCACGTACAGGGAAGTTGAGATACACAAGAGACACTGTAGACAGATACAGATCGCAGAGAGCATATTCTACTCAGATTCAGTACTCTTCCTCTCTCATTTCAAGGGACATGAAGTCACGGGCTTCGGGGGAGCCATAAAGAATGTTGCAATGGGATGTTCTCCGAAGAAAGGGAAACTAATGATGCACTCTCAAGTCGTCCCGTACGTTGACAGAAAGCGTTGCACCGGGTGCGGCGCATGTATTGAATGGTGTCCGAGGCGTGCAATAGCACTTCACTCCATGGCCCAAATAGATGCGAGACTTTGCATCGGCTGCTGCGAGTGCGTCGGAGTCTGTGCTCGGAACGCCATAAGAATTGTCTGGAATGAAGAGAGCAGGAATGTCCAAGAGAAGTTGGTGGAATACGCGTACGGCGTCGTCAAAACGAAGGACAAGGTGGCCTACGTCAATTTCCTCATGGACATCACACCTCTCTGTGACTGTTACCCAAGTTCTGATTCCTCTATTGTCCCTGATGTCGGAGTCCTTGCATCACACGACCCTGTTGCTATCGATCAGGCCTCCATCGATCTCATTAATGGACAGATTGGCCTCCGAAATTCTGCACTGACCTCGTCTTTTGGCGTCGGAGACGACAAGTTCAGAGCACTCAACCCAGACATCGATTGGGAGGTTCAGCTTCAGTACGGAGAAGAGCTGGGGCTCGGTTTTAGAGACTATGAGCTGGTCAAAATCTGATATTGCGTTTATGAAGAGAGCTCTGAGTCTCGCGGCACGTGGGGCTGGTTATACAAGCCCCAATCCTATGGTGGGAGCTGTAATCGTAAAGCACGGCCAGCTCATTTCGAGCGGCTACCACAGAAGATTTGGAGGACTGCATGCTGAGATAGAGGCAATTCGTTCGGGAGGTGAGAAGGTGAGGCGCGCTACCATGTACGTAAATCTTGAACCGTGCAGTCACTTCGGAAAGACTCCTCCGTGTGTAGACGAAATAGTTAAGGCGGGAATCAGCGAAGTAATTGTCTCGATGATCGACCCCAATCCCCTTGTGGCTAAGACGGGAATAGGGAAGCTTCGACAGAGAGGTGTGAAAGTCAAGCTCGGGCTTCTGGCGTCTGAGGCTGAGAGGCTCAACGAATCTTATACGAAGTACATAGTGAAGCATGAACCCTTTGTCATTATGAAGGCAGCAGTCACGCTGGATGGGATGATAGCTGATGCGAGCGGAAGCAGCCAATGGATATCGTCGGAGCGCTCACGAAGATTCGTACACGGACTGAGGCGAAAAGTGGATTCAGTGCTTGTCGGAATAGAGACCGTGCTCAGAGACGATCCCGAGTTGACAGTGAGGCTGGTACGATCGAGGAGAAATCCGACCAGAATAGTCTTGGATAGTCGGTTGAGAATTCCGCTTGAGGCAAGAATCTTGGACCGAGCGGCCTCAACCATCATCGTCACGGGGGCAAAAAAGGAGAAGGCCGAACTTCTGAAGCAGAGAGGTAAAGCCGTCTGGCTGGTGAAGACAAATGAGGAGGGCGAGATAGATCTCAAGGATTTTCTTGCTAGAGCAGTTGGCGAGGGAATCACTAACATCCTTGTGGAAGGCGGGCGGAAGATCTACTCATCCTTCTTACGGGAAAGGTTGGTGGATAAGTTCTACCTCTTCATCGCCCCCAAATTTCTCGGAGATGGAATACGCCTTGTTGAAAGACTCGATATCAAGAGAGTTGAACACTCACTACAGCTGAAAGATGTGTCCCTCAGGAGAGTTGACTCAGACACTCTCGTCATCGCCTATCCACAATGAAGAAGGTATTGATAAGTGCTGGTGAACCTTCGGGTGATCTCCACGGTGGTTCACTCATCCGAGAGCTGAAGAAACTTGTGGAGGTTGAATTCTACGGAATGGGTGGTGATAGAATGAGAGAAGCGGGTTGCCATATTCTATACGACTGCTCCGGCCTATCAGTTGTGGGATTCAGTGAGATTTTCTCCAAGTTGCGCAGATGAGGGAGGCTTCAAGGACTCTCAACAGGTTCATGCTTGAGGGAAAGCCCTCGCTCGTAGTGCTCATAGACTATCCTGGATTCAACCTTCGGCTTGCAAGGATGGCCAAGGCCAAGTCAATACCGGTCGTATATTATGTCGCACCACAGGTGTGGGCGTGGGGAAACTGGAGAATACGGGCAATAGAAAAATACGTAGATGAACTGATCTGCATACTCCCTTTTGAGACCGATTTCTATCGAAGGTACTCTGTGAGGACGACATTCGTTGGCCATCCTCTCCTCGATTCTGTCAGTTCGGAATTGTGCGGGGCTGATTTCCGCGAACAGTTCAGGCTGGAGAAAGAGAAAATCCTTATCGGGCTTCTTCCAGGAAGTCGTAGAGAAGAGGTGAGACGCATACTCCCCATCATGCTTGAGGTGAAGAGGAGCCTGGAGCAGCTTCTTGAAGCCCAATTCGTTCTCATCGTGTTTCCAGGAGTCAACAGTGAAGTTCGGGCAATGCTTGGCAAGCATGCAACCAATATGACAATTGTGGAGAACAGGACACACGAGGCGATCAAGCACTCAGATATTCTTCTTTGCACATCCGGTACAGTGACGCTGGAAGCACTCATCCTGGGCACTCCTATGTTGATTCTCTACAAGGTTTCGTTCCTCTCCTGGCTGATAGGCAGGCTGCTTGTGAAGATACCCTGCATAGGCTTGGTGAACATCATAGCAGGCAAGGAGATCGCGAGGGAGTTTGTGCAGTTCGCCGCAAAACCGAGCAAGATAGTCGATGCGAGCGTGCGACTTCTCAACACACGTGCTACGGTGGAAGATGAATTGAGGTCAGTACGAGGGAAATTGGGTGAGAGAGGAGCTGCAAAGAAAGCCGCGGTCGTAGTGACCCAGATGCTTACCCGCTGCTCATAGAGCCCAAGAATTCCTTATTGGTTTTCGTATTCTTCATCCGACTCAGAAGAAATTCCATCCCTTCTAGAGAATTCATCTCTGATAGAAGTCTTCTCAGAACCCAGAGCCTATTTAATTCTTCGGGAGAGATGAGCAGCTCTTCCTTTCTCGTTCCAGACTTATGGATTTCGAAAGCAGGGAATATCCTTCTATCGGCCAGCCTACGATCCAGAACCAGCTCCATGTTGCCAGTTCCCTTGAATTCTTCGAAAATCACCTCATCCATTCGGCTGCCCGTGTCGACCAGCGCGGTAGCCACGATCGTGAGACTACCTCCTTCCTCTATATTCCTGGCAGCACCGAAGAATCTCTTGGGTCGCTGCAACGCATTGGAATCTACGCCACCTGTGAGAGTCTTACCAGAATGTGGTACGACCAGATTGTTCGCTCTCGCTAGTCTCGTAATGGAATCGAGTAGAATGACCACGTCCTTGCCACTTTCTACCAGCCTTTTCGCTTTCTCCAGAACCATCGTGGCAACCTGCACGTGCCTTTCAGGAGGTTCATCAAAGGTAGAACTGACAACTTCAGCATTCACCGATCTCGCCATGTCGGTCACTTCTTCAGGACGTTCGTCGATCAGAAGGATTATGAGGACTATTTCAGGATGATTCTCGGTGATGGAATTGGCGATTTTCTGAAGAAGAATTGTCTTACCGGCCCTGGGAGGGGAGACTATCAAACCTCTTTGTCCTTTGCCAATGGGTGTGAGCAGATCGACCACCCTCATAGACAGATCCGAATTCTCCTGGACCTCGAGATTGACCTTCTGATCAGGATGGAGTGGTGTGAGATTGTCGAACAGCACCCTTTCCCGCGCCACATCAGGTGGTTCGAAGTTGACAGCCTCAATTTTCAGAAGTGCAAAGAACCGCTCGTTCTCTTTTGGAGGCCGTACCTGCCCGGAGACGGTATCACCCGTCTGAAGGGCAAACTTCTTGATCTGAGATGGCGACACGTAGATGTCATCTGGACTCGGAAGATAGCTGTAATCCGAAGAACGCAGAAATCCGTATCCTTCGGGCAGAACTTCCAGTACGCCCTGGTTGAAGATACGTCCATTCTTCTCTGCATTGATCTTGAGAATTCTGAATATGAGTTCCTGTTTGCGGACACCGGTGTACCCACTTATGTTCAGATCCTTTGCCAGTTTGTAGAGTTCCGAAATCTTCATCTGTTTAAGGTCATTTAGGTCCATCTTTCAACACCTCCCAATATCTTTTAGTCAGGAATACTCTAAAAAGATCTTCTGTAGGGTTTAGTCACTGAGAACCTCGACTCTTCCCGATTCTGGTGTGCATACTTAGTTTAAAAATCTGGCCAAACTTGTCAAGCAAAAAATTCTGTGAATCGTCATATTTCTGTGGCCACTTCAGGAGGAGTCCCGAGTACGGATTCGACTGCGATCGTGACGATTCGCGCAACACCTTTTTCTTCCAGGTCTATTCCGACTTCCTTCAGAAGCTCGATAATCTCTTTGCCCGTGTTCTTGTCATCAGCCAGAGCAAAAATGGTCTTGGAGTAGGGAGTTCTTCCACCAAGTTGAAATTTCAGACCTGCAAATATGGGAACCCTGTAGGCCAGTGCCATTTCAAGAGATTGCGTGTCGACGATTGTAACATCCGTTATTCCCATTTCGATAAGGACCGACAGCACATCATCCAAATACTCCTCCTTATTCAGTATGATTATGAGCAGATACATCGTTTTCCTCCCTGGTTTCTTCAAACTTCGCCTCTGAAGCAAATGACCACTTGAGCAGTGGTGGAGTGACGAAAGCCGTGACGAGGACAAGCAAAACCATCGAAGAGAATTCGAAAGAGCCTATCAATCCCCTGGACAGCGCCATCGAAGTTACCGCGAGACCAACTTCGCCTCTCGGAATCATCCCGATGCCCACCCGCAAAGAGCGAAGAAGTGGGAGTCCCCCAACGCGGGCCCCGAGCCCACACCCCACGAACTTGCCCAGAATGGCCACCAGTATGTAAAGAACGAGAAAGAGAGATCTGCCCCCGCCTATTTCTATCTTCGCCTGAAGTCCCACATGTACGAAGAATATGGATATGAAGAGAGCGTGCCCTATGGTGTCCATTCCACTGAGAAGCCGCCTTCTCACTTCAGTCCTGCCCAAGAAGAGTCCAGCCAAGTATGCTCCAGTAATTGAGGCCATTCCCGATAACTCGGCTCCACTGGCATAGATGAGTAGTATTCCTAAGGCAATCGCGAGCAATGCCTGACTTGCCTGAAGTCTCATGGTAAACCGTACAAGCCATCTGAATGTCAAGAGACCCACTGTACACGCAACGAGAAGGAAAAGCACAATCTTGCCAAAAGAAGCGAGGATCTGGGACCCTCCGCTGACAAGGCCAATAGTGAAGGCGAGTATCAGCACTGCCATAATATCATCGATGACAGCTGCTGCAAGGATAGTCCTACCCTCTCGGCCTCTCAGCTTCCCCAGATCAAACAGGGTAATAACCGGTATACTCACACTGGTGGCGGTAAGTGCCGTTGCGAGGAGTAGGCTTTGGGCAACACTGAAATGAAATGCCAGAGCAACGCAAAATCCCGACACAAAGGGGAAGACCACACCGCCAAGGGCAGTCAACATAGCAGGCCGACCTTCTCTCCGCATTCGCACGAGATCGGTCTCCAATCCGGCCATGAAGAGTAGTACAACGACCCCCACATCTGCCAACGTCTTGAGTACATCGTTGGTTTCTACCAGGTGTAAGCCAGAAGGTCCAAGAAGCAAACCGAGCACCAACATCCCAAGTACTGGAGGAAGTCCTAATTTCGACGCCAGGTGAGAGAAAATCTTGGCCAGAATCAGAATGATTGCCGTCCAGAGAAGGATACTCATGGCTGCTCAAGGACTCCGCTGTACACCAACACAGGTTTTCCCTCAAAAACCATCTGTCCACGATCGACTGATATTGTTGTTTTTGCGGCCGGCGCGGACACTTTCACCCTGTCGCCCACCATTCCTCTGCGATGCGCGATATAGAATGCAGCCGCTGCGCCAGAACCACAGGAAAGAGTTTCAGATTCGACGCCTCTCTCGTAGGTCCTCACTCTGATACGATCGCTACCAACTACCTGGCAGAAATCCACATTCGCACCTTCCGGCGAAAGAGATGGATCAGACCTGATCTTCCTCCCTAACCGATTGACATCTATCTGCTCAAGCTCATCTTCAAACGTCACTACGTGTGGGACCCCGATGACGACGTAACTCACGACTCCTCCCAATTGAAGATGCATATCAAGTTCTACATTCCGTGCTTGAGGAAGCTCTGCCTGCGCCCTACCCTTAACCATCCATACTTTATATCGAGCGCCCCCCCATCGGAACTCGATCGGATTGCGTCTATCTCCAGTCTCATGAATCCACTGAGCAGCGCAGAGGATTCCATTTCCACAAAACTGAGTCTCGGATCCGTCTCGGTTGAAGTAGCGGAGTGAAAACGCAGAGTTCCTCTCTGTTTCGAGCCCGAGCAATCCATCCGCTCCGACAGAAAGTCTCCTTTTACACATTCGCTTTGCTAAATCGCGAAGGGATAGAGTCGGACGGTCTTGCCCCAGGTCTAATAGTATGAAGTCATTTCCTCCGCACTGCAGTTTGGCGAATTTCATCCTAACCACCACTGTTGAGCTCTCTCACAGATCACTACTTGTGAGACGCACTCTTGTAGAAAGGTGTTTTCACCACCTTCGCCCTTTCGAATGTGTCTCGCACCTTGATCTCCAATTCTGTACCCTGCTTGTGAAGAGGTACACTTACATACCCCATTCCGATTCCCTTGCGAAGAGAAGGTGAATATGTTCCGCTGGTCACCAGCCCCACTTTCTCACCTCTGAAGTAGATTCCGCACTGAGGTCTTGGGATACCTTTCTCGAGCTCGAACCCCACAAGTCTTCTCGTGACTCCTTCATTCTTCTGTCGAATGCAAACATCGCGACCTATGAAATCAGGTTTGTTCCACCCAACGATCCACCCCAACCCAGCCTCAACCGGAGTGGTTTTTCCATCCACGTCGCTGCCGTGAAGGCAGTACCTCATCTCAAGCCTCAAGGTGTCCCTTGCACCCAGACCTACCGGTTCTATCCCCCAACCGCGTCCACACTCCATAATCGTCCTCCATATTCTGGGCGCACTCTGCCATTCCACAAAAGCCTCGAATCCATCATCTCCCGTGTAACCTGTTCTCGATAGAAGACAGCTTTCCCCCGCAATTTCCGCGTTGGTGAAATTGTAGTAGCGCAAGCTTGAAAGCTTGCATTTACACGTATTCTCCATAACAGCCTCACTCAGTGGACCCTGTACTGCCAGAATTGCGAGATCCTCGCTCCTGTTCCTCAGTTCTACCTTCCCCCGCTTCTGTTCAAGCAGCCATCTGTAATCCTTTTCAGTATTTACTGCGTTCACCACAAGCATGAACCTGTCTTGTAGTCTGTAGACGAGTGTCTCGTCAATGATACCACCAGAAGGCAGGAGGAGAAGCGAATATTGAACTCCTCCCACCTGCAGCTTCGAGGCGTCGTTTGAAGTGACGAGGTTCACAAACTCGAGAGCATCTTCACCGAGAACCTCTACTTCGCCCATATGGGACACATCGAAAATCCCCACTTTCTGCCTCACCTGCAGATGTTCGTGTAGTATGCCACGAAACTGCATTGGCATCATATACCCAGCAAATTCCACCATTCTGGCTCCGTTCTCGACATGCACAGGGTAAAGTGGGGTCTTCTTCATTCTCTCCCTTACAGTCTTGTCGAAATGCCTATCATCAACTGCAATGCGTTTTCATTCTCAAGCAAGTACGAAGCAACAGCCGTGTCAAGGCTCAGCATTTCACGAGATACCCCACACCCAAGAGTCAAACAGAAAAGGGTCGGCGCCTGGACGACAGCAAAACCGTATCTCACCCAGACCGCCTCCGAGACTTTTTCCTCCATGCCGAAGTGAAATTCAGGAAAATCCGAGTCTTCCGAGCATGAAGATCGCGCTGTCTCATAGACAAGTTCCACTCTGCCACGTCGGTCTGCACTGATCTCCTTTCTCAATCCTATCCACACCAGAGGAGAATAGCGGTCTATTCCGTAATGCCGGGCACCCCCATAGATTTCAGAAGATCCCCGAGATACCGCGAACGACCCGCTCACGACTCCCCCACTCACTCTATCTTCCCTCAGAAATAGGTGTGGAGGAGAACCACTTACATTCACTATTTCACCGGCAAGAATGCCCGTTTCCCAGTTCAGCCAAATCCTATCGGTCAATCTGTGCTGCCACCATATCACGTTGCTCCAGAGCAGTTCGGAGGAGAAATGAGCACCACTGGACGTGGTGGATTCACAGTAATAGTCGCGCACGCAATGTCTACGAAATCCGCCTATAGAACTCCCAATAGGAAAGGATAGCGAGACGTATGGTATGCTCCACAGCGACGAAGAATTGCCCTCTTTTGAGCACGAGCGGTTGCGATGGCTCACGCAGAAACTCGTCTCAAGCACGGGAGCTTGCTGTGTGAAATACTGGCGAGTGCCGCCCATCGATAAGTCCCGGGCAACTCGATTAAAACGGAGCTGTCCTTCTTCACTGTCGAAATGGGCACGGGAATCCACCGAGAAAGGGACTACGAGAGTGGAAGAGATGGATACTGCGATGAGAACTCTCATAGTTCGCGACAATCCGGTCACGGTCTAAGACCCCGCTCGCTGGCCAATTTCATCGTATTACGTTCGCCACGGCCGTGGATGATACCATTTTCTGACCGGACTGTCCGGTTGCCCTGCGATATTGAAGACGAGCCTCGCCATTCCACAAATGCTGCGGCTTTTCTGCCTCTACATAGTGACGTCCGTCTACGTACCATCACATTCACTGCTTTTCGATTCTTCTATTCTGTTAGAGCTTTCTCGCTGGGTCTTTGAATCTATGGAAGAAACCCGAAATGGCCTTGTCGTATTCGACTATGTAGCCAAAGGCTTCCCTTGCAAGCGCCCAGAGCAGACTCTCCTCGAATCCTTCGTCTCTTTTCATCACCTTCAGAATGTCAGGGTACTGCTTCGGATGAACCAGAACAGCGACGTCTTTATAGTTCTTGGCTGCGGCACGAATGAGCGATACCCCTCCGATGTCTATATTTTCAAGGGCTTCAGAGAGTCCCACATTCTCTTTTTCCACTACCTTCCTGAACGGGTACAAATTGCATCCTACGAGATCTATGGGTGGAATACTATGATCTTCGAGCTCTCTCATATGGCCGGCGTCGTCTCTCCTCGCAAGAAGCCCGGCAAATATCTTGGGATGCAGGGTCTTTACTCTTCCGGAAAGCAATTCAGGAGTCCTGGTTATAGCCTCGACCGAATCAGCCTCTACTCCGTTCTCTTTTAGCAGCTTCAGTGTGCCACCGGTGGAAAAAATCTTCACGCCAAGAAGGCGAAGGCCCTTCGCGAAATCGACTATCCCTTCTTTGTCGTATACACTCAACAATGTTCTCTGTACGCGCACGGCTAAATAGTAAAAAACTGGTCTTTGAGGTCAAGTGGAAAAAAGAAAAGATAAGAGCGCGCTATTCAAGACGGATGCAAACGATAATTCCGAGAAGCGCTGTCGTTCAGCTGCCTTCAGAGGTTCACTCCAGAGTGTCGTGCGGACAGACCCGAAGCTGACAAGCATGGACTGGCGCGTACCCGCAGTGGCTCGTAAGAAGCATTCTGTCGTGGAAAGAGTCTACTTTCACATCAACTCATGACAAGACTTCGTGCAACACGCATATTTCTGATATCGTCCTCTGCGTCGATGCGCGGTGTCTCCATTATCGCGGGAAGATGGCGAAGCGCAGGGTGATTCACGATTCCTCTGAAGCCTTCTCTGCCAATGAGGCCTTCTCCTATGTGCCAATGACGATCCACTCTCGAGCCAAGGCGTGTCTTCGAATCGTTGAGATGAAGAACGTGGATTCGTTCAAGCCCCACCAATTGGTCAAACTCCGCTAACGCAATTTTGAGGCCTTCCTCGGTTGAAATATCGTAGCCCGCTTCGTAGGCATGAGCTGTGTCGAAGCACACCCCGGCCCTGTCAGGATACTCTATTCGTTCGAGCATCTGGCCTATCTCCTCAAATCGAGAACCCACTTCAGAACCCATCCCTGCGGTGTTCTCAAGCAGGATTCTCACTGAATTCCCGATTTCGCTCAAACCTCGGTTTATTGCTTTCGACACATTCTCTATTGCTTCCGTCTGGTCGATTCCCTTTCTCGAACCGACATGGAGGATTAAGAATCGAGAACCCAAGGCCTCAGCACGCGTGAGATCTTCCGAGAGAGCCTCTACCGATCTTGAGCTGAGCAGCGGTTCTGAGGTCGCCAGATTCGGCAGGTAGGGCATGTGTACGAACACAGGGAATATGCCAGCCTGCTCAATCTCTCTCCTGAAGACATCCACATCATTACTCTCGAGAGGTGTCAATCTCCATCCTCTTGGATTACGTGAAAAGAGCTGAATCGTCTCACACTCTCTCATTACGGCTCGTTCTACGACCTTCGAGAACCCACCGCTGATCGACACGTGAAACCCAAATCTCACATCACTCTATAATACCACTGTCACCAATTGTCAACAGAGAGACCGAGCCGCACCACATCCAAAAGGGCAAAGAGAACAAGCTCTTCCGAATAGGGTTCGTCCATGCCAAATGAGACAATGATGTTGACGAACCCGTCACCGGCAGAGTCAATGGTTTTGTGTAAATTCTGAAGGGTATCGTAGAGGGTAATCCTTCCCCGGGAGAAATCATCTCTGTATTCTCTCAATCTCTCCTACAG
>Ga0209427_10002167_pt1 | contig 23066 bp, 18 predicted proteins | sample DeeMarSWOR136_30_FD_187465 | JGI IMG/M metagenome (GOLD analysis project Ga0209427, IMG submission 187465) | Marine sediment microbial communities from White Oak River estuary, North Carolina - WOR-1-36_30 (SPAdes) (version 2) | ecosystem: Environmental > Aquatic > Marine > Intertidal zone >...
CAAATTCTTTCAACATATTTTTCTGACCTCCACAATTTCAAATTCCATAATTATGGTTCAATATTTTATCATTTCCATTTGAAATTATAATCTGAATATAATAATCAAAGGGAGAAACACTAAAGATACAATTGACATAAGCTTAATTAATATATTAAGAGAAGGACCTGAAGTATCTTTACAAGGGTCACCAACAGTATCACCAATGACCGTAGCTTTATGTGGATCTGAACCTTTACCGCCAAGGTTGCCTGATTCAATAAATTTTTTAGCGTTATCCCAAGCACCACCTGAATTAGCTAAAAACACTGCAAGTAAAAAACCTGTAGCAATAGAACCCATCAACAGACCCGCAAGTCCAGTAGGCTTCAACACAATCCCAACAACAACTGGCGAAACTACAGCCATTAAACTAGGAACAATCATCTCTTTTAAAGCCCTATTCGTACTTATTTTTACACATCTTTCATAATCTGGTTTATTCTTATCACTTTTTAAAAGATTAAATTTTTTAAATTGAAAACGAACTTCTTCAACCATAGAATAAGCTGCTTTTCCAACTGCACCCATAGTAAGCGCAGCAAAAACAAATGGAAGCATAGCACCAATAAAAACACCTGATACAAGATATGGATCACTTAATTCAAGTCTAAGAGCTGCTAATCCTTGTTTTTCTAAAAGAGTATTTGCAGTAAACATATAAGTAAATATTAATGCAAGTGATGTTATTGCTGCTGAACCAATTGCAAAACCTTTTCCCATTGCAGCAGTGGTATTCCCAACTGCATCAAGTTGCTCTGTTCTTTCTCTTACTTCTTTTCCCATACCAGCCATCTCTGAAATGCCCTGAGCATTATCTGCAACAGGGCCATAACAATCAGTAGCTAAAGATACACCAAGAATACTAAGCATGCCAACAGCAGACAAAGCAACACCATAAAAACCTGAAAGTTCATAAGAAAAAATCATCGCAGCCACAACAGCAATAATTGGAATCACAGTACTTATCATACCAACCTGCATCCCCTGAATTATAACTGTCGCAGGTCCAGTTTTTGAAGCTTCAGCAATACCTTGTGCGGGTTTTCGTTTCTCAGAAGTAAAATATTCTGTTGAAAGACCTATGATTATACCTGCAATGAGTCCAGCAAGCATAGCATAAAATGGTTCTAATCTACCTACAAGATACCATGTAGCAATTCCACCCAATATAGCAGTTAATATCGTTGCGGCAAATAAAGAATTTCTTAAAGCACCATAGATGTTTTTCCCTCTCCCTAAAATTACAACAAGTGTTCCAATAATTGCAGATAAAATTCCCATACCTGCAACAACCAATGGAAGCAAAACATAATTAAGTATATCGTTTTGAGCAGGGGTTTTAAGAATCCAGGGTATAATAATATTTTCTTCAATATCTGATACAGAAATAAAAAAAGATCCAATAATTGCTGCAAGTGCCATTGTAGCAATGATTGAGTCCACATATGACTCAAATAGATCTGCACCCATCCCTGCGACATCACCGACATTGTCTCCAACTTGATCGGCAATTACTGCAGGATTTCTTGGATCATCTTCAGGAATGCCAGCTTCTACTTTTCCAACAAGATCAGCGCCAACATCTGCAGATTTAGTATAAATCCCACCACCAACTCTTGCAAACAAAGCAATAGATGAGGCGCCAAAACCAAAGCCAAATAAAATGTTGGTTGTAATTATTATTCCGAGATTTAAATAGTAATAAAATAAGAAAAATAAACTAAAAACTCCAAGAACTCCAAGACCAACGACAAACATCCCCATAACCGCTCCACTAGAAAACGCTATAGAAAGACCTTTACTAAGAGCTTTTTTAGTTCCTTCAGCAGTTCTTGCATTAGCAGTTGTAGCCATCCTCATCCCAATATTACCTGTAAAAGCTGAAAATATTGCTCCAATGACAAAAGCCAATGACGTACCCCAATGTATGTTGCTGTTTTCAATAAAAGATGCAATAACTAAAAGTGATGCAACAACTAAAACAAACACGATGAGAACTTTGTATTCGCTTTTCAAAAAAGCCATAGCTCCTTTTCTTATTGCAGAGCTTAATTCTTGCATCTTTTCATTACCGGGACTTTGCTTTCTGATTGAAAAATAAAGAATTATTGCAAAAATCAACGCTGCTAATCCACCTACTGGAACGATCATTGAAATAATATTCATGCTGCCACAACGTCCGATGCAATATAAAAAGAGTATATAACCGTTATGAAACTATAAACCAAATGTTTATTTATGTTACTTAATTACCGGTTAGTAACCGAGAAGCTAAAGCAAGAAATTGATATAAGAAAAATCAATAAAAAAATTGAGGTATCAATTATGGACGGACAACAAACTATAATGAATTCAAATTATAAAGAAAAAAAAATCATGAAAAGCATAGATGGTAACACTGCTGCTGCATATATAGCATATGCTTGTAGCGATGTAGCTGCAATTTACCCTATAACCCCTTCTTCCCCTATGGGTGAAGTAGCTGATCAATGGGCTGCTTATGGGATGAAGAACATTTTTGGTCAGGAGTTAAAAGTTGTAGAAATGCAATCCGAGGGTGGTGCAGCTGGTGCTGTACATGGTGCTTTAAGCGCTGGAGCTCTTGCTACAACATTTACCGCATCTCAGGGTCTTTTACTAATGATACCTAATATGTATAAAATTGCTGGTGAATTAATGCCTACTGTTTTTCATGTTTCTGCTCGTGCCGTTGCTGGACAAGCACTCTCTATTTTTGGAGATCATCAAGATGTTATGGCATCGCGTGCCACAGGCTTTGCAATGATTGCTTCTAATTCAATACAAGAAGTAATGGATTTGTCTCTTGTTGCTCATCTTTCTACCATTAAAGCAAGTATTCCATTTTTACATTTTTTCGACGGTTTCCGTACATCCCATGAGATTCAAAAAATAGAAATGATTAATTATGAAGATATTGCAAAACTTATTGACTGGGAGGGTATAAAAAAACATCGAGCTAGGGCACTTAATCCTGAACATCCGCATTTACGTGGAACAGCACAAAATCCAGATATTTATTTCCAAGTTAATGAAGCAGCAAATAAATATTATCAGAAGGTACCAAAAATAGTAGAAGAAGAAATGAAAAAAGTCGGTAAATTAACTGGTAGAAATTATAATTTATTTGATTATGCAGGTGTATCTGATGCAGAGCATATCATCATAATGATGGGTTCTGGATGTGAAGCTGCAGAAGAAACCGTACATTATCTAAATAGCCAAGGAGAAAAAGTTGGATTAATAAAAGTAAGATTATATAGACCATTTTCTTCTGAGCATTTACTAAAAATCCTTCCAAAATCGGTTAAAAAAATAGCAGTTTTGGATAGAACAAAAGAGGTAACTGCAGATGGAGAGCCACTATACCTTGATATATGTTCTTTTATATACAATTCAAAATTAAATATTCAAGTTTTTGGAGGTCGATATGGACTTGGTTCAAAAGAATTCACACCAGTGATGGTAAAAGCAGTTTTTGAAAATTTAAAACTCGAAAAACCAAAAAATCACTTTACAGTTGGCATAGAAGACGATGTGACCGATACTTCTTTACCATTAGGTAATCATATCGACACTTCCTCAAAAGGAATAGTGCGATGTAAATTTTGGGGAATTGGCGGCGATGGAACTGTTGGTGCTAATAAAGACGCAATAAAAATTATTGGGGACAACACAGATAGATATGTACAAGGTTATTTCGCTTATGATTCAAAAAAATCAGGTGGCCTAACTGTTTCTCATCTAAGATTCGGTAAATCATTAATAAAATCTACATACCAAATTGACAAAGCAGATTATATTGCATGCCATCAGCCGTCATATGTTGATAAATATAATTTACTAGAAGGTATACGTGAAGGAGGGACATTTGTTCTTAATTCCCCATGGAATTTAGAAGATATGGAAAAACATCTTCCTAACTCATTAAAGAGAATTATAGCAGAGAAAAAATTAAAATTTTACAATATTGATGCTGTAAAAATTGCTGAAGACATTGGCCTTGGCGGCCGTATCAATATGATCATGCAAACTGTATTTTTCAAGCTAGCAAATGTCATTCCAATTGACGAGGCAGTTAAATATCTCAAAGAAGCAATAGAAGAAACCTATAGCAAAAAAGGAAAGAACGTTGTTGAAATGAATTGGAAAGCAGTTGATTATTCATTGAACCAAGTTGAAGAAATCAAATACCCAACCTCTTGGAAAGATTTACCCGATGATACAAAAGAAACAACTAGAGAACCAGATTTTGTAAAAAATGTTATGAAACCAATGCTTGCACAACAAGGTGATAAACTACCTGTAAGTGCTTTTATGCCTGCTGGAATTTTCCCAACTGATACAACAAAATATGAGAAGCGCGGTATAGCAATTAATATTCCAGCATGGATTATTGATAATTGTATCCAATGTAACCAATGTGCTATGGTTTGTCCACATGCTGCAATAAGACCTATTATTGTATCTGAAAAAGAATTAAAAAATGCCCCTGATGGATTTAAAGCAAAAAAAGCAGTTGGAAAAGATATGAACAATTTATTTTTCAGAATCCAGGTGTACCCGGAAGATTGTGTAGGGTGTGGGAACTGCGCAGATATTTGTCCATCTAAAGATAAAGCTCTTGTCATGCAACCATTAGCAACACAAATCGATAAACAAATCCCATTACAGAAATATACTGAGACGATTCCTATTCGAATGGGTAGTTTTGATAAATTTTCAGTTAAGGGTTCTCAGTTTCAAAAACCATTACTAGAATTTTCAGGCGCGTGTGCTGGATGTGGAGAAACTCCATATTTAAAACTAATAACTCAGCTTTTTGGAAATAGAATGATGATTGCAAATGCTACTGGTTGCTCATCTATTTGGGGAGGATCTGCACCATCTGTACCGTTCTCTGTTGACAATAATGGTCATGGACCTGCATGGGCAAATTCGTTGTTCGAAGATAACGCTGAATACGGTTTTGGTATGGTAATAGCAACTAATCAAAGAAGAGCCAAACTTGCAGATCTTACAAGACAGGCAATGAATAAAGTTTCAAATGAACTAAAAGATGCATTTACAGATTGGTTAAATTATATGAATGACGGTGAAAAATCAAAAGAGTATAGTGATAAAATAAAATCTCTTCTAATTAACAATCATGACGATAAGCTTTTAGCTCAAATATGGGATTCACGAGATTTGCTTACAAAAAAATCGATATGGTCAGTCGGTGGTGACGGATGGGCTTATGACATAGGTTATGGCGGTCTTGATCATGTACTTGCAATGAATGAAGACATAAACATATTAGTTTTAGACACAGAAGTTTACTCTAATACTGGAGGGCAGTCTTCAAAAGCAACACCCATTGGTTCAATTGCTAAGTTTGCAGAATCTGGTAAAAAAACTAAGAAAAAAGATCTAGGTCTAATGGCTATGAGTTACGGATACGTTTTTGTAACCTCCGTCGCAATGGGTGCAAACAAGAATCAATTAATTAAAGCATTAAAAGAAGCTGAATCTTATCCTGGGCCATCCTTAATTATTGCATATGCTCCGTGTATTAACCACGGAATTAAAGCAGGAATGGGTAAATCTCAATATGAAGAAAAATTAGCTGTAGAATCAGGATATTGGCCGCTATATAGATATGATCCACGTCTTACAAAAGAAGGAAAAAATCCATTTCAACTTGACTACAAAGAACCAAACGGAACGATAAATGATTTCTTAATGCGTGAAGTAAGATACGCAGCATTAACAAAAACATTTCCAGAGGAAGCAAAGAAATTGCATAAGCAACTTGCAGAAAACGTAAGTTCTAGATATAAAACCTATAAAAATATGTCAGAAAAATTCTAAAACTAATTACCACAAAACTAATCTTCTCATTTTATATTTCATTATTTAGGGGCACTCCTTTGTTAAAAAGAGCGAAAGAAATAGCTAATATTATAATGAAATCAAAAAAAATACACATAGTAACTCATATCGACGCAGATGGCATAGCCGCTGGCGCAATAGCCTATCAGACTCTTAAAAGACTTAGCAAAAATACTTCTATAGAGTGTGTTAAACAGTTGGACGATGTTGTTTTAAATAAAATCGCAAATGAAAACCATAATCTTGTTTGGTTTACAGATCTTGGAAGCAGTATAGCCACAGAGTATCCCGAGATTAATAAAATAATTACAGATCACCATGCCTGCAAAGAAAATTCAAACTTTTCATATCATTTGAATCCACATTTATTTGGATTTGATGGTTCTAATGATATAAGTGGCGCTGGAGCTACATATCTTGTTTCAAAATTACTTGATAAAAAAAATATAGATTTATCAGCACTTGCAATCGTAGGTGCATGTGGTGATTTACAAGATAGAAGATTCTGTAAACTCCAAGGAACAAACCGTAAGATTTTAGAAGATGGAAAAAAGGCGGGTGTTATTCAAAGTAAAATAGATCTTCGTTATTTTGGTTTAGAAACTCGTCCAATAACTAAACTACTACAATATTCTGATGACCCTTTTATACCGGGGTTAAGTAGACGTGAAGATGTATGTGTTACATTTTTACAAGATTTAAATATTCGTTTAGAAGAAAATGATGATTTTCGGAGATGGATTGACTTAACAAAAAATGAAAAGCAAAAAATAACCTCTTCTATCGCAAAATTACTTTTGAATAAAGGATTTGGCTACAAAATCACTCGAAGATTAATAGGAGAAGTTTATATTCTAAATAGAGAAAAATCTGGTACAGAGCTTCATGAAGCAAAAGAATTTGCTACATTGTTAAACTCTACTGCACGATATGGTCAATATGAAGTGGGATTAAAAGTATGCTTAGGTGATAGAAACGAATGGCTAAAAAAAGCTCAAATACTATTAAGAGGACATAGACGTAATTTAGTTGAAAGTTTACAGTACGCAAAAGAAGAAAAAATACAGAAAAGAAAATTTTTAAGATTCTTTCATGCCGGAGAAGGAATACGTGACACAATTATTGGAATTGTTACAAATATGATGTTAAATTCTGAGGATGTTGAAAGTGATTTACCATTAATTGGTTTTGCTAATACTGAGAATGGAGATGTCAAAGTTTCTGCAAGAACAACTCAAGCTTTTGTTGATAAAGGATTGGATTTATCTAAAGCATTAAAAAATGCAGCTGAACAATTAGATGGAGTTGGAGGAGGACACAATATAGCTGCAGGTGCAACAATTCCTCAAGGAAAAGAAGAGGAGTTTTTGGATTTATTGGAGAAGGAAATAAAAGCTCAACTTGGCCTATAAATTTCTTCTATCGTAACTTCAAATATTAACTCTTCTCCAGCTAACTCATTTAAACTATAGCCGCCTTTTTCAATATCCTCTTCAAGTAAATATATGTACATCATAGGGACTGAGTACATTCTTGGTATTTGGAATGTCCTATTGAATTCAAGAAATCTAATTGATTCTTGATAGGTTTTTTCTTCTTCATAAATAAATGAAACATTTATTGTATCATTGGTTATATTTTCTACAGTAAATGTCAAATTTATTGAACCATAAGGACTCTCTTGTATTAATACATAATCATCGCCAATGGTTGGAGAAGAAGTTAATGTAATAGTTGTATTATTCCAGAATGCAGTTGTTGCATCAGGGAAAATAAACATTGCTTCTTCCTCATATTGAATTCCGGTAATATTTTCGGAAATATTTTCACTTTTTGTAGGTGTAGTATAAACTGTAACTGTCTTATCTGTAACATTAACTATTTCTGTACTGTCTTCCCATAGATAATAGGGTGGTGGGTAGATGACCATTTCTAACGGATCTGTACTTGATAAATCTTTTAAAATTAATTGAGGCATTGTAAATTTTCCAAAATTTTCAATGTTTATCCATTTTAAATCTATATTGGAATCAGTGAGATTGACGACTTCTACTGTTTCGTTCAAGATCATTGCTAAATTACCAGTTTCAAACACATCACCTATACTAAGTTTGTTATCTCCATATGCTTTATTTGGAGGAATAGGTCCAATAGTTGTTGTAATACCTTCTTTTAAACCTATCAAACCTTCGAGTAAACCATCGATGATATCTGATGTGTAATCTTCATATCCTTCGGGTGGTGATTCACTCTTGTTCGTAGCCATAAATATCTTCAAAGGTGTACCTTTTGTTTTATTTTCAATATCTTCATAAGATGAATCAAAAATTGTGTTATTTATAGCATATCTTCCTATATAATTTACTTCAACTAAATCTCCTAGTTCTATTTCTTTTTCTTCTCCAGTGATATTATCAATAATTTTATCAAGCAGACTTTTTCCCTCTGAATCAGTTTGTAATAACAGTAAAACAGATAATGCAGCTACTATAATTATTACAATTGATACTATTGCTAAATTTCTCTTTTTTTCTTCTTTCATGCTCGTGTTGAATGAAATCATCGTATATTAACTTAAGCCAGTTTTTATAAGTAAAAGTTGTTAATTTCTTATTGAAAATTGAGAAAAATTAATTTTTTTACTTTAAATCTTTACTGAAACTGCTTCAATAATATATCTTATTATTTTTGCAGCTAGCAATGAAGTTTCGCCATGATCATATGCTGGGCAAACTTCAACGATATCAAATCCAATTAGTTGAGACGAAAAGACATCAATACATTCTAAAACATCAAAGGGACTAATTCCAAATGGTTCTGGGGTACTTGTCCCAGGGGCATAAGAGGGATCGATAACATCAATATCAAGTGTTAAATAAATTTTTTTATTTTTTAAATAATCTTTTGTTTTCTTTAAAGCTTTTAATATTCCGTTTTTATGAATGTAGAAGGCATCGATATAAAAAAGCCTTTTCTGTTTAGCAGATTGAAATTCGATTTTATCTGATGATCTTATTCCTATTGTTGCAATATTTTCGATATCAATATGATCTGCAATTCTTCTTAAAGTACAGGCATGATTATTAATGTCATTTTCATATTGTTCTCTAAAATCTAAATGAGCGTCAAGTGATAAAACTGCGATATCTTTTTGAAATGCTTTTATGATCCCTGAAGATATTGAATGTTCACCGCCAATAGCGATTGGAAACTTATTTTTTTTAATTATTTTCAAGGTAAAATTTTTAACCAGGTTAATCATTGTTTTTGAATCCAAGTTTTTTACATTAAGATCTCCATAATCATGAAATTTTATATCCTTTAAATCAATGCCTGTTCTAAGATTGAATGTTTCAAAATTCCAACTAGCTTTTCTGATTTCTTTTGGAGCTTTGTTTGTGCCATGTCTAAAGGTAGATGTTTTATCAAAAGGAACTCCAAATATTATAAAATCTGCTTTTGTAAAATCTGATTCTGCATCTGCAAAATAATTAGGGAAAATCATAGAATCAAATTTTTTTAACAATTATGTTCTTGTTATTTTCTTTTTGCCTAATGCTTGTAAATATAATATTTCATTTCCAGGTTGTAATTTTCCCTTTAAATCATCAGTTATATTCATTTCAAAGGTTTCATAGGTCTCAAGGTCCATAAGTTGAACTGTATCACTTCCCATTAAGGAAAGAACCTGGGCGCTTCTTTTGTCAATAATTGGAACTTGAACTTTATGTTTTACTGGGTGGACTACGCTTCGTTTTTGACCATCAAAAACGCCTATTGCTTCTATTCTTGCCTTTGCTTCTCCATGTTTTCCGGGTTTGGATGTTGATATACTCATAATTTTACAAGGTTCATCATCAATAATCATATACCGATTAACACGTAATGTTCTAACCTCTGCTAATTCTTTCATTTTCTAATTCCCTTCTGGTACTTTATATACAATATCATGTTCTCTTACGCGATCTTTAACTTTTATACCAATTGCATCACCAGGCTTAGCTGTTTCAATTGGTTTTCTATCTATCTCTATTCTATCAACTAATTGAGTAAAATCAGTATGAGCTCCTACAATATGGATAGTATCACCTACTTTAAGTTTCCCATCAGTAATTTTTATTGCAGCAACACTAATATTTGTAAAAAAATGCTCTACTATACCAATTTTTTCTTCAACCATCCTTCATCACAAATCATAATACAAGAAGTTATACTTATAATTGCTACATTTATTTAACTGTTATCATTTCAAATATCGCTCGTTTGCCATGTTTTTCACAAGTAAATGCTTCCCATTTAGAATCCCAAGACATTGGACTACCACATTCTGGACATGCTAAACTTTCAATAATTTCTCTATGATTTTTTACACGTTTTTTTAAAACCTCAGCTTTAAATTTTTTTTCGGGATTTAGAGAATTCATCACATATACAACATCATCAGGTGGTAAAAACGGTGTAGTGTCGATCTTTCCTCTTTTTTTTCTATACGCCTTCATTTGTTGTTTATATTTTTCCATCATTGTTTGTCTTCGACCCATAGTTTTCACAACTTTATTTAAACCATGAATAATGTTAATGTTTTTAACTTCTTTCCCTATTGGTATTTTAAAATGGAATTAAAAGAAATCTCTTTAAACAATAAAATCAAAGATATTCTACAAGAACATGGAATATCTACTTTTTATCCTCCACAGGTTGATGCTTTTCCATTTGTATTAAAAGGAGAAAACGTAGTACTTTCAATCCCAACTGCTAGTGGTAAAAGCCTTGTTGCATACATAGCTATTGTTAATAAGTTAATTCATAAAAGAGGAAAGGCGTTGTATATTGTACCTTTAAAAGCACTTGCTCGTGAAAAATATGAAGAATTAAAACTTTTTGAAAATTTGGGATTAAAAATAGGAATATCTACAGGAGATCTAGATGACTCTGATCCTAGACTTGCAAGATTTGATATAATTGTTTGTACTTCAGAAAAAGCTGATTCGCTTTTAAGACATAAAGTAACTTGGATGGACAAAATTGAGGTTTTAGTAATAGATGAAATTCACTTAATTCATGATCCAAGCAGAGGACCTACGCTTGAGGTAATAATATCTCATTTCAAATCATTAAATCCTAAAACACAGATTATTGCATTATCTGCAACTATTAAAAATGCCTCTGAATTATCGATTTGGCTTGATGCAAAACTTATTCAGTCTGATTGGCGGCCTGTTCCATTAAGAGAAGGAGTTTTTTATAAAAATGAAATAAAATATAACGATGGAAAAACAAAATCAGTTGAAAGTTTGGAGAAAAAAGCTGTTGAGAAATTAGTTGATAGTTCTATTAAAAATAAAGGACAAGTACTTGTTTTTGTAAATACCAGAAGGTCAACTGTATCAGTTGCAAACAGTTTAGCTCCAATTATTGAAAAATATTTGTCTAAAGTAGATTTAACTAATCTTGAAAAACTCATGAAAGCGGTCAAGAAAAATTTATCTGAATTAACTTCAATTGATGAAAAATTATTTTTATGTCTTGGTAAAGGTGTTGCTTTTCATAACGCAGGTCTTTCAAGCATACAGCGTAGGGTGGTTGAACAAGGTTTCAAGGATAGAATTATAAAGTGTATTGTTGCAACTCCTACTCTTGCAGCTGGAGTAAATATCCCGGCACAGCGTGTAATTATAAGAGATTTATGGAGATATGATTTCAATTTTGGAATGAACCCTATTCCTATCCTTGAGTATAAACAACAGGCTGGAAGGGCAGGTAGACCAAGATATGATAAATTTGGTGAAGCAATAGCAATTGCAAAAAATAAAGAACAAATGGATGAGATTTTTAACAAATATACATTAGGTGATACTGAACCGATTTTTTCTAAACTTGGAAACCAATCAGCATTGAGGATGCATCTTCTTGCATCAATTGCAACAAATTTTGTAGATAGTATGAATGGAACCTATAAATTCATTGATAGTACATTTTATGCATATCAATCAGATACATCAACGTTGAAAGATGAAATTGATGAAGCAGTTTCATTTTTAGAAAGAAATGGTTTTATCGAGAGAATTAACACCGATAGATTCATGGCAACTTTGCTGGGGACAAGAACATCTTCACTTTATATCGACCCCCTTTCTGCGTTAATCTTAAAAAAAGCACTTGAAAAATCATGTGGAAAAGAAACATCTTCATTGTCTTTTATTCACGCTGTTTGTTCGACACCTGATGTGCGATCACTTTATTTAAGAAGTAATGATTCTTGGGTTGAAGATAAAGCTGAGAGGAATAAATCAAATCTTCTTATTGATCTACCAGAATTAACAAATGAAAAATATGAGTGGTTTTTATCTGATTTGAAAACAGCCTCCCTCATTGAAGACTGGGTAGAAGAAATTTATGAAGATAAAATAGTGACAAAATACAATGTAGGTCCCGGTGATATACATAATCTTGTTGAAACAGTTCAATGGATGCTACATGCCGCAAGAGAATTCGCTAGGATGTATAATTTTAATTGCGTCTCAGAAATCTCAGATCTAGTGTTAAGAGTTCAATATGGATGTAAAAAAGAACTACTTAATCTTATTTCATTAAAGGGAGTTGGGAGAGTTAGAGCTCGAGCGCTTTTTAATGAAGGATTTAAAACCATAAATGAGCTACGAGGAGTTCCTCTGAAAAGACTTTCTCAGATAAAAACTATTGGTGAAGGCGTTGCTAAAAGCATTAAAAAACAAATAGGAGAAAGTGATAAAAGTGAAGATAAAGAACTCACTGAATTTCCAATATAAAAAAATAAATGATTTCTATGATGAAAATAATTGGTGCTAAAGGACAAATAAAAAATGTCGATAAATTTCTAAAAAAAATTAGACAATTTTCAGATGAAAATAATTTAATAATTCAAACTTTTAATGCAGATCTAATTTATGAAAAAAATCATTTAATTACTGCAGTTAAACATGCAAAAAGAGCATTTAAGACAAATACGAATTCAACAAATTCTTTAGAAATAGAAATAATGTTGTATGCTTCTGGAGAACGTCAAATAAAGTTAGCTATACCAAAAATGGGTGTAAAAATTGAGAATTCATCTTTTGCTTTTATGATTTTAAAAAACAGAGGACAAATTCAAAATATAACAATTGATAGTCTACTAAAACAGTTATCTTTTTGTAGAAACGATGATGTTCTGACAGGGGATAAAGATAAAATTATTAATTTTGGTATAACTGAAGCAGAAATTAGCACGGTTTCAGAATCAAAATATGGAGATCTTGTCTTAGAAAAAGTTGCATTAGTAGATGTAATAAAATAATTTTTTCTTGAAGTTCAGACGAATTTGATATTAAATTGGGAGGAAAGTATATATCTATGAATATTATAACTAGTTGCGAGAGGGGTCAAATCTTTTTGAAAATGATTCCTTTTGCATCATTTTCCTCCCTTCTGACCCCTTCTTAATTATATTTAAATTTTATTTGCTAGATTATGAAATAAGTAAATACCGGCTGGAAATCTAAGAGATATTCATTTTTTATCATGTAAAAAAACATTTAAATTTATTAATCTTATTATTAATTTAGGGAGGATAAAATAGTGTATAATAAAAAATGAAAAATAGGCTTTATTTCTCTTATATTAATGTTGTTCATATAAGCTACTGAACCTCAGGTGGTGACTGATAAAAAAACTAATAATTCAAATAGACCTAGATTTGAATCAACTAATGAAATTAGAAATATATATTTTGAGTTTGAAATTTTATAAAAAATCTTAAGGGAACCTATTTTTATTATGTATCTTTGCCTCAGTCTCTATCTAATTGTTGGAATAGAAACTACTGGAACAGTTCCAGAATTTATCCAAAACCTATTTTTGGATTAATGAAGATAATCTTCATACCAATCCCTTGGATAAATTTCGACTGGCATCTGGCAAAAGAACCATATGATTATTAGAGAATCAGCATAATTTTAGATGAAAAAAACCATTTTTTATATTTGTTGTACAGTGTTAATCTATTACAAAGGTTTAAATATCACAGCATCTATGAGAATACTAAAAAGGAGGAATTATAGTATGAAGAAAATAATTGGAATATTTATTTTTATGCTGCTAATAGGAACAGTTTTACCTGTGTCTGGTAATATAAATAAAAAAAATACTTCAATACCACTATCATCAGGAAATACACTCTATGTGGGAGGTAGTGGACCAAATAACTACACAAAGATTCAGGATGCAATAGACAATTCAACTGATGGGGATAAGGTGTTTGTGTTTGATGATTCATCACCGTATTATGAAAACATCGTAGTGAAGAAATCTATAACAATTCAAGGTGAGAATAAATATACGACCATCATTGATGGTGCAAACAATAGCCATGGAGTCAACATCATTGCAGATAGCGTAACAGTAACTGGGTTCACTATCCAGAATTGTAGTGGAGGAATATTTACACTTATATCCGGAATTTTACTATCCTCAAATAACAACAAAATCATGGATAATATACTATTATTGAACCAATATGGCATCTCAAACATCAATAATTTTCCTCGTCCCCAAAGTAATAGAGATAATACTATCATAAATAATCAAATCATACACAATCACGATGGAATATATCTCGTTAACGTATCGAATTACATCATCAGTAGAAATATCATTTCTCAAAATGATGAGGCAATTATGTTAATAGGAGCAATTAACACTAATATCTCCTTTAATATCATCTCCCAGAATGAAGGAGGTATAATGATAATCTATTCATATAATGCGGTGATTTATAGAAATAACATTTCCTATAATAACGGTGGCGTTTTGACAGGTGTCACTTCCGCTGATAAAATCCTCCAGAATAATTTTATCGGCAATAAAAAATTTAGCGCAGTAACTGTTCAACGTTTAGCACAAATTATGTATATCGTGTATCTAAAATTATCTCTACAGGTGCCAATTCATCGGAATGTGTGGAATGGGAATTTCTGGAATAAACCACGGTCATTACCCCATATTATTCCTGAGTTTCTTAGTTTAAGATTTTCGGTTGATTGGCATCCAGCACAAGAACCATATAACATTTAGAGAATCAGTAATTAATTTATTGTTCAATGCTAATCTGTTACAAAGGTTTATATATTGCTGCATTGATGAGAATAATTGAAAGGAGGCATTATTAGTGAAACATAAGATTAGGAAAGTATTGGCTGTTACAGTCATTATACTGTTTATTGGAATTAGTGTTATTCCATCTTATGGAAAAATTGTAGAAAAATCATCTGCTGTTTTATTAGATGAAGACTTCTCAGGAGCATTTCCACCAGAAGGATGGTCAACTGATTGGTGGACTCAATGTAACTCAAGTTGTGGTGGTTCTGAACCACCATGTGCTTTGTTGCATAGAGGTGATTTTAATAACGCCTATATTACATCTAAAGCTGTTGATGCTAGCAACTTTGAAAAATTTATACTAAGATTCCGTTTTGGAGCATGGGGATACCATTACTGTGTTTATTTCAAGGTCAGAGTGAATGAAACCAGTCCATGGAGAAATTATACTTTTTGGGATAATCCTATCGAAGAGGACTTGCTTCCTATTATTTATGAAATAGAAATTGACTTAGGATCTGGAGGCTATGCAGATGCTTTTCAGGTAAATTGGACAATTACTGGGTATTTATACGGCTTTCAGGATGCCTGTCTTGATGACGTTAAAATTTACAGTTCAATAAATAATCCACCAGATGCACCAACGATAACAGGTGAAACAAACGGGAAAGCAGACGTAGAATATACTTATTGTATTATCAATGCTACAGATCCCGATGGAGACGATATTTGGGCTAACTTTAGTTGGGGAGAAGGTAGTTACAGCGGTTGGATAGGCCCAAATACATCTGGAGAGGATATATGTGCATCACATGCTTGGGAAAGAGGAAATTATGAAATTAAGGCAAAACTCAAGGATGAATGGGGATTAGAAAGCAATTGGTCAGATCTACTACATATCACTATGCCCAAGAATAAACCCTTTATTTTCAACTTTCCTTTGCTGAGTTGGTTGTTTGAACGGTTTCCAAATGCTTTTCCGATTCTTAGATATACGCTGGGATTGTAAATAATTAAGGAGAGGTTGAAGGAAGGAGAGTTCTAATATCGATTTTTATTCTTCCTCCTATTTCCTTCCTTCACTATATTTAATTTAATTGAATCTTGTTTTTGTGATAACTGTTGCAATAAACAATAGTTAAATTTATATCTTATTATATTATTACAAATATTACATAATTTTGGAGGAAAAAAATGAAGAAAAATAACTATATTTTGAAAGAAGCTGGTATTTGGCTCATTGCAGGAATACTTGTTTTAACAGCAATAGTTATAGTTCCGACGGCGATGGCACAACCGCTATTGCACAACGTTGGTATTAAAAGTATTGATTTGCCAGTGAGTGGCTTTGCTGGAGAACATGTGCCAATACAAGTAACAGTGGAAAACCCTGGGGACTACACCGAGGTTACAGATGTGCAAGTTGAAATAATTAAAATCCAGGGAGGCACTCCTGAGTACGCTGAGTTATTCGAAGATTTAGATGTCCCCCAGGGTCAGGATGTAGTGGTACCGTTTCCAGATTGGATGCCAAGTGATTGGGGAGATCCAGCACATGAATGCTTAGATGTTGACTATCGTGTAACGGCATATACGCTACTTGATGATGATCCATATAATGATAAAAAATTTAAAGATATAACATTGCGTCTTGATTCAATACCGCCTGTGATAAATTTTTTTGTTAATATCCCCCTAGGATTTGATCCTTTCTGTTTGGGGATACTAAATATTGGACATGTCACGGATGCTTGTTCCGGTCTTGATAGGGTAGAGTGGTTCATTAATGGTGCTCCTTGGCTTCCTGTAACAACAACAGGTTTTCTTCTGAGAATGCGATGGGGTCCTTCGTGCGCTGATATCATCACTACAGAAGTTTACGATAAAGCAGGAAATTTCATCTAATTTCATAGTAAAGATTAATCCCAGCAAGCGAATCAGTAACACTTAGTAATTCAGCAAATCAGAATATTAAAACAAGAGGAAGATGTAACAAAGCATTTTTTCTTCTATGATAATTCATGAGTCATGGTAGGAAGATATCACATTTATCCTCAGTTGTGAGAATGGGGAGAAGGCCTTTGTTTTCTGCTTTTCCTCCTAATCCTTCTCCCCATCATTGTAATAATTAAATTTTGCTTTGTTACATCTGTTCCAATTAAAATTTTATTATTATATTTGTAATAATTAAAAATTATTCTTCAATTAACATATGTTAAATAAAGATTTATATACTAGATTATTATTGAAATAATCGATTAAATTGTAAAAGGAGGAAAAAAATATGAAAAAAATAATAGGAATATTTGTATGTATGCTGGTGATAGTGGCTACTATTTTACCAGTAGCAGGGACTATGAATAATCGACAATTGGACGTGGGAGTAGACTCTATAACAAGCCCCGATGATTGTATTCCAATAGGATGTCAATCCATTGCGGCCATTATCAAAAACTATGGTGGCGAGACTGCAGATGACATTATCGTTTATGCTGAAATCTGGGAGTTAATCAGTGATCCAAACGGAACGCTAGTCTACCAGGACACTGACACTGTTACAAACCTCAATCCAGGTATTACACAATTAGTTACCTTCGATGATTACTGCTTTACGGTTGAAGGCCAATATATACTAGTTATATGTACCGCACTTTCAGGTGACACAAACCCAGCCAATGACTGTATCGATATGTTTATTACCGTTGATGGTACGCCACCTGTTACAACCCATTTAATCAATCCACCTGCGCCTGATGGTTTAAACGGTTGGTATGTCACTTGCCCAACTATCACATTAACTGCTGATGATATTGGGTGTTGTGGGGTAGATAAAACCTATTACAGGCTTGACTCTACTAGTCCCAGCGACCCATTTATTGAATATACCGGCACTCCAGTAGGTCCAATTTGTGATTGTAAACATACGCTTGAATACTACTCTGTTGATACATGTGGAAACGAAGAAACTGTAAATTCAGTGGATTTCAAAGTTGATACCACACCACCTACTATCAATTATTTTCGCTTTATGATTCCGATATGGCCTATTCCACCTATTGTCGTCCACGTATGTATTGCACATGTTCAGGATGCATGTAGTGGCATCTTGAAAGTGGAGTTCTATGCTGTTGTTCCTCCTAATCCGCCTACTCCCTTTAGAACGAGATTTCCGAGTAGCCCAACACCCTCTTCATGGGACACTTTTGCTTTGAAGTTTGCACCATTAGGCGCCTCTTTTAATTTCTATGCAATTGTTTACGATGTAGCAGGGCATTCAGCAGTTGGTACTTAAACTACTCTCTCTTTCATTTTTTAATTGTGGAAATGAAATCAATTGCGTTACAAATGTTACAATATTATCTCATATGTCTTATCCCGAAATTACTTCCTCCTAGAAAATAAAATAAATGATACGTGGGTGTATAATTTTAATGATAATAAATGGTGTAAAGCTTGTTATAATGTTGTTGGTGGTACATTATATGGTAGAGAAATGGCTGCTATGGTATATGATTCATCTGCTAAGAATACAATAATGTTCGCCGGGTGGAGTGTTGATTATCCTGGGTATATTCTTAACGATACCTGGATGTTCAAATACAATATCGGAAACGAACCACCTAATCCACCAACCAAACCAGTTCCAGCCAATGAATCACTGTATGTTGATATAGATGCTGATCTAAGCTGGTACTGCTGGGACCCCGATTTGGATGATCTAACCTATGACGTTTATTTCGAAGCAGGTGACCCAACACCAGATGTAAAATTATCAAACAACCAAACCGATATAACCTATGACCCTGGGACGTTGGACTATAACGAGACTTATTATTAGCAGATTGTAGCCTGGGACGAACTTGACCAAAGTACAGCTGGACCAGTATGGCATTTCACAACTAAACCTCCATACGTACCTGATTTAGACTGTGAAGGAAATCTTGAATGGACAGGTGTCAAACCTGGAAGAACAGTGAAGGGTAATCTTTGGCTTTCGAATATTGGTGAACCATTGTCCTTTCTTGATTGGGAAATTGAATCTCATCCTATATGGGGGATTTGGAGTTTCGAACCGCAAAATGGTACAGATTTAGCTCCAGGAGATGACCCAGTTAGAGTCGTAGTTACAGTGACTGCACCAAATGAAAAGAATTCAGAGTTCGATGGTGAAGTAAAGATTGTCAATAAAGCAAACTCCAGTGATTTCTGCACAATAGATGCTTCTTTAACAACACCAAAGAACAAGGCCTTCAATTTCTATGTAAATGTTCTAATGTGGTTGTTTGAACGGTTTCCAAATGCCTTTCCGATATTGAGATACCTGTTTGGACTGTAAATAATGAAGGAGAGGTTGAAGGAAGGAGAGTTCTAATATAGATTTTCAATCTTCCTCCTATTTCCTTCCTTCACAAGATATGATAAAATTGATAGTTGTTTTATTAAACAATAGTTAAATTTATATCTTATTATAATATTACAAAGGTTATAAAATTTAGGAGGAAGAATATGAAAAATAAAATTGTTGGAATTTTGATCTTTACGATGTTGATTACAACTGCTATTCCAGTAGTTGCAATTATTGAAAATGATAATCAAACCATATGTGAAACTTCTGATAATTATGATAATTCAATACAAAAGGTCACCAGTAGTAATTGTAATCCAGGAGATTGGCTTGAACAGATTAAATTGTTTGCTTTAGATGGTGTAGAAAGGGATTTATTCGGCACATCTGTTTCTATTGATGGTGAGTATGCTCTTATTGGAGCATATGGTTATGATTCATGGCGAGGCTCTGCGTATGTGTTTAAACGCTCTGGAACAAGCTGGACTCAGGAAGCAAAGTTGCTTGCTTCAGATGGTACAGATGGCGATGAGTTTGGTCGCTCTGTTTATATAAGTGGGGATTACGCTATAATAGGAGCCATAAATGATGATGTCAATGGAATAACTTCCTCCGGTTCAGCGTATATATTTAAACGGATTGGTACAACCTGGTCACAGGAGGCAAAAATATTTGCCTCAGATGGTACAGAATGGGATTTATTTGGCATTTCTGTTTCAATTGATGGAGATTATGCAATAGTAGGAGCATCTTTTGACGATGAAAACGGATACTTGTCAGGTTCAGCATATATATTTAAACGAAGTGGTACAACCTGGTCACAGGAAACAAAGTTGCTTGCTACAGATGGTGAAGCAGAGGATAGGTTTGGCGTCTCTGTTTCCATTAGTGGGGATTATGTTTTCGTAGGAGCAAGTCGTGGTAATAACAACAACAATATAGATTCCGGCACAGTGTATGTGTATAAACATAGTGGTACAACCTGGTTGTTGGAGACTAAGTTGCTTGCTTCAGATGGTGATTCACTGGATAAGTTTGGAGCTTCAGTTTCGATTGATGGGGATTACCTTATAACAGGGGCGCCGGGTGATGATGACAATGGAAATCATTCCGGATCTGCATATATATTCAAATGTGATGACGCCAGTTGGACTGAGAAAACAAAATTGCTTGCTTCAGATGGCGCGGAAGAGGATTGGTTTGGCTATTCGGTTTCAATATATGATAACTATGCAATTGTTGGGGCATTATATGATGATACCCAAAAGGGTTCTGCATATGTGTTCAAACGTAGTGGTACAACCTGGTCACAAGATGCAAAGTTGCTTGCTTCAGATGGTGAAGCGGAGGATTCTTTTGGCTGTTCGGTTTCTATTAGTGGTGATTATGCTATAGTGGGAGCATTGTTTGGGGATAATAATGTTGTTGAATCCGGCGCAGCTTATGTATTCAATAAACCAAGAACAAATCTTAAAATCGGAAGTGTAGATGGCCAATTCAAAATTCAAGCATATATTTGTAACTATGGCCCAGTTGATGCTGAAAATGTCAAATGGTCTATCAAGATAGATGGTGGTATTATGCTCTTTCCATCTGGCGGAGTGGTAGAAGGCAGTATCGGTATCATCGAAGCTGATCCTACAAAACCAGGCATGATTTCAACATTTGTATTGGGATTCGGAGGATTCTTATCACCGCTAAACATTGTTGTTTCTGCAGAGGCAGACAACGCAGATCCTGTTGAGAAAACATTACCTGCAAAGATACTATTGTTTATGATATTATGGTAATCAATTGTAAATTGTTGATTAAGGACGTAAAAAAAATGAAAAACAAAATAATTGGTATTTTTGTATGTATGCTGTTAATAGTCACTAATGTTTTATCAGTAGCAGATGCTGTGGATATAATGATAAATAAAGAAATAAAACAAATCGAGGATATACAAAACCAAGAGTTTGTACCTGGGGAGTTTATTGTAAAATTTACTAAAAACACAGAAATCTCAAATCCGTCAACAGATATAAATAATGAGAAATATCAAGTAAACTATATTGAGAAACTTTTTAGAAACTCTGAAAATACTATTCTTGACAATATTTACAGACTTAGAGTAACAGAGGAAGTTGACATTTTATCTATTGTAAAAGATTATGCATCTCTTCCAGATGTTGTTTATGCTGAACCAAACTATATTCTCCGACCATTTATAATACCTAGAAATACCCAACAATCTGTTCCAAGGTTTATTAATGACATGAGTTCTAGTGTTAATACGAATGACCCCGATTTTAGTAAACAATGGGCATTAGACAATACTGGTCAGGTGGGAGGTATTCCTGATTCTGATATTGATGCCCTAGAGGTCTGGAATATTGAAAAAGGTGATCCAGATGTTGTTATTGCCATTGTTGATACAGGAATTGATTATAATCATCCTGATTTAGCAGATAATATCTGGATTAATGAGGATGAAATTCCTGATAATGGTATTGATGATGATGGAAATGGTTTTGTTGATGATGTGAGAGGGTGGGATTTTGCTTATGACGATAATGATCCATTAGATGATCATGGTCATGGTACACATTGTGCAGGTATTGCAGCTGCAAGAAGCAATAATTCTATTGGTATAGCGGGTGTGTGTTGGAATTGTAAAATTATGTCTGTAAAAACACACTATAATTTTGGTTTTGGTTATATAAGCGACATAGCAATGGGAATAATTTATGCTGTTGACAATAGTGCTGATGTCATTAGCATGAGTTTTGGGAGTAATAAGGCGCCAAATTTGTTAAAGGATGTTGTGGACTATGCCTATAGTAAGGATATCGTTCTAGTTGCAGCTGCTGGAAACAATGGTGTCTCAGACGAATTTTATCCTGCCGCTTTTAATAATGTTATTGCGGTGGCTGGTACTGATAATAATGATGAAAGGATGAATACCTGGGATTTTATCATTAAAACCGTTTCGAACTACGGACCCTGGGTGGATGTTGCTGCACCAGGGGAAGAGATTTATTCAACGATGCCTACATATCATGTTTTCTTAAATATTTGGGGATGGAAAAAAAATTATGATTATTTGAGCGGTACTTCTATGGCTACTCCCCATGTTGCCGGCCTTGCAGCTTTACTTTTATCGAAATACCCTTCTTTATCCCTTAGAAAAGTGAAGTCGTTAATTTGTGAAAACGTGGATCGCTATTACTCAAAATATTATCTTGGTACAGGCCGAATAAATGCGTTTAAAGCATTAAATGAAAACATATTACCTCCTGAGGTACCAGAAACTCCAACTGGTTTAACACATGGAAAGAAGGGAGAAAAATATACTTATACTACTAAAACAACAGATCCACAAGGAGATCAAGTATATTATATGTGGGATTGGGGAGATGAAGTCAGTATTTGGATAGGACCCTTTGATTCTGGAGAGACAATATCTGAAGATCATATTTGGATAAAAAAAGGAAATTATTATATAAAAGTGAAGGCTAAAAATATTGGTGGTGCAGAAAGCGACTGGTCGGATTTATTTGCGATAAATATGCCTAAAAACAAAGTCTTTATTTTCAACTTTCCTTTGTTGAATTGGTTTTTTGAACGTTTTCCAAATGCGTTCCCACTATTGAGATATCTAGCTGGACTATAATCTATTTCTCTTTCTTTT
>Ga0209427_10002170_pt1 | contig 23051 bp, 19 predicted proteins | sample DeeMarSWOR136_30_FD_187465 | JGI IMG/M metagenome (GOLD analysis project Ga0209427, IMG submission 187465) | Marine sediment microbial communities from White Oak River estuary, North Carolina - WOR-1-36_30 (SPAdes) (version 2) | ecosystem: Environmental > Aquatic > Marine > Intertidal zone >...
CAGAAAGCCCTTGGACTGAGCATAAAATTAAAATAAGCAAGGGTAGAGACAGGCAATCAAACAGTTTATTGTTTACAAAACTTCTTGAAAGACTATTTGAGCAGTTACTTAAGTCATTTCCGTTATTAAATAAAGTAATTGAATTTTAAGTAAATAAAAAAAATCTACGAAGTGAACCCTTAACAATTAAATAGGTTCACATCTTATTTTTTTACAAAATTTTTTAATATTTGAGAGGTGTAATATATTATTTCATACTAGGTTTTGTTCTTCTTAAAAAAATATGTATTTAAAAATTCTGGGAGATTTTAAATAAATTTAATTTTCTAATTTGTATTTCTGAATAGTTGAAATTTCTCTTTTGTCTATGTGCCTATTAATAGCAAAATAATCGTATCTTACACTCTCATATAATATAAATAATTCTGCTTCTTTTCTTCTTAGGCTTTTTATAAAAACCAGTAAGAACAACATTATAAATTTAAACTCATAAGAGTTTTAAAGAATTTAATTTTGCTTGATAACATATAATCTAGTATGTATAATAGATCAAAACTGCTAATCATATAAAGTAGGAATATGTAAAACATTATAATATAAACTAAGGTAAGTATGTTTTATGTAAATAACCTTTAATTCATAGCTATTCTTTTCAAATAAAAGATTTTTTTAAAAGAGTGACTAACATATAAAACATAACAATTTAAAATATAGAATATTGATGATTATAACAGATATCCATTAAATCTCTTAGCATTGCATACTAAAATAAAATATTATAAGGTTAAGATCTAACCATACTCTTTGATTATAAAAAATTCTCTTGCTTTTACAGATGTATAAATCCTAAAAAAATTGATAACAATATTAATTTTAATAAAAAAATGAAATCAAGTTATTTATAATAATTTTGATATAAATTATAATTATAATTATAGATATTTACTATTACCTTGTTGTAAAATATCTTTTAAAAATGGTAGGTATGCGAGTTCTCAGGTTTGAAATGAATATACATCGATTTATATGTTGTTGTCTAATCTAACTGAATATATCTTATTTGGTAATGTTATGACGTTAAATAAAAAATATATACAGACAAAAAAAATTTCAAAAAAATATAAGAGAGAAGGGATATTTTTCCCTTCAAATTTTTATAGATTTGTTTTGTGTCTATCTTGGTAAGGGTTGTGCGCGTGGTAATTGACTTGTTTGTTGTGTTGGAACTTGTGATGGTGTAGAGCTTGTTACTGGGTTCCATATCTCGTCAGAGTTAAATAGACTTGCTAGATCGTATGCTGTTGATCTGAAGACAGCCTTTGGTATTGGGAAGTACATTAGACTCCATGACCATTTATCGGTTCCATCATCTGGATCTTCAGCAGTGTATTGCAGTTCATTGTTAAAGTAGAACTCAACCTTATCCATACCGCTCATATCATCAGTTGCAGTTGCTGTAAAGGTGAACTCCCAACCTGTTAATGGTGATCCACCGGTTACTTCATATTCTAGTGCTACTTCTGGCATGGTTTGGTCCATGTCAATTGTAAATTCGTTGTGTGATGCTTCAACGTTACCAACCCAGTCGACAGCCCAGTATTCAACTTCTATGTCTTTACCATCTTGGGTAATTTCGAAACTTCCAGTTTTGTCAGGAATAACCTGTTCTGCTCCACCATTTATTGTGTATCTTATCTCCTTTACTCCAGATGATACTCCATTTGACCACGGGTCAGTAGCATTTAGAGTCACTGTAACATCGCTTATGTACCATCCATTTGTACCGTCTGGTTCCTCTGGATCAAATATTGGTGGATAGTCACAATATGGCCTGGTATCGTCAACACAGACTCCCCATCTCACGTTATTGTTCCCTGTTTCATCGTCAGGCTCTGCTGGGAACTGCATGAATAGACCGTATTTTCCTTCGTCTGCAAATGTGAAATCAGAAAACTGTAGATTCTTTTCACCACCGAGTGGCTCCGTGAGATCTATGTTACCGATTTCGTCTGTCCATACTTCAGTTCCGTTCTCTGGGTCAGTTATGAACTCCCAGATTTGAGCGTAACAAGTTAGATCTTCTTTGGTAAATGTTCCATAGTTCTTGACAACGGATTTGATATCTTGTGTTCCTGGTTGTATCCAAGCTTTGCAACCTGGAGCTCCACCAGTATTACCGTGTATCTCGAAAGCAAGGTCATATGCCGTTCCCCATAGATAACTACTTGATGACCATCTTGGGTAGCCCCAGTATGGTAGGTCTGCCATGACTTCGCATCCTGAACCATCAGCTGTCAATAGATATGCAATATCATCAATGACCCCGTCTGGTTGAATACCGATATACCAATCACCAGCTGGAACTTCGAACTCTTCATCTAATGTAAAATCTGCAATTACTTCCGGACGACTGAAATAGTAAGTACCGGTAGTATATTCGTCAAATACGTTTGCCTCTACGTAGTAGCCTTCTGTTGGATATTCGTCCTGAGATGGATCACAATCGCCCTCGTCTTCAAAGATGTATACCCTTATCTTATCCAAGTTTGAACTGTATCCGCTGTTCCAGAGATAATGAATCTTTCCACCCTGGATATTCCAATCATCAGTCATATGGAAATCATCGATAAGTATGTTTGAATACCCAGCATACATCGAACCAGCCAGACCATTTAATCCATTGGGTTCACCATTATCCCAAAGAATTTCGTCTCCTGCTCTAGGATGACCTTCACCTACAGGAGAGGTTATCCTATCAATTCCGACATCATGCCAGAAATCAAGTGTGAACTCCTCGGTCTTAATGTCGTTACCTGGGTTCTTGTCAGCTTCACATGAAATGCTAGCCTCTACGATGTAATCCTGTGAACCAGTTGTTTCTTCTGCAAGAAATGCTGGTGTCCAGTCATCAAATGTAAAGGTTACCTCTTCACCAGGTTCTATATCTGGTCCTTGACATGCAAAGTCTGAATACTCTTCAGTATAACCCGTAGCTACCAGTTCTACATTGTCGAGATACCAGTAGTTGAAGTAGTATGGATTTCCTTTAACCCAGAATCCGATGTATAAAGTATCAGATCCTCCTTCAATAGGAACGTCAACCTCATAGCCTTGAGTTGAACCAGGTTCTTCATGCCAAGCTGCATACCATGTATTCAGATCAGTACTATATCCAGCTTCAAGTGAATATAGTCCTTGTCCAGAGTAGTGGTTTATATATGTCAGGAATCTAAGTCTCAGCATCTGATAGTCTGATGCGTCAATTGCGGCCGAATAGAAGTGATAATCTTGGTAACAATAGTAATATGGCAAGTATGCTTCATAAGGACTTCCGCCAGAGTAGGAGCTAGAACTACGCCACCAACCATAATAATAAGAGATACTCTTGTGTTCATCTCTCCAACCGGTGTCGTAACCGGGGAAATAGGTTTGATAACCAGAACCATATGGATTTGTAGTACCGGGCCAATCATATTCTGAAAGCAGTGTACCAACAATGAATGGATTACCTATCTTAATGTCAATAGGTATACAGCACTCTGGATATTGTCCAACGTTTTGCATTGTAGCTTGTACTTCGAATGTTTGTGCAGGCATTGATCTTCCTTCCTCATGTGGAGAGTCAATACTCATTACTTCAATGTCATGCATCCATGGGTACCACAAGTCAATAAGTATCCATTTTTCATTATTTCTTGGTTTTTCATCTTCTTCACATATGATAAATGCATTTACTGGATACTCTTCCCATGTGTTTTCAGCTGATTCATTATGCCATTCACTTGGTGTCCATTTCGGGAATTGAAGCTGTATTTCCTCTTCTTTATCTAAGGTTATATCTTCAATAAGTTCTGCATACTCTGCACAACCGCCACATGCCTCAAGTGTAACATCATCAAGGTACATGTAGTAAAAGTAGGAATAATAACCTACATAATTCCACTGCATCTGGAATTCCTCTCCAATTGGTTCACCGAAACCATAACAGCCGATCTCATACAATTGACCATCCTGGTTTGAGTTAACTGGATTATCCCAAGGAGTTACATCCTTCCATTGGCTGGTTGAATTTCTTCTGAATTTTACATATACAGAGCAATATTGAGGATAAGAATATTGTCCTGCCCATCTGAACCTCAGATTTACCTTCTCAGCACCAGTACAATCGGTTGGTGGGCTCATAATATAGTTGTCATAATACTGACCACCGTAATACTGATCATAATTGTAGACTCGGGCCTCACATGGTTCTCCACTTGCATAACTTGAACTTACTACTGTCCAGTAGTCAGTCTCCCAGCCGTCTGGCATTACGCAATCGTCAAAGTACTCTTCGTATATCAATGGTCCAGATTCACACTTTATAATTTCCATTTGTGCATCAAAGGTCTCAGTGTTGTTTCCAGAGTTTTTGACTGTTATTGTCATATCCATGTTTGGTTCTGCACGGCCTGTTTGTGGAGAATCTACGCTCACTAACTTAATATCATGTTCTGGTGGAATACAATCAGCCATAAAACATGAAGCAGTTAGTTCTGCGCCTCCCTCGAAATTTCCGATATGTACTAATTCTTCGGCATCAAAATCAAAATATGCCAAGAATCCAGTTGCAGAATAGGCTGTGAACCATAGTATGCCGGTTTCCCTGTCATAATCTCCGTCCTGTGCATAAAGAAGGTTTTCTCCAATGCTACAATATTCAGTACAGTCACCGCTCTCAAGGTCAACATTGTAAAGTGTAGCATAACCACTGAATAGAACGTCCCATAACCAGGCAATACCATCTAAATCGATGACTATACATATTGCTGAATTGGGAATACCTAATTGACCCTTTAGGTCTTGTTCACCAGTATCTGGATCAATCTCATAGAGCGCAGTGCTTGATACACCATATAATCTTCCCCATGCTGGATCCCAAGAACAGCCGTTAAGGCCAGTACCGCCACCGCCAATTGAAGTCATATCTCCTGTTTCTGGATCAATCTGCCATAGAAGTCCATTATTATATTGAACACCTAACCATTCATCGTCACATGTCCAGGTTCCCCCGGCTATAAAATAACCAGAATCAGTGTTCTTAAGAAAATTTACTGTACCGGGATCTTCAATCTCGAACCAAACAGGACCTTCAGCCATAGATGGAGAATATGCGTTATATGCCATCATCACATCAGTCAATGGTGGTAATGGTTCTGAAGGGTTACTGGCACCTTCCGCAGTCATTGATGCTTTATGTTGTTTTGTGTAAAAATTTGGATCTCTGTCAGTAGGATCTCCTCTGAAATCTTCTCTTTCTATTTTATTCATTTTCGTTGAATTCGTTTGGATAGCCATTGCTGGTAATGCACTACTGAAAATAAGAGTAGCTACAACGAGCAATGCTATCGAGATAGTTGTTGTTTTCACCTGCTTTTTTCCTTTTTGGGAATACGTTTTATATATCTCTCGCATTTTTTACCTCCCTCAAATTGATATTAGTAAATGTATAGGGAGCTTAAATATTTTTCTCAAATTTTACCTAATTTTTATATAAAAATGTTTTTATAATATATAAACATATAATAATATTATTCAAAATTTTTTAATAAATTAAATGTTAATTTTAATATATTGTATAGGGTGGAATAAAATATATGCATATTAAATTTTCTATAAATATAGAATATATTTGATTTTCTAAGGTGAAAAGTTAAATAATTTTTATAAAAGTAGATATATTGTTCGTTTTATAAAAATAGTTTTATTGATGATTGTAATTTTTTATATTTACATAAAAATTTACAAAAATAAACTAAATTTTGATTGAATTCATAATTATAAATAACGTAAAAATAGTAAAATTTATTCAAAATCTTTAAATTTGATTATTTTTTTAGAAAACTGAAGTAATATTATGAAAGAAAAAGCCAGAATAGAAAAAGATTTAGTTATGTTTGAAGAAAATCTTAAAAAATTAAAAGGGAAAAACCTATCTTTATCACAAAATAAAACTATAGAACTTGCAAAGCAATACTACCAAGATGCAAAATATTATCTAAAAAAAGATGACCTTTTTACATCGTTTGGCTGCATTAATTATGCACATGGATTACTTGATTCCATAATTAAATAATAGCTAAAAAAGGATTTTTACATCATCTTCGGGTTTTACAACCAATTTTTTTGCTGCATTACCCTGGTTTATAGCAATTTCAAGCAAATTACTACTTCCAATTGTTGCAAGTATTTTAGCTTTTTTTACAAAGTTATACGATTTTACGAATTTAGCTTTAAAATTATTAGTACCAATAAAAATTGTAACATTAGTATCATATTTTAGAATCTGACTCAATTTCAAGCCATCGATATTGGTAATAACGTTCCCAAAACTATCTACATATAATACTTTTCCTTTAGCTGATTTATCAGATATCTCAAAATCTCCAAAGTCTAAATCTACAAAATCTTTAACAATTGGTCCAATTTGTTCAAAAAGCAAACCATTTAATATATGTGCGGCTACTGGAGAAAAAATATCTCTTCCATGAAACGTGCTTGAAACAGAACTTCTCATAAACCTTGGATTTTTAATCTCATATATTGTGAAATTCCCCAAATTTCGAGCTGCTGGTATCAAAAGACCATTATCTGGACCTACCAATATCTGGGAGGAAGTTGCAATAACAATACCTTTCCTTTCAGTGCCCACACCAGGATCAACAACTGCTACATGAACCGATCCTGCAGGAAAAAAAGGGACAGACGAACGAAGTACAAAAGCTCCTTCCCTAATATTATGAGAAGATATTTCATGTGTTATATCAACAATTTTTGCATCGGTTATAGATAATGCTACTCCTTTCATTTGGGATACATAGCTGCTGTTTGACCCAAAATCTGTAAGAAATGTAATAATCTTCATTTTATCAACCTAACAGATTAATTGGAAAGTATTATAATTAGTTTAATGTTATTTAAAACAGTTTTGTACAAAACTATTTATGTTAGAACGTTACATAATATATGGGTTGGATCCTCGTGGAGATGAAATACAATAAAAAGAGTATGGAATTTTTAGCCAAAATCTGGGACCGGAAAAACAACAATGTCTTAGTTTGCCCCCAATGTAAAAGTAAGATGATTATTGTTCAGCTAGAACCAATACAAGACTCCGAAAATCCATATGTACCATATGAAACCATAATTGAATGCACTTATTGTGATTTTAAAATAAGAGCTGAATCGTTTTCAATATTGGGATCTGTTAAGGATTTTGATTTGAAATATATAGATATTGCTAGTTGGTCACCAAGCGGTAGTAGGGTAATATCTCACTATGAACATCTACTAGATTATGAACTGCTAAAAAAATTGAAGGAATCATCAGAACTAAAAGAGTTTTTAATCGTAAATAAACAAGTAATACAAGTTATAGGTTAAAAATAACACAAATTTTATATAAAATAAATGACAAATATCTTTTATAGTGAATAAATATGCAAAGAAAATCCAGTAATAAACCAAAGAAAAAAGTCCCTGAAGAAATCCAGATTATTTGGGTTAATATCCTATAACAAAGGAAACCTAAGAATACATAATACCATTGTAATCTTCTGTTTTTTGCCTCTTTTTTCCAGTTTTATGCTTTATAAATTTACGTTGATGTTTTTTTCCAATAAAGCTGAAATCTCGTCTCAAAAGTCTAACATAGGTTTTATCTGGTAAGGGTTCTAAACAGATAATTCCTTTCATCTGAAATTTCTTAAGAGATCTAACGACCATATCTATTGAAACATTTAATTCTTTTTTAATATCTTCAACCGTTATCGGATAGGTCTTTTGTAAAAGCTTTATAATTCTTTCTTCAAGTGTCCCAGTTGTAATTTCAATCATTTTTTAACATCTCTGAACAGACTCATACGCTCTAAACCCTTGTCTATCTTGATTATAAAGAGCATTTACTTCATTTTCCCATTCCTTAGGATATCCTTCTGGAAAATTAATACATCCCATACAAGTGTCAAAGCCAATTGCTTTTTTTAGGCTCTCAATGCTTGTATATGCAAGCGAATCTGCCCCGATCTCTTCTCCGATTTCATCAACTGATTTTATTTTACCATTTTTTTCTCTTGCAATAAACTCCTTTTTGCTACGCATATCAATACCAAGATAACAAGGGGCAATTAGAGGTGGACAACCAATTCTTACATGAACCTCTTTTGCACCTGCATCCTTTATGCCTCTTACAAGTTTACGAATGTTTGTTCCACGAACAATTGAGTCATCAATCAAAACAATACGTTTACCACCAAGAACAGAACGCAGATATGAAAGGCCTTCCTCTACGACCTTGTCCCTAATTTCCTGTGTCTGCTGGATAAAGGAACGCTCATCCTTATCCTTCATAATACCCTCATCAATAGGTATCCCTGACTCATTTGCATATCCAATTGCATAGTGTCTCCCAGATTCTGGAACAGGGACAACAATATCAGCTTTAACTGGATATTTACGGGCAAGAATTCTACCTATCTCAACACGCACATTATGTACGCTTCTACCATTAATACGAGAATCAGGTTTAGCAAAATACACAAACTCAAACATACAGGGTTTTTCCTTTTTAGAAATAAGTTGCTTTTCATAAACATTTGAATTTTTATCAATTATTACTACGGAACCACCAGGGATATCTTTAATATACTCAAAATTTATTTTTTTAAAAACACGAGTTTCTGATGTAAGACAGTACATACCGTTGGATTTTCCGAGAACAAGAGGTCTAATCTTATAAGGATCAGTCATTGCAAAGAGGTGGGGATTATCCCCAGAATCTGCTAAAAACAATGTGGAATAACTTCCCTTTAAATGTTTCATTAGATATTTACAAGAGTTAAAAATAAGATCAGGGGTAAGTTCTTTTTTGTAAAGTTTATCAGCCATTGGTAGCAGGAAACAGTGAATATCGCAATCAGTCCTTGGTTTTCTTTTTGTTAAGCTGAGCATTTCAAAAGAGTTAAAGATATTACCATTATGAACAGCTGCTAAAAATGGGTTTACCAAATATTCGGGTTGAGCATTGTTTCTTAAAGATTTTATATCATCCATACCCGCAGTTGAATATCTGGTATGACCAAGGCCAACATTTCCAGAAACATTAATCTTTCTATCCTCATTAAAAACCTCTCTAACCAAACCCGGGTCCTTAGTTACATGAATATTTCCATCATACATAAGCATGCCAGCAGATGACTGGCCTCTATGTTGCACAGAAAACAAGCTATGATAAATAAGACGCGAAACAGGACCTCTCCCAATAATACCAACAATACCACACATGGTAAAAATGGAAATGAAGAGGCATTATTTATAGATTTTTTTACTAAATATTCTCCCAATCTTTAAGAACAGATTGCCATTTGAACTCCTTTATACCCTCAACTTCTTCAATTTTTCTGATGATTCTTTCATATCCTTTAACAAGAGTACGTGTCCTAATCTTTACTATGAAATCATAATCACCAGCAACAGCAGTTACCCTATTTACTCCCTTAATATCCCACAGTTTTTTCATTGTTTTTTCAATTGGATATCCTGGCTTCATTTTAATGAATATATATGCCTTAATCAGTGTTAACGCAAATGAAATAATACCAAGTAACATTAGAATTATCCCACAAACTCTGATTAAAATTAAAACAGGTTCAGTTGATATTGGATCAATAAATCCAAAATAGGCAAGGGCAATGGAAACAGGTATTGTGAAAATAATTATAGATGCTTTAACAGCTTGAGTTATACTCGCCTTACCTATGCCCAAGGCTCGTATGTAAAAAACGTATGAGAAAAAGGTTCCTATACCAACCAAACTTAACCAGCCAAAATGTTTTATAGACCCATTTATTGACTCTATAAAATTATTAGCCCCTGTAAAATAATCATAAAAAAGAACAAAAACCATAGTAAACAAGCATGCTATAGTTACATTCCACAAACGAATGTTAATAGAATCATTTGGTCTATTACCAATTTTCATCATTTTTAATTTTCTTTGATAGATTGATTGAAGTACCCAGCCAGGATTTATTATTAGAAAAACAATCGCTAATGATTCCAGATTTATTGTACCTGAAAGACTTATAGAACCAAGAATTGCTCCAAGAGTAACAATTACAGAAGATTGTATCTCAACAAGAGTTGGTGTATTTTTTTCGGTGATTGATTCAATAATCACAAGATATAATATTACTACCTGAGAAAAAGGCAAAACAAGAGATGGATCCTTAATCAAAATCAGTAGCCAAAAATAGCCAAAGGTAAGTATTGCATTTCCAGCTCCAGCGAGCAAATGATATTTAATTTCCTGTTTTTTTGGGAATCTGATTTTCTGAAAGCTAGGATCAATGGTTCTTGCTCCAATAGTGGTTCCTTTATATGAAATGGATAAAAAAAGAGTTAAAAGTAAAGCTATTATAAAACCTAGATAAAATATTGAAAGGCCAAGTACAAAAGGATTCTTCAAATATTGTTCTAAAATTACATCTACACCAGACAATAATGCAGCAATTATTGAAGAAGAAAAAGCAAGTACATAAAATAGATATTTTTTTCTTATTTTCATAATGTTATTTCTTTTTCAATTATTTGAGTTGTTGTTTTATTCACTCCTTTTATCATCTGAATTTTATCTGTTACCTTTAAAAGTTTTTGAAGACTTTTAACCTGTGCTCTTACTACAATATCAAAATCTCCAGCAACAACTGAGATTTTCACTATATTTTCAATTTTTCTAATATCTGCTATAATCTTATTTGTATTTCCTGGGCTTGTATGAACTAGAATATAAGCACTTATCATAGTATCGCCTTATTTTACGCCGGAATTATGTTCTATTTATAAATCTATGTATTCTATTATAATTTTTGTAATTATTGTTATAATTATCTAGAATAATATACCATCTTTTTTTATAGAAGGAAATAAGGAAAGATTTAAATCATAAGTTGTACATTCCTGTTTGGAGGTATAAATAATGGCATATACACATGAAGGATGGACTTTATATACAAGAAGTGTAAAGCTCAAAGGTGGAAAAAATCAAACCATCTATTTCTTCAGCAAGAGGCAACCAAAGAGTGGTACGCCCTGCGAGCTACCAACAGGTTATTCAGTTGGTGTTAATAAGAGAACTGGTCTTCCTTATCTTAAAAAGAAGTAGGAAAATTAATTTTCTTCACTTCTTCCTTTTTTATTTTTTAGTTTCTATATTAAATAGTAAACATTATAACCCTGGTGATATATTAACAGATGTTAATATTGGGGGATTAGAAATTAAAAAGAAAATTGCAATTATTCTAATCTGTATTCTATTTTTATCCATCTTTACAAGTTTAACTTCGTCAAAAAAATTGTTAAACGAAGAAAAACCTATCTCTGGATTTACTCATACCGTTTTTACAGAAATCTGCTCAGCTCAAAACTGTAAGAGTTGTGATGAATGGAGCCAAAATATGTATGATGTATATACTTCAGGTGAATATGATTTTCATTATGTTGAAATGATAAGATTTGATCATGATGGATATGTACTCAATGAGGAAGTAAATGAGTGGGCAAAAAATTACAGCATTCTAGCAATTCCAAACTCTATTTTTGATGGAGATTATGAACGGATTGTAGGTAACTATCCTGTTCTACTGCCAAACGCGTTAAATAACTGTGGAAGTAGAGATGTCGCAGATATAAATGCAGATATTATTGTTACATGGGAGGGTGACGGTACTATTAAGGTTGAAATCACAATCGAAAACAATGAAGATACAGAGTACAATTGTCATATTCGTGCATGTATCACAGAAATAATCTCTAGATATGATTCCTATTATGGAGATCCTTTCCACTTCGGTTTTCTTGATTATGCATTTAACAAGGATATTACAATACCAAGTAAAGGTGTTTACTCAGATAGCACAATATGGGACGGTAATGAACATTATGATAACCATGGAGACGATTTTGGTGATATAAGTGCTGATAACATTCAAGTTACAATGGGTATAATAAACAATAATGATGGATATGTAGACCAATCGGTTATGGCTCGTATTGGTGAAAACAATCCACCAAATATACCAAGTAATCCCTCACCACCTGACGGTGCAATAAATATAGAGACCGAAGCAGATTTATCATGGTATTGTAGTGATCCAGATGGAGGTTCTCTTAAGTATGATGTATATTTTGGTCCAACAAATCCACCACCACAGGTAACATGGGGACAATACAAAAAAACCTTTGATCCTGGAGTAATGGATTTTGAAACTACATATTACTGGAAAATAGTTGTTTGGGATAATCACAATGAAACTACAACTAGTCCTATTTGGAGATTCACTGTTAGGGAAGAGGGCGTAGAAAACAAGGCTCCAGTGGTTGAAATTATAAAACCTGAGAAGGCTCTCTATATAGGAAATGTAAAAATCCTACCAAGATTTTTACGTTTAACTAAGATAATTGGAAGTTATACCATTGAGGCTACTGCAACAGACGAAGATTCTGGTATTGAAAAGGTGGAGTTTTATATAAACGGTCAATTAAAAGGAACCGATACAAATGAACCTTACACCTATGGTTGGAAAAGAGAGGGTTTTTGTATTTTTTGTTTATTTTTTATTAAAGTAATTGCATATGATAATGAAGGAGAAACATCAGAGGATTGGAAGATTGTTAGAAAGATATTTTAAGGGCAATTTTAAACAATTTCTTTATATCCACCAATTTTTAGGCTAGGATCCCCAAATAGCTCCCATTGTTGAACCATTTTTACATCCATAACTGCCTCGTCGCCAAGGAATTTATTAAGATAACCTGTCAATGTATCTCCGTGATTTTCACCAAGAATATCCTTACCATATCTACCGTAGATTTCTAAAAATCGTAGCTCAAGCCATCCATCTAAAACTTCTAAATAATCAGGTATAGAATTATTATCCATATCCTCGCTTCCATGAGTCCCTAGACCTGTATTTGAAATAGTAGCAATTGCACCACCGCCAAATTTAAAGGTCAAATACCAACTCCAGCTTCTAGGCATCCATGTTAAGTGCCTGCGTGCATATTTGTAATCCAATAAAAGATTTAACAATGTTACATCAAACTGTCCGTTGTGACATCCGCCCACTACAGTAATCGGCTGTTTGCCTTTGTTTCTTAGGAAAAACATATCTTGAAGATCGTAGCCTCTAGCCCATTTAGTACCATTTGGCGGATAATGTGTAGACCAAGTTCCTGGGCTACCATGCCCACAGAAATATGCAAAGCTAGCACCTTGATTCATTGCCGAATTTACTGTTTTTCTATCAATATGCCTGTCTTCATCCTCCCTTGCATAGATCCTTATTGGATTAAAACCTGGCATAAGCTCTATTGCTCTTTCACTTATCAATTCACCTTCGTTAAAGTGATTAGTATCATTATAAGAGTCCCCTGCCACAAGGATAAGGTTATTGAACCATTCCTCAAGTTTTTTATAGCTTTTTTCATAGTTAATTATCTTTTTTACCAAGATTCTTGCTTCCATTGAACATCTACAGGGCAGTCTTCCAAGATAAACGTCTGGATATAGATCCATTTCCTCTTTGAAAGTATCATTCCAAACAGAAAATATATTGTCACCATTCGAATCCCAGCTTGAAAACCTACCTTCACCATCGTAAATGTCTGCAAAATAAAGATCACTAATAAACGATTTTTCTGGATATTCCTGTTCTTCGTAAGGTACAACTTGACTGTATCTAACTGGTAAATGCCATTTCAACCTTTGACCTTTTAAACCTCCAACAAGGAGAACATATTTGATTCCAGACTCTTCAATTGCCTCTTTTATAAATAGTTTTATTTTCTCTGCTTCATCCCGTCCATACCAAATTCTATCATAAATGAAATTCAATGTTACAAGCTTTGTTCTGACTCCAAATCTATTTTTATGATTAACAAGTGAATTAAGTTGCCTCTTATATTTAGAAGGGGATATTATCAATAGGTCATAGGCGTCATTGTTTCCTAAAATATTATAGGACGGCTCAATATAGCTTATGTTAACTGTTATATTATCAATGAATTGTAGTTGATCTTCTGCAGGAAGATACCTTACTGGATATACTCGTACAGTCAAAAACGTTGTATGTTCACCCTCTGAAAGTCCCCCGCCAGTATTGTTATATACCCATTCTTGGGGATATGGATCATCGCTTTCATAGATATTTGCATCCATTTCAATTTCCTTTTGACCATATATTATACTGTCATAAGACGCCTTACAAAATGAAAGTTTACCTGGCAAATCAATAATCTGAGGAGTAGAATGATTAAAGGATATATCTATAATCTTTGAACCGAAAACAAGCTTAAATATTGAGATATTAACTGGTAAAACAGGTTTTCCGGGGTTTAAATCAAAAAGAACGTATCGATTATGATTAGTTTCATTTACCCTAACTACCCAGTAGTTGTCATGTTTTACAACCTCAGGATAGGAAAAAGAAAGTTTAATCTCGATATTTTTTATAATAGATGTCTCAGTTCTTTTTATATTGAATTCTAAATTTTCAACTTGTGCTCCAAAAGCATGTATACAACTTGATAGTACAAAAATTATTGCAAAAAATATAGATACATATTTTTTATAAATAAAACCTTTCATCTAATGCCTCCGATTTATTATATATAAATCAGCATATGTTTAAATTTTTTTTCATATGTTTTGTTTTTTATATATAAATTAATAATCTATAAAAATGTTAATTTATCAAGAATAATTGATAGGATTTTAAAATATATCAATTTTCCATGAATTTAAAATTTTTATTTTTATTAAATGATTAGTTTTTCTAGTGCATTATATCCTTTTACAGCATCTCTTTTATCCACAATAAATGTGACCTCAAGGTCTACTGATATTATCTCTATTACATTTATATTTTCCCAAGCTAGACTTCTTGTAAGTTTGAACAGTACCCCTGGTGCCTCAATTCGATTTTTACCAACTGTGAATGATAATGCAACAAGGTTTTCCTCAATCTTCTTTATTTTCTGATTTTGTAGAAGATTTAACATTTTTTCTTTATAGCGTTCATTGGTTACAATGGCAACGTGGGTTCTTCCATAGATTACATGTAAAATGTCTCCTTTTTCATAGTTTATTAGGTCATAAAAACGCTTGAGTTTATCAAATAAATCTTGGGTTTTTAGTACATTTATATCTATTATATGTGTCTTTAGATTAACCTCTGAAAACTTTGTATCAAACTGTATATCGTTAAATCTTGCAGTTAGTTTTTCAGCATATCTCCTAAGTGCAGTTACTATTGCAAAATGATCTACTTCTCTATTTAATTCTTTTTCTATTTCTGGTTTTAAATGTTTGGCAACTGATCCATATGAAGCAATACCTTTACTCAAGGCTTCATGGAGATATATTCTTTCATCAACCATTTTATTTACAATATGGCTTATTGTTACCATAATTTACATTATGTATTCAAGATATAAAAAACTTGTTGGTACATATAATCCCATAATTTTTTAAAAGTGATATGAATTGTTTCATTATGTTTTTACAATATTTTAAAAATACAGTTTGAAAATTATGATACCACTTTCAAATTTTTTTGATTAGAATCATTACATAATATTAATTTGCTTTTTTAGACAAATGTATTTGGTGAAAAAAGATGAAGGGTAAAAGAAAGATAATGGCAATATTGGTTGTATTGCTATTAACATCAATACCGCTAGGTATTGCTCAGGCAAGTGAATCTCTTGAAAAAAATAAAAACTGCGAATCTATAACAATTGAAATCTCAAATCTTAATTCAGATGAAGTTCTAGAAACTAAAACAATTCTGTTATCAGAGGAAGAGTATGTAGAATTTGAAAAAACAATATCGATTCTTATTGAAAAAATTCAGTCTGCAAAAAACTGGGAAGAAATAAAGAGCATTGTTAACAATGTTTTAGACGGAAACAAACTAGGTATATTTTCAATTGTAAAATTATTATTTTCAAAAATCCTAGTGGGTAGAACGTACGTTATTAGCAGTGGACATGGCTACAAATTTAATCCATTAAAGAAAGGTTCAATAAAAATAAGAAAAACAATATCATTCTGGCATTATTCATCAGGAGAAATGCTTAAAGATAAAACAATTATTCTTAAGCCATTAGCATTAAAAATGAGGGTTTTGAAAGGTTCACAATTTGGAGTAATGACTCGTTTTACAGGTATATTCATTTATACAGCAAAAAAATTACCACAAAAAAGTCATACAATTTTTATAGGTATGGCACGTAGAGTAAACGGAATACAATTCCCCTTTTCAGGATAGGATTATTTGTAGAAAAATTCCATCCTTTCTCTTTTTTCTTATCGACGAAATTATAGAACTAGAATAAAAAGCAGTGGGGTCTGAATTTAAATTTTTAAATATTGCACCTCTTTCATATTTTTCCTCCCTTCAGACCCCTTTTATTTTTTTATATACTTTTTCTTGGAAAAAACTTTTTTTTATATAAAATTTTATTTAATATAAAAATGATAAAATAAAATAGAATTTAATTACAACAAAATATACTATAAGACCTATTTGGATTCATTTTAAAATTCACAGATTAATAATTACAAACACTATGACGAAACACTTATATGATGATATAAAGTTAACAATAGTTAAATAGATTCTGTTGTGGGGTAATAAAAATATGAAAAATATTATAAAATTAGAACTGGGAGTAGTAATTGTGACGTTGATTTTTGCAACAGTAACAAATGTTAATGGAACCGTTTTAAATGATGTATACAACTCTTCATATATTTTTGGTGAAAAAATAAATGAAAATATAATTGCTGTTCCAGATTCAACAATATTATTGAACTTATGGGAGGAAAAAGATGAAAAAGGTGAACTTTTACCATTCTATTCGATATCTTTAGATGGGGGAAAAACTATTGTCCGTACTGTACAGCCCTCATATGAGCTAGGGCTTAGATATGAACATTTTGATCCATTGAATTATATACCAGAGGTTGAACCTGTATTATCAGCAGGTACAGATACAAACTTGTATATTGTACAATTCTTCACCCAACCTCTTGAAGAGTTTAAAAATTATATAACTGACCTTGGTGGAGAAGTATATCAGTATATCGCTCAATATGCATATCTTGTTGAGATGAGTGAATCAATAAAAGATGAGGTTGAATTATTACCATATGTCCGTTGGATTGGTCCATATCATCCTGCATATCGACTTGAGGAGTTCATGCTTGACAATTTTAAAAACGCCCAGGAGATATATCCTCTTCAACGTTATAATATTCAAGTTCATTCAATTGATATGAAGGATATTTTTGCAGAAAAGATTAGTAATATTGGTGGAATTGTAAATACAGAAAATGGTGGTAAAGTATTAGTCCAAGCAACACTTACTCCAGAACAACTATTTTCGGTAGCTCGTATGAACGAAGTAAATTTCATAGATCGCTGGAGTGATTATGAACCTGATATGGATATTGGCCGAGAAATAGGCGGTGCAAATTATATTGAAACAGTTGCTGGATACACGGGTCAAGATGTAAGAGGAGAATCATTTGACATTGGATTTAACCCTGATCATGTTGATTTTCAAAATAATCCATTGATTATTCATGGACCTTTCTGTAACAGTGAATCTCACGGTACAGCTTGTATTGGTATTTGCTTTGGCGATGGTACAGGAAATGCTGATGCTCGTGGTTTTCTTCCCGATGGTCAGGGAATTATTGCAGATTGCGATGTAATAGGAATGACAGGACAAAGTCGTTATGATCACACTGGTGAACTAATTGAAGATCCTTATTATGCAGTTTTCCAAACAGCAAGTGTTGGTAGCGACCGTACAACACAATATTCAACAATTTCAGCAGATACAGATGCAGCACTATTTGATTTTGATATTGTGCATTGTCAATCACAGAGTAATGCAGGTAATCAAATGTCACGACCACAAGCATGGGCAAAAAACATAATTTCTGGAGGTGCATTGTATCATTATGATACATTAGATAAATCTGATGATTGCTGGTGCGGTGGTGCTAGTATAGGACCTGCATCTGATGGAAGGATTAAACCTACTTTCTGTTTTTTCTATGATGATATACTAACGGTTGGCTGGCCAGGAAATAGTGACTACACATACAGTTTTTCAGGTACAAGTGGTGCAACACCAATGATCGCTGGACATGTTGGTCTATTCTTTCAAATGTGGGATGATGGAATCTTTGGAAATAAAGTAGACCCAGAAGGTAGTGTTTTTGAGAATCGTGCACATATGACAACAGCAAAGGCTGCCTTAATAAATACCGCAGATCAATATTCTTTCAGTGGTACTGATGATGATAAAACACGGATGCATCAAGGGTGGGGTATGCCTAATGTTAAAAACTTGTATGATTCAAAAGAGAGTATCTATATTATAGATGAGTCAGATATATTATTACCTTTTGATATATCAGAACATGTTGTTTCAGTAGAGGAGGATACACCTGCATTAAAAATAACAATGACATATGCAGATCCACCAGGAAATCCAGCAGTACAAACCCAACATAGAATCAATGACCTGACGCTTAAGGCAATCTCTCCATCAAAAGAGATATATTATGGCAATAATGGACTTGAAGAAAGTACCTGGTCAACATCAGGTGGCTCCTCAGATACTAAAAATACTGTTGAATGTGTTTTTATTGAAAATCCAGAATCTGGTTCATGGTCAATTGAGATTCATGCAGATGAACTAATTGAGGATTCCCATGTAGAAACCCAAGAATTGGATGCTGATTATTCTTTGGTAATAAGTCCTGTTTTATCTGGACCAGAACCACCAATAATAACCGGACCAACAGAAGGAGACATTGGAATAGAATATGAGTTCACATTCAAATCTACAGATCCTGAAGATGCAGATATATATTACTATGTTGATTGGGGCGATGGCACTGTTGAGGAATGGGTTGGTCCACATACTTCAGGAGAAGAAATAAAATTATCACATATATGGTTAATAGGTGGAAACTTAACAATAAAAGCAAAAGCAAAAAATACATATGGTATTGAAGGTGCTTGGTCAAAACAATTTCCAATAACAATCCACGCACCCAAACTAGAAATAGGTATGACCAAAGGTGGTTTTTTGGGGGTAAAGGGGTTTATTAGAAATACAGGTGGAGCCGATGCGAAATGTGTAAACTGGAGCATATCACTTAACGGCGGTTTAATATTATTTGGAAAAGAATCAACTGGTTCTCTACCAACTATACCTGCAGGTGAAGAAATATCATTTAAATCTAACCTAATTCTAGGAATAGGAAAAACAAGAGTTACAGTAACTGCAGAAGAGCCTTATGGATCTTGCGATGAAAGACAGCAAGGTGGAAGAATGCTGGGCATTTTTATAATTGTTAATATTGGTGGTGATTAGTAAAAATTTATTATAGTATAAAAAAATAATACCAAAAAAGTTAATAAGTTGTTTTCAATTATTATTTACAACTTATATTATTAATTGCAGAAATAAATGGGAGGTAAAAATATGAAAAAGATATTAGCAGTTCTACTAGTGGGAGTTTTAGTCGTTTCTATACCTGCAGCATCATCATTGAGACTTCCAAAAATGTTACAAAAACAAATATCAATAACAAATACACCAATGGGAACAACCGATGTTCCAGAATGGGCAGACGGAAATATAACTGGTGTATACGCAATGAAAAACGAAACAACAGGTTATGATATTTTAGGAAATGTATTTGGTTACTACCATATAGCCTGGGGAGCTTGCGGATATTATGGAGGAGTCTGGGAAACTCTTGACGGAAATACATCTGGTTATTTTGCTGGTTGGTTTTTCTATAGTATCGCCCTTGGTGAATTCAACATAACAGGTAGTAATGAAACCGGTGGGTTCATTGGTCTAATAAAAATAAATGAATCAGATATGACCATAAAATCTGTATCATTAGCATATAATGAAGAAGACTATTTCGTAAGATATGCGCTGTGTGAATATACAGAATTTGAATAGAAACATAAAAATCCCTCTTCTATTTTTTATAATATGCATAGTTTAATATATAATACAAAGTTAATATTAATCATACTAGGAGAATAATAAAATGAAAAAAGGAATTATTATCGCAATCTGTATGATTTTCATTTTATCAATTGTTGCTCCAATTGCTGAAAGTAGCAATCTAATCTTAAAAGAAAATGAAAATATTTTTAACCTAAATATAAAAGGTGAAACTCTCTATGTAGGTGGATCTGGGCCAAATAATTATTCAAGTATACAAGAAGCAGTTGATGCTGCCCAATCAGGAGATACAGTTTTTGTTTATTCTGATACCTATGATGAACACATTTTAATAAATAAATCAATAACGGTAATTGGAGAAGATAAGGATTCTACAATTATTGATGGAAGTTTAACTGATAATTGTATAAAAATTACTTCAAATTCAGTGGTTGTAAAATATTTTACTATTAAAAAAGGGATAATAGGGGTTTATATAGTCCAATCATCAGGACATGAAATTAATAATAATATTATTAAAAATAATTGGGAAGGAGTAGGACTTTACGATGTTACTGATGCAAAAATTTCTAAAAATTCTATAACAGATAACTATTTTGAAGGGATAAATCCAGTTCAATCGACCTATAATAATATTTCTGGAAATAAAATAAATTGGAACTTGTATGGAATTTTATTAACAGAATCTGACAATAATTATATTTATGAAAACGAAATAAAGGGGAATACAAGGGGTATAGAATCAATCCAGCAATCAAATAACAATAGGATATATCACAACAATTTTTATGCAAGTGAAGAGGACAATGCGTATGATGATTTTTCAAATATATGGGATGATGATTACCCCTCAGGTGGTAACTTTTGGGATGACTATACAGGCAATGATGATAATGGTGATGGAATAGGTGATACACCTTATGAAATCCCAGGGGACGGTAACAATAAGGATAATTATCCATTAATGGAACCTTACGAGCCTCAACAGCCTCCGGAAACACCAATAATAGCTGGCCCAACATCAGGAGTTGTAGGCGAAGAGTTAACCTTCTGTATAAATCCTGTTGTAGACCCGGAAGGTGATGAAATATATGTATTCTGGGATTGGGATGACGGAACCACAACCGACTGGCAAGGACCATACCCCTCAGGAACAGAAGTATGCGAAACACACACCTGGACAAAAAAAGGAACATACAACATAAAAGCAAAACTAAAAGACGATGAAGCAGAAAGCGAATGGGGAACACTAGAGGTTGTGATACCAAGACCAAGGCAAAGCTATTTAAAATTTATTCAATTATTATTAGAAAGATTTCCAACTATTTTACCACTTCTTAAGTGCATACTAGAAGTATATTAATCTAAATCTATCTCTTTTTTTTCCTTGTAAATAAAATATGTAGATATAGAAAGATTACTAGTGGAAAAATCAAAAAGCTATGAATAATGTATGATACTGGCTTACTAAGCAACCCTAAAGTAATTATTCGAACTATTCTATGATTTGCAATTCCCAAACCGGTAATTATTGATATAATAATTATAACTAAAAGACCCCAATGTACAATTTTTCTAACTACTTTTTTATCCATGATCTATCCTATTCAATAAAGAAACTCTTGTTTATATCTGCATTGTTTGAATATCCTCTACTCTCCCAATATCCTCTATAGTTTGTATTATCAGATAATTCAATTGATGTTATCCATTTTATCCATTTATATCCCCACTTGCTTTCAGCAACTAGTTGAAAAGGAAATCCTCTTTCTGGAGGAATTGTTACATTATTCATCTTATATGCAATTATTATTTTATTATCCATTATGTACTCTATTGGAAAAGAGGTGGAATATCCATCATATGCGTAAAAAATAATTGTTTTTGCCTCAGGTAAAGGTTGTGCAAGTTCAAGCAATTCCTTTACCATTACTCCTTCCCAAAGGATTTTTACCTCCCAACCTTCCACGCAAAACAATGTTATAACCTTCTTAGTACTGTTAAAGGAAGTAATAATTTCATCATAGGATAAAGCATAGGTGTTATTCACAAGGCCATATACTTCTAACCTATAATTCTCTTTTTTAAGATATTGAGGACCTTTTATAGAATTTTCTCTAAAATCATAAATTGATGAGAGCTGTTCATCTCGGTATTCTCTAAGTTCAACTGCATCTAATTCAAAATTTTCACTAGAAAAATTAACCATTATTATGCTTATAGATGTAATAATCAAAAATAAAATAATTATATGGTAAATACTTCCTAACTTTATTTTTTTAATAGGTTAACCTCCAAATATTAACAATTGTTAATTTATAATAAGGAAGCCGTATTTATATCTTTGTTTAATCCCTAAGTCACGTAGATAAATTTTTAGTAAAAATATAATGAAAGATAATAGTAACTTTCATTGCTCAATAGTAAACTATAAGTATTATAGTAATTATAATTATTATAGAAGTTATAAATATGGTGGTTTTATGACAAATACAACTATTTCTATAACAAAAGAAACAAAAAAAGCATTACTTGAATTAGGAACAAAAGGCGAAACATATGATTCAATAATAAAAAAATTAATAAAACGGTTTGCCTGGAAAAAACTTGATGATGAATGGAATAAAATTTTAGCTAGCGATGAGTTCATTTCTCTTGATGAGCTGTGAATAAATGACATATAAAGTATTTATATCTAGAACGTTTCAAAAAAAATTTTACCAACTTCAAAAAAGTTTACAAAACTTAATACGAAAAACATTAAAAGAACTTGAAAAAGACCCATATAAATCAAGACCAAATTGTGATATAAAATTACTCAAAGATACACGACCTAAGAAACGTCGTTTAAGAGTTGGTAATTATAGAATAATATATGCAGTTGAGGATAAAGAAATAAAAATAATTGATTTGTTGAAAAGAGAAGCGGGGTACAGCATATT
>Ga0209427_10002171_pt1 | contig 23046 bp, 20 predicted proteins | sample DeeMarSWOR136_30_FD_187465 | JGI IMG/M metagenome (GOLD analysis project Ga0209427, IMG submission 187465) | Marine sediment microbial communities from White Oak River estuary, North Carolina - WOR-1-36_30 (SPAdes) (version 2) | ecosystem: Environmental > Aquatic > Marine > Intertidal zone >...
ACAGAAGAGATGCTCTCTTTTTATAAGTGTGGATGGAGGGCCTATGCACCTCTCAGCAGCTATGGAAGTACCTACTATCGGCCTTCTAGGTAAAACAGATCCTGATAGCTGGAGACCTTGGGGAGAGAGGAACTTCGTCCTTAAAAAAGGGAAAAATGTAAATAATATCAGTATTGAGGATATATTAAGAATTACAGACCAAGCCTTGAAGGATTTTGTCTGATTTGCTAATAAAAAATCTTATGAACATTGAGTATTTCGAGGAAACACCTTGAAAAAATGTCTCTAAATACTATAATATAAAAAAATTTTGTTTGAAAGGAATGAAAATAGGTCTTAGTTATGAATCCAAAGAATATACTCATTATTAAGCCAAGCAGTCTCGGGGATGTTATCCATTCCTTACCAATATTAAAAATCCTGAAGAAAAGATATCCAGAGGCAAGGATTTCCTGGGTTATCAATGAGGAATTGAGCGAATTAATTGAAGGAAATCCCTATATTGACGAGATCTTTTTATTTCAGAGAAAAAGATGGAATCGATGGTTGAAATTACCCTCCAATATTATTGAATTGATGAGATTTGTTATAAAGATTCGAAAGAAAGGATTTGATACAGTCATCGACCTCCAGGGATTATTGAGAAGCGGACTTATTACCTTTTTATCAGGTTCGCCGAGAAGATTAGGCTTTAAGAGTGCAAGAGAATTCAGCCCTTTATTTTATACCGATAAAATTTCACTTCCGGATAAAAAAATCCATTCAGTAGAAAGATATATTTCCGCTGTAAAATTTCTATCTGCTGATGGTTCAGAAAGAGATTTTACGATTAGTATTCCAAAAGAAGATATCGATTATGTTGATAGATTTTTAAAAGAGAAAGGAATCAATGATTCAAAAAAGATGGTTGTTGTCAATCCCTGGGCCAGATGGAGGACAAAATGCTGGCCCATAAAAAATTACATTTCCTTAATAAAAAGACTAAAGGAAGAGGGATTTTTGCCCATTATTATCAGCAGCAATGAGTTTAAAACGATTACAGATGATCTGATGGAGGGCTTTTCAGATCCTCCCATAGCCTTTGTGGGACAGCCCTTGAAAAGGCTAACCGAGCTTATAAAGAGATCAAGCCTTATGGTTACCAATGATAGTGGTCCTATGCATATTGCAGTAGCTGTAAATACACCTGTGATTGCTCTGTTTGGACCTACAGATCCTCTCTTAACAGGACCGTATGGAGAGGGGCATATTGTTATTCAAAAGAATATGGATTGTGTCCCTTGTCTTGAGAGAGAATGTTCAAAAGAGCACGTTTGTATGGAGATGATAACTGTTGACGAGGTGATAGAAAAGATCCGGAAAAGGATTTATGAGAATGAAGTTGAGATTTCAGATTCTTTAAAAAATAGAAATACTCAAACTAAATAACGGAAAAGCAAATGGGTGTGCCCGCAGTCTTTATGGATAGAGATGGAACCATTAATGATGAGATGGGATATATCAATCATATCTCTCGCTTTAAGCTTCTGCCAAAAAGCGCGGCAGCCATTCGGTTGATTAATCAAAATGGTTATAAGGCTGTCATCATAACAAACCAGTCAGGGATTGCAAGGGGATATTTCCCTGAGGAACTTGTTGAAGATATACACGAGAATCTTAAAAGAACTCTTTCCCAAAAAGGTGCCAATATTGATGGAATCTACTACTGTCCCCATCATCCTATTCATGGCATAGGGAAGTACAAAAAGGATTGTGACTGCAGGAAGCCGAAAATCGGGATGATTCAAAAGGCGGCTAAAGACCTAAACATTGATCTTTCAAAGTCCTATATGGTGGGTGATAGGGGAGCTGATATTCAGATGGCCAAGGAGTTCGGTGGGAAGGGTATCTTAGTCCTTACAGGATATGGAAAAGGGGAGTATAAATATTTAAGCCATGCATGGGAATTCAAACCCAATTATATCGCAAAAGACCTTTATGATGCTGTGGAGTGGATACTAAAAGATGGAAAAAAGAAAGATTAATATTGCCTATGTGGTTTTAGACTTTAAGTTAAGCGGGGTTCCTGTACATATTTTGGATCTCGTAAAATGTCTTGATAAAGAGAGATATCAACCCCTTATCTGTTGCATCAGGGAAAGAGGGGAACTGGCAGAAGAGGCGGAGGCAACAGGGTGCGAGATAGTTGTCCTCAACAGGGCCAACTCCAAACAGTTTGATCTTAGGGCTCTCTTAGATATCTGGAGGCTTTTTAGGAGGAGAAAAATTGATATTGTTCATACCCATATGCACCATGCATCCCGATACAGCCATCTTGCAGCTAAATTTGCCGGTGTGCCAGTGATTATTACCTCTGTTCATGATATTATTGGGGAAAAGAGATTTAAAAGAAACCTTACCAACAAGTTGCTGTCTCTCTTTACGGATAAAGTAATAGCTCCCTCACATGCTGTAAAGGAAGATATTTGTAGGTATGATAAGATTGCTCCTGATAAGATAATGGTACTTCCCTATGGTATTGATGTGGACCGCTTTGTCATTAACGGAAATAAAGAGGAGAGCAGAAGGAAGCTGGGTCTTCCCCCTGATGCCATCATTGTGGGGAATGCTGGGAGGCTCGCTACCAATAAAAGACATCATATTCTTATAAAGGCGATGAAAAGAGTGATTGACAAATTTCCCTCTGCTCTCTTAATGATTGTCGGAACAGGCAAGACAGAAGATAAGCTGAAACAGGTGATAAAGGAGCTGCATATTGCTGACCATGTTCTTTTTATGGGCCTGCGAAAGGATATCCCGCTCGTTCTCTCAGCAATGGACATATTTGCATTGCCTTCAGTTGGAGACCCCTTTCCCATAGCATTGCTGGAGGCTGGAGCCAGTGCCTTACCTACTGTGGGAGTAAGGGACGGAGGAATCCCAGAGTCTATTGAAGACGGCAAAACAGGGTTATTGGTTTCCAAGGATAATCCAGAAGAATTAGCAAATGCCCTGATTTATTTAATAGAAAATAGAGATAAAGCTCTTGAAATAGGACAGGGGAGGAGAAAGTATATCCAATCACGATATACCCTGAGGCACCAAAGTGAAAATTTTCAAGGGCTTTATGAATCAATTTTAAAGAGTAAGGGCATTTTGCTCAATTAGGGATTTTTATGAAATATTATTTCTTACTGAATAAGGATGGTCTTTTATGAAATGTTTGGTAACAGGCGTTGCTGGATTTATTGGTTCTCCTTTGTCTGAAGCTTTGATAAAAGGGGGACATACTGTCACAGGAATAGACTGCTTCACAAACTATTATCCTCGAACCTTGAAAGAAAAAAATATAGAGATGCTGAGAAAAGATAAGAATTTTACTTTTATCGAAGGAAACTTGCTCGACTTCAATCTCAAGGAGATCGTTGCTCAGACAGATTATATATTTCATCAGGCAGCTCAGGCAGGGGTGAGGGCAAGCTGGGGAGATGATTTCAAAATCTATACAGAAAATAATATAAATGCTACACAGCGTTTATTAGAAGCATCTATTGGAACAAAACTTAAAAGGTTTATCTTTGCCTCTTCTTCTTCTGTTTACGGAGATACCAAAAATTTTCCGATGAGAGAAGGAGATACCCTCTATCCTTTATCTCCTTATGGCGTGAGTAAAATGGCCAGTGAATCCCTTTGTTATCTATACTGGAAAAGCTTTTCTCTCCCCGTTATTTCTCTTCGCTATTTTACGGTTTATGGCCCAAGGCAAAGGCCAGATATGGCGTTTCATCGATTTATCAAATCGATATTGAAGGATAAAGAAATTTCGATATATGGCGATGGAAACCAGACCAGAGACTTTACCTATGTATCTGACATAATAAAGGCAAATATATTAGCTATGGAAAGGGGGGATGAGGGTAATACATACAATATTGGAGGCGGTTCTAAGGTCTCAATTAATGAGGTATTGAAGATTTTGGAAAAGATTTCGGGGAAAAATATCAAGGTTAAATATAATAAGCCTGAAAAAGGTGATATGAAGCATACCTGGGCCGATATTAATAAGGCTAAGAATGATCTCGGTTATTTCCCAACCGTAGGTCTTGAGGATGGATTAGAAAAAGAATTTAAATGGTTAAAAGGAGAGATTTAATATGGCTATTGATAAAGAATTATTAGACATATTGGCATGCCCTAAATGTAAAGGTGATATCTATATCAATAAAAAAGAGGATGGTCTCATATGTGATGCTTGTCAGTTATTGTATGAGATCAAAGATGAGATACCTATCATGTTAATAGATGAAGCGCTTCCACTCGATAAGGTTGAAGAAGAAAGAAAATCCAGGAAAGAGGGCTAGAATAGTTTTTCTAGTTTTTTAAAAAAGTATTAAAAAATCTTTTTTGTATTATGCAATATTCGTAAGAAAGTTCTTATTTATCAAATGAGGACTTGAATCTTTTAAATGAAAAAGATTTTGTTTTATCTACATAGGATTCAGGATGTATCTGTTCTCTCGCCCCTTATCTATTCCTTTAGCCCTGAAGAGATTATCGTGCAGGCAGACCTGAAAAAGGGTTTTAAAGGAAAAAGGAAATATGGCGAGAGGCTTCTAAAACATTATCATATTGATTATATAGAAGAACTTAGTTTCAAAAAAGAGAAGGATAAAGTAGGGATTATCATTACTGCCTCTGAGAGTTCTATGAGGACCCACAAAAATGCTGCGCTGCTTGTAAAAAAGGCCAGAAAATGGAAGATACCTACGCTTACTCTTCAGCATGGGATAACCCACGAGATAAATAAAAATAAGCCTCTAAAGTTCTATTCAGACCTTATTGCTCTTTGGGGGCCCTATCAGAGGGATTTTTTTTGCAACAAAGAATATAGCCTCTTAGAGAAAAGACTCTTCTGGAGGCGGACAAACAGCTCTACAGATAAAAAAAGATTTATCATTGCCGGAGCTCCAAAGTTTGATTCACTTTTTCAACCCAAAGAAGTTGACAAGGCCTCCTTAGGTATACCTGAGGACAAAAGGGTTGTGAGCGTTTTTACGAATACCCATTGGTACAGATATTCTGATGAAGAAAACCAGAGATTTTTTGATAAAGTGGAGTCTTTAGTCAAGAAATTCAATGACCTCTTTTGGGTATTTAAGCTCCACCCCGATGAGAAACCAGATGCCTACCATTTTAGGTTTTACAATCATAATCATTGTAAAGTGATTTATCCAAGGGAGGAAGAGTTTGAGCTTGATACTCAGGATATCTTAAGGGTATCTGATGTGGTTATTGTGATGTTGAGTACGGTTGCTCTGGAGGCCGCAATACTTAAAAAGCCTGTTATTTCCATAAACTTTACGAACCAACCTAGCTATAGAGACCTCTTGGAATACCGGAACCATATAGACGAGGTATTGATTGAAGCCCTTAAGAATCCCCAAAAGTTTATTGAGCAGCAGAGGGCATTTGTAGAGGGGTATCATTTGGGAAAGGGGAATGCTGTAAGTTATTTAAAAGAAATGATTTTAGACATTTTGAAAAGTGGTAAAAAGGTGAAAAGTTGTTATTAATTGACAAGCCCCCAGTTTTAATATAATTTAGAAAAAATTTATAAAAGCATTATAGGAAATATAAATTGAATATTTATATTCGCATCCTAAGTTATATGCGGCCTTACTGGAAGGCATTTATTTTTGCCTTTGTTTGTATGGTTGTCGTTTCAGCAACTACAGGGCTCACCGCTTGGATTGTACAGCCGGTTCTCGATGATATCTTCATTAAAAAAGATGTTTTTATGCTGAAGCTTCTCCCTTTTGCGGTTGTCGTATTATATTTAGGAAGGGGCATCTTTAGATATCTCGCAACTTATACGATGAACTCCATCGGCATTGTTGTTGTTATGAAGATAAGAAGCGATTTATACAATCATCTCCAAACCCTTTCTCTCAATTTTTTCCACGGGAAAAGAACAGGGGAGCTTATGTCAAGGATCACAAGCGATGTTAGCCTTATTGAGGGTTCAGCATCCAATCTTTTGAGTGACTTTATCAGAGAGATCTTGAGTATGGCAGGTCTTATTTTTGTTATATTTTACAGGGATTGGGAGCTGGCTGTCATTGCTTTGCTGGTTTTTCCTCCCTCACTTTATTTTCTTGTAAAGATTGGCGAAAAGCTGAAAAGATTAAGCCGAAAGAGTCAAGAAAAGATGGCAGATATGGCTTCTGTTCTTCAGGAAAACTTTACCGGCATTCGTGTGATTAAGGCCTTTAATAAAGAGGAATACGAGAGCAGAAGATTTTCTGAAGAGAATTCGAGATTCTTTAATCTTGCTAAAAAGACTATTAAATATGTTGAAATTTCTTCCCCTTTGATGGAATTTGTAGGGGCCTTTGGATTGGCAATGATCATATGGTATGGGGGGATGAAGGTCATAAATGACCAGATAAGCCCCGGTTCTTTTTTCTCCTTTATGGCAGCCCTTTTTATGCTTTATGCTCCTGTAAGAAAACTGAGCAGATCAAATAACAAACTCCAGCAAGCCATTGCCGCTGCCTTAAGGGTCTTCTATATCATAGATACAAAACCGGAGATTGTAGACAAGGATGATGCTGTTGCTCTTCCTTCTCTTTCCAAGAGGATCGAATTTAAAGATGTAGGATTTCGATATGATACAGAACCTGTTTTAAAAGATATAAACCTTAAGATCAATAAAGGAGAGATCATTGCTATTGTTGGAGTAAGTGGTGTAGGTAAAACTACTCTTGTTGATTTGATCCCTAGATTTTATGATGTTACAGAAGGAAGTATAAAGATAGATGATATTGATATCAGGAATGTAACCTTAAAATCTTTGAGAGACCAAATTGGGATTGTTACACAGGAAACTTTTCTTTTTAATCAGACAGTAAGATACAATATAGCTTATGGCAATCAGGATGCTTTTCAGGAAAAGATCATCCAAGCTGCAAAAGCTGCCTATGCCGATGACTTTATAATGAAAATGCCTGATCAATACGATACTGTGATTGGAGAAAGAGGGGTAAAACTATCGGGTGGTCAAAGACAAAGAATTGCTATTGCTAGGGCTTTGATCAAAGACCCCCCCATATTAATTCTTGATGAAGCTACTTCTTCTTTAGATACAGAATCAGAACAGATTGTTCAGAAAGCATTGCAAAATCTTATGAAGAATCGTACAACTTTTGTAATTGCCCATAGACTTTCTACTATCGTTAGAGCCGATAGGATTGTTGTCTTAGATGAAGGAACTATCATTGATATTGGAAGTCATGAAGAGCTACTTAAAAGAGGCGGTTTATATCATAAATTACATGAAATGCAGTTTCAGTATACATAGGATATATCTTAAAATTTATGGATATAACAGTTATAATTCCAGCAAGATATTACTCAACGAGATTTCCAGGTAAGCCTTTAGCAAAGCTAAAGGGAAAAACATTGATCCAGCATGTATATGAGAGAACTTTGCAATCGAAATTGACAAAAAAAGTTGTTGTAGCTACAGATGATAAGCGTATTTTAGATGAGGTGAAAAGTTTTGGAGGAGAAGCATATATGACCTCTAAAGACCATTTAACGGGAACTGATAGGATAGCAGAATTGGCCAGAGAAATAGATTCGTCTATAATCGTTAATGTTCAAGGAGACGAACCATTTATTGAATCTGATTCAATCGATATAACCATTAAGCCGTTATTGGAGGAAAACTCTCTGGTGATGAGCACTATAAAAGTTAAAATAGAGGATATAAAAGAAATTTTTGATTTTAACGTGGTTAAGGTGATTACTGATAAAGATGATTTTGCACTATATTTTTCTAGATGGCCTATTCCTTTCTTTAGGGAAAAATGGTGTGATATATTGAATAGTGAAAAAAATAAGGATGTATTATCTCATCCAACTCATCTTTTTAAACATTTAGGACTTTATGCTTATAAAAGAGATTTTTTATTACAATATACAAAATGGCCTCGAACTCCGTTAGAAAAAATAGAAAACTTAGAACAATTACGAGTTTTAGAAAATGGGTATAAGATAAAAGTTGTAGAGGGGAAGTATGATTCTATTGGGATAGATACACCTCAAGATTTGGAAAGATTGAAATGTTCTTAATAAAAAAAAAGATAAACTTTTTTAAAATGAGGAAAATATGGCTAAATTTATTTTTGTAACAGGTGGTGTACTTTCTTCATTGGGAAAGGGATTAGCCTCTGCCTCTATAGGTGCTCTTCTTGAAAGCAGGGGGCTAAAAGTGACCCTTATAAAGTTTGATCCATACATTAATGTAGACCCGGGAACAATGAGCCCTTTTCAGCATGGTGAGGTATATGTAACCGATGATGGTGCTGAGACAGATCTTGATTTAGGTCACTATGAGAGATTTACAAGAGCAAAAATGGGTAAGATAAATAACGTTACCACAGGAAAGGTATATCATTCTGTAATTTCCAAAGAAAGAAGAGGTGATTATTTAGGAGGTACAGTTCAGGTAATTCCTCATATTACTGACGAGATAAAGAGTCATTTTTTAGCATTAGCTAATGGGCTTGATATAATCATCTGCGAAATAGGAGGCACAGTAGGCGATATTGAAGGACTCCCTTTTTTAGAGGCAATGAGGCAGTTCCGAACAGACATGGGCAGAGAAAATGTAATCTATATACATCTAACCTTGGTTCCGTATATAAAGACATCATTTGAGTTAAAAACAAAACCAACTCAACATAGTGTAAAGGAGTTATTACAAATAGGTATTCAACCAGACATCATCCTTTGTAGAACGGATAGACTTTTGGCAAAAGAGATAAAATCAAAAATTGCTTTATTTTGTAATGTTCCTGAAGAGGCGGTAATAACTGCTAAAGATGTAGAATGTATATATGAAGTTCCACTTATATATAAACAGGAAGGACTAGACAATATTATTTCTAAGTTATTGAATCTTCAAACAAGAGAACCTGATTTAAATGAATGGGAAGAGATTGTAAAAAAGATAAAAAATCCCAAATCATCAGTTAAAATAGCTCTCGTTGGTAAATATATTGGTCTCAAGGATTCCTATAAGAGTCTTTTTGAAGCCTTAGTCCATGGGGGAATAGCGAATAATCTTAAGGTTGATGTGGAGTGGGTTGATTCAGAAGATATAGAGGTAAAAGGAGCTGAGGCTTTGCTGTCAAAAACAGATGGAATTCTTATTCCAGGTGGCTTTGGAAGTAGAGGGATTGAGGGAAAGATATCCGCAGTTAAATTTGCGAGAGAAAATCGTATACCTTTTTTTGGAATTTGCTTGGGGATGCAATGTGCTGTAATTGAGTTTGCCAGAAATAAGTGCAAATTAGAAAATTCAAACAGCACTGAATTTGATCCAGACACACCTTACCCAGTGATAGATTATCTTCCAGGGCAGAAGGAAATCAAGGACAAAGGAGGAAGTATGAGACTTGGAGCTTATCCATGTGTCTTAGAAGAAGAATCATTGGCTCACAGGGCTTATGGAACAGAATCTATTTCGGAACGTCACAGACACAGATATGAGGTTAATAATAAATATAGGGGGATTTTTGAAAAGAATGGGCTAAAGGTAAGCGGTATTTCCCCTGATGGGAGTCTAGTTGAAATAATAGAATTGAATGACCATCCGTGGTTTTTGGGAGGACAGTTTCATCCTGAATTTAAATCATCTCCCAGACAACCCCATCCTCTTTTTAAAGATTTTATTAGAGCAGCCTTTCAACTTAAGACAAGTGATGAGGAAAAGGTATTAATAAAAGAAAAGTGAATTTAGAAAGTCGTGACAAAAAAAATCATGGTTAAAGAGATTAATATCTCAGGAGTACGGATTGGAGGTAAAAGAAATCCTATAATTCTCATTGCAGGACCATGCGTTATCGAAAATGAGGATGAGATCCTTTTTTCTGCCGAAAGATTAAAGCAGATAGCTGAGAATGTTAACATACCGTTAATATTTAAATCCTCTTATGACAAAGCTAATCGGAGTTCGATTAGCTCTTTCAGAGGACCTGGTATTGAAAAAGGCCTAAAGATCTTAAGAAGGGTAAAAGAAGAGTTTAGGATTCCTATCTTATCAGACGTTCATGATAAGGAGGAGATAAAAGAAGCTGCAGAAGTTCTTGATATTATTCAAATTCCTGCATTTTTATGTCGACAAACAGACCTTGTTCTCTCTGCTGCGTCTTCAAAGAGGGTCATAAATGTAAAGAAAGCTCAGTTTCTCGCTCCTTGGGATGTTAAAAATATAATAGAAAAGATAGAATCTGTAGGTAACACCAATATAATCTTGACTGAAAGGGGATTTTCATTTGGATACAATAACCTCGTTTCTGATATGAGGTCTATTGTAGTAATGCGTGACCTTGGTTATCCTGTAGCCTTTGACGTGACCCATAGTCTTCAGCTCCCAGGAGGTCTTGGAACATCTTCAGGAGGACAGAGAGAATTTATTCCCTATTTAACGAGAGCTGCAGTTGCCACAGGTTGTGATGCTATTTTTATGGAGGCACATAGAGAGCCTGACAGGGCATTGTGTGATGGGCCCAACATGATAAAGTTAGACGATTTACCCCCTTTGCTGACTCAGATTAAGATGATTGATGAAATTGTAAAAAGCAGTGATTAATCAAAACGATTAGGTCTTTTCATCCTCTTTTTTCTTATATAAATCTATAAAGGGCTTAAAGATATCTATAGGTATTGGAAAAAGAGTTACTGAATTATTCTCAGTCGCAATCTCAGTCAAAGTCTGTAAGTACCTTAACTGCAAAGCGATAGGGTGTTTTTCTATAACAGCAGCAGCCTGTACCATCTTATCAGCTGCCTGGTATTCTCCTTCTGCATTGATAACTTTGGCCCTTCTTTCTCTCTCTGCCTCTGCCTGCTTGGCGATTGCCCTTTGCATCTCTTGGGGAAGGTCCACATGTTTTATTTCTACATTGGTTACCTTAATTCCCCATGGGTCTGTATGTTTATCAAGGATGGATTGTAATTTCGTATTTATATTTTCTCTCTCAGCTAAGAGTCCATCCAGTTCTGCCTGTCCCAGCACACTTCTCAGAGTGGTTTGGGCCAATTGAGAGGTTGCGTAGATATAGTCTTCTACCTCAATCACTGCTTTTTCAGTGGACATGACCCTGAAATAAACAACAGCATTTACCTTTACTGATACATTATCCTTTGTAATGATATCTTGGGGAGGGACATCCATGACTATCAATCTGAGACTGACTTTTACCATTCTATCAATGATGGGCCACACAATGATTAATCCAGGTCCCTTTGGTTTGTAGTATCTTCCCAGTCTAAATATAACCCCTCTTTCATATTCTCTAAGCACCCTTAGAGAACTCAGTATTAACATGAAAAGGAATAAAAGGATTATTGGGAGACTAAAAAAAAGTTCCATTTACTCTTCCTCCTTAGATTTTGTGATAAATAATTTTAAACCCTCAACCTTGATAACTTTTATCTTTTCTCCTTTTTTTAGGGGCATATCGCTTATGGCATCCCATATCTCCCCATGAATAAAGACCTTGCCTCCTTTCTCTATATCCTCCTGAGCAATTCCAACTTCTCCTACAAGCCCTTCTGTTCCTGTTACTGCCTTTTTTTGATGGGTTCTGATAACAGCCCCAAAAAGGAAGAAGAAGAATGCTGCAGTAGCCAATGTCGTTGGAATAATGATCTTTAAAGATATCCTCAGGAAAGGGGAGGGTGAATCAATGAGCATAATGGAACCAATAACCATAGAAACGACTCCTCCCATGGTCAGCGCTCCATAGCTTGTGACCTTGATCTCGAGCAGAAACATAACAATAGCCAGAATAATGAGGAGTAATCCAGCATAATTTATGGGTAATAACTGGAGGGCATAACCTCCTAAAATAAGGGCGATGGCTCCTATAAGTCCTGGGAAGACGACACCAGGATTTGATAATTCGAAAAACAGACCATAAAACCCAAGAATGATTAATAGAAAAGCTATGTTTGGGTCGGATATGACTGCGAGTATCTTTTGACGCCATTCCATTTCAAAATATTCAATCTTTACATCTTTCGTATTGATCGTGTAGATCTTTGAATCTATAGCAACTTTTTTCTTGTCTATTTTTTTTACTAATTCAGAAAGGTCATTAGCTATGAGATCGATAACGCCTTTTTTCAATGCCTCGGTTTCAGAGATTGAAACACTTTTTCTAACAGCCTCCTCAGCCCATTTAGAATTTCGTCCCCTCTTTTCAGCGATTGACTTGATGTAAGCTACGGCATCATTATGAATCTTCTTTTTCATCTCTTCATCAATCTTGCCTGCACCAAGGGCAACAGGGGTAGCTGCACCCATATTTGTTCCGGGAGCCATTGCAGCGATATGAGCAGCAAGGGTAATATATGTACCTGCTGATGCAGCTCTGGAGCCGCTTGGAGCAACATATACTATAATAGGAATTTCAGAATTGAGGATTTTTTTAATTATGATCCTCATGGATTTATCTAAGCCCCCAGGGGTATCCATTTGGATAATAAGGGCAACGGAATTTCTGTTTGAGGCTTTATCGATCCCATCCGTTATATATTCTGCAGTGATAGGATTGATAACTCCTTCAACCTTGAGAACATTAATTTCATTTTGCGCGTATAAAAAAGAGGGTGGAAGAATTATAATAAAAATTAATAGAGTAATTATTTTAGATTTCATATTTAAACTTTAGATATCATTTAATAAAATCTTATAATAAAATCTTATTAAAATATATCACAATAAAATAAATTTTACCACTTATTAATATTTTGGAAAGTTACTAACTTTTTTGACCAAAAAATAAAGTATTCGGATACTTAAAAACTTTATTTCTTATTGAAATGATTAAAACTCGTTCTTCTCATTCATAAGTTTTCTTCTTTTTCCCTTGCTTCTTCCTGAGAATCTAAAGAGTTTAAACTAAAACTTTTGATACTAATTTTGGAAAATGACTAAGCATTTATTTTTACTATATATTTTTGAAAGATACCTTCTACAAATACCTCTTGACAATTGAGGCTAATTATATTATAAAAATAAGTAATTATAAGAACTTAGCGACTCCTTAAAGGAGGAAATAGTATGTCAGATAAAGATCAACCTACCGATCTTACAAATCCCCAACAATCTAAAGATACTTCAGAACAAGAGCTTTCTGAGTTAAAAGAATTAGTAAAAGATGCATCTCAGGAGAGAAAAAATCTTAAGACACTCATAGAATATGTTGAGGGCAAATCCAAAGAGATTTTAGAAAAAAGAGACACGATTGAGGGCATAGATGAAAAGGTATCACGTTTCAGTGTCATACTAGAAACGTTGGAGAGAAAAAGTAAAGATTTCTCTTGGATGGAAGAAAGGTTAAAAGAAACAGAAAAAACGACCAAAACATTAGGGAAAGTTTTCGAAGAGACTAAGAGACAAATCGATCGCCTTAATATACTTTCAGAACATGTAAATTCAAAGATACAAGATTTATCTCTTCAGCGAGGGGTGGTAGAGAAGGCTAATGAAGATGCTGGAAAGCTCAATGTACTCTTATGGGATATGGAATCAAAGATGAGAAAGTTATCTGAAGAGAACAAATTAATCAAGAAGACGGATAGGAATATTGTCAAATTAGAAGGGATGTTAGAAGAGACTTCAGCCAAGGCAAAGATGTTTGAAGATTTTAAGTTATTAATGAAAGAGGCCTCTGGAAAGATTACTAATCTTCAGGCTCTTACAGATGATCTGGATAGTAAAATATTAAGAATTTCAAAGGAAAAAGAAGTGATAGGTAACTTAACTGCCGATACAGAAAGACTTCAGTCTATGTTAGATAATATGCAGGTAAGTATAGACCAGTTGATAAAACAGGATATTACAGTTGAAGATACAAGAAAAGAGATTGGAAATATGACTCCAATGTTGGAAGATCTGAAGGTTGAAATTAAAACTGTATTGGAGAAGACAGGTCTTATAAAGAAAGTGAATGAACGTTTAAATGAGTTAGAATCCGTTAATGAGAAATTAGAAATGGATATTGTTCAAATTATTGAAGAGAAGAAAGATGTGGATAATATAGGAACAAGGGTAGATCAATTAAAGTCTCTATTAAAAGATGATATTGAGGCGAAGGTTGAAGAGTTGAAAGAAGAAATTCAGATTGCTGATATTCTTAAAGAAAGGATCTCTGGATTTCATGACTTAGCTGAGGATATACAAGGCAAGATTGATAGATTTAATGAGGAGATGAAGATCGCTGATGAGGTTGAAGAAAGATTAGCTCAGTTAAGGAATCTCTTTGATGAAACAAAAGAACAACTCGAAAACATATCGAGCGGAAGACAATTAGTAGAAGAGGTGAATAAAAAGATCAGTGACTTAAATAACATGGTATTAAATCTCGATATAAAGTTGGAGAGCCAGCTCCAAAGAAAATCTGCATTAGAAAAGATGGAAAAAAGGCTAGATGGTTTAGACTTTTTTATGGAAGAAGCAAATTTAAAGGCAGATCGAACAGCCAAAAAGTTGGAATTTATTGAAAAGATAGAAAAGAGAATTGAAAATTTAAGCACAATTTTAGAAGACATAGAAGGTAAGATCCTTGATCTTACTAAAGAAAAGGCAGCGGTTGATGCACAGGAGAAAAGAATAAACCAGTTTACTTCTCAGATGTCAACTCTCACTGACGAAATCAATAAAAAACTTGAAGAAATTCAAGCAGGAAAAGAAGATTTCATAAAACTGCATGAAATAAAAGATAGTTTAGATGCAACTTTGGATGATCTGAGGAATAAGTCAGATGAGATTGCAAAAAAAGAGGAAATGGTGATAAAGGTCGAGAATAAGATATCAGCTCTAAATAATATTGCCGAAGACGTAGAAAAAAGAGTTGAGACTTTAAAGGAAGAAGAAGGGTTCGTAGTTAAAACTGAAAAGAGGGTAAGTACTTTAGATTCAATAGTTAAGAATGTTGAGGAGAGGATGGCTGAAATACAAAAAGAGAAAGAGACCATTGTGAATACACAAGAAAGTGTTGCAACTCTTCAATCATTAATCCAAGATATAAAGGCACAAATGAAGAGGATTACAAAAGAAAATGAAAACTTAGAAGGAATTGGAGACCAGGTAGATAAACTTTCCTCAATAATGAATGAGGTTGAAAATAGAATTGGTTTCTTAAATCAAAAAATTAAAATAATTGATGAAGCAGAGCTGAGAATAGACAATTTAAGTCTCTTAATGGAAGATGTAAAGGTAAAGATAACCAATCTTCAGAAGGAGGAAAAACTGATTAATATGGCTAGCGAACAATCTGCAAGGCTTAGGTTTCTCCTTGGAGAAGTTGAGAAAAAGATAGAGGAATATTCTAATATGAAAGGTTCAAAGTCCTGATCGAGAAGAAAGGAGTGATTTTGTAACTTATCATTTCTTAAGTAATTAATTTCTCGGGGTACGATATATGTTTTTTAAAAAAAGAAAAAAGGTATATGCCTTTTGGATATCAGAGACTCCGAGGATTAGAAAAAGAAAAGGCCTGTGTCTCTATATTCCTTTATCAATTTCTGGTATTTTGTCAATATTTCTTATTACTACCTTCCTTTTTTATTTTATTTTTAAGATCCCAAGTATTGAAGATTTTCAAAGCTACAAACTTCCTCTCGCTTCAAAAGTATATTCTGATGACGGAGAATTAATCGGAGAATTTTTTCTCGAAAAGAGGATTTTCGTACCGCTATCAAAAGTCCCCAGACATTTCAAAGAGGCAATCATTTCTGTTGAAGATACACGTTTTTATAGTCATAGAGGAATTGACCTTTTAGGGATATTAAGAGCCTTTCACTCAAATATTAAAGCGGGTGAGGTTGTTGAAGGAGGAAGCACTATAACGCAACAATTGGTAAGATCATTATTTTTTAATAGAGAAAAGAAATTATCTAGAAAGATTAAAGAGATATTGCTTGCCATTAAGTTAGAAAGAAAGATATCAAAAGATAAGATATTAGAACTGTATCTTAATCAGATATATTTTGGTCATGGGGCTTATGGTATTGAAGCTGCGTCTCAGACTTATTTTGGAAAATCTGTAGATGAAATAGATTTACAAGAAAGTGCTCTGTTAGCAGGGCTGCCTCAGGCCCCAAGCGCCTATTCTCCATTTATTAATCCCAAAAAGGCTTTTAAAAGAAGAAACCATGTATTGAAAAGAATGATGATGGAAAAAAAGATTTCATCCTCTGACTTCAAAATTACAGAAAAAAGCCCTCTTGGACTTAATGTTCGTAATGAGAGAAGAGTAGGCAATTATTTCATTGAATATGTGAGACAGCAGTTGGAGGAAAAATATAAAAATTCTCTGCTTTATAAGGGGGGGTTGCATATATATACAACATTAAATAAAGAAATGCAAGAAAATGCAGAAGATGCTTTAAGAGAAGGCTTATTAAAATTGGATAAAAGACAAAGAATGTTAAACATTGTGAATGGAGATAATTCTGTTCCAGAAGTAGAAGGTTCATTGCTAGCCTGTGAACCTAAAACAGGATATATCAAGGCGTTGGTGGGAGGATTTGATTTCAATAGAAGTAAATTTAATAGAGCTATTCAGGCTAAGAGACAACCTGGATCAGCCTTCAAACCAATACTCTATCTTGCGGCTTTAGATAACGGTTTTACCCCTGCTGATATTATAATCGATTCTCCTATTGTACATGTTAATTTAGATACACAAAGAAACTGGAAGCCACATAATTATAATAGGATGTTTTCAGGCAAGACAACTCTAAGAAATGCATTAGCTTTTTCCAGAAATGTGATTTCAGTTAAATTATTAGAAAGGATCGGGATTGATAGAGTTATAGAATATGCAAAAATTTTGGGTATTAAAAGCCCATTAACAAGAACCCTTTCTCTTGCTTTAGGCACATCGGAAGTTTCTTTATTGGAGCTAACCTCGTCTTTTGGGGTTTTTGCTAGTGGTGGCTTTAAGGCGGAACCTCTTCCAATAAAGTATATTTTGGATAGGGATGGAAAAATCCTCGATGTTTTTGAGATTAAAAAGAAGAGGGTTATTAGCGAAGAAACGGCCTATCTTATGACAAGTATGTTAGAGGAGGTAGTTAAAAACGGTACAGGTAGAAATGCCAGATCAATTAAAAGACCCATAGCAGGGAAAACAGGAACGACTAATAATTTTATGGATTCTTGGTTTATAGGTTTTACTCCAAATTTAGTAGCTGGTGTTTGGGTTGGTTTTGATGAGCCAAGAAGTCTTGGACCTCAAGAAACTGGTTCAAAAACAGCCTTGCCCATTTTTGTGAAATTTATGAAAAAATCTTTAAAAGATGTCCCAATACAAAATTTTTCTCCTCCCAATGATGTCACTTTTGTTAAGATAGATAAAGAAACAGGACAATTGGCAACCAAGGATTGTCCTACTAAAAATGTTATATTTGAGGTGTTTAAAAAAGGAACAGAACCAACAAGGTATTGTGATGTTCACAGTAAGAGCAAAGGTAATTTTTTACAAACTGATTTCATTAGAATAACTGATCAATCTTTATCAGATAGCATCCACTAGCTTAATCTTCTTCGCTACCAAAATGATTTGAATCTTTTCTACCTTCTTTATCGTGTTTGGTCTGAGATTCAGAAGTAATAAGAAGGTCAATTTTCCTCTCGATTTTTTCAATGCTTTTTAGGCATTTTTTGATTTCTCTTTGTTCTAATATTATTTCTTTAATAAGTCTTTTAATACCAAATATAGAGAAGGGCAGAATAGTCCATACTATAAAAGATAGTATACAAATAAGAAGGATAAAAATTAAAAGACCGCCCAAAATATGACCTATGCCACCCAAATCAATTAAATCAATAATATTTCCCATAAGTTCTCCTTCTTAAATTACAAAATTATAAGTCAAAGAATTGTCAAGAAAAACAATTTTTTGACTTAAACAAAAGTTTTTTCTAGATAAAAAATACTATCAATAATTCTTAATAATTGTTTTATTTCTCAAAAATGCTTTTTAAATTACATTCATCTTTTTCTGGCACAGAATTTGCGTATTTACCTTTTTAGTAAAAAGATTAATTACTATTAGTTTAGTAAAAAAGGCTTAATGGGTCAATAAAATAAGAAATAGCCGGGCAATTAATTCCTTTAGTGAATAAGTAAATATTTCCTAATTCAAAAATATTAAAAAGGAATCTGTAATGTTTGAAGAAGATTCAAGGGAAGAATTTAAGGATCTTATAGAAGCAGTTACAGAAGCAATTAAAAGCTCAGAGAAAGTAAAAGAAATACTTTATAAACTTTATCAAGAAAAAGCGATTTCTCCAAAAGCTATTTTGGCTTTATTTCTTAAAATGCAGGTAAGTTTTTTGGAAAACGAGGTAAATCAAGAAAGAATAAAAGAGAATGATGGGAGTATCGATGATATTAAAGTTTCACCCTACCCAAAAACTATTAATGGGAGGTTGATGAGTCCTAGAGAAGCGGCATTTGAGGATTATTGTAGAGAGAAATTTGATGAAAAAAAATGGCTCAAACAATTAGGTATCAAGTTTGAAGATTAAAAATTCCTTCCATGATATAATTATTAAATCATTTTTAGATAAAAATTAATCCTGTTTTATATTCCCAGATCTGTTATCTATTTGAATAAATTCCACAATCATATAATTACCCTTTAACGATAAAAGACCTATATATCTAAAGGGTCAATGAGGCTTTTAGAATAATTATCTATTCTTAAAAATCAATTTTTACTTGAAATGTATTGAGTGAGATGTTAGATTACAAAAAACATATCAAATTCTTCCATAAACTTAAAGAGGCCGGAAACTATTTCTTTATCTTTAACTTTTTTAAAAGATATTATCTTTTTTTAAAAATTATCTATAAATGAGGTGTTGTTATGACTAACCTAAAACAACAAATGTATAAAGAATTTGCCCAAGAAGGTATCAATCAACTTATAGAAGAATATAAAAGGAAATATAAACCTAAGAAAGAAGATAGATTTAATTATAATGGTATCACTTATGAAATTGGGCCAATAAAAATAACAGATGGTATAGAATTTGAGATTAGTTCAAAGATTCCTCAAGAAGAACTGTCAAAGAAAGCTACTTTAACTACCTATTTCAGAGAGGTGAAGAAAATAATCTCGAACGCAGAGAAAAAACCTTATTCTATAGATAAAGAAAATATCATTCGAGAAATAAGTGAGGATGAAAAAAAAGAAAGAGACTATGTAAAGCTGAGATACGTTTATTTGGACAACGAATTATATAACAATGAAGAAATATTAAAAAGGTCTGAGGAAATAATAAAGAACCCACAAAAACATAAAATTCCAGAAATCTATGGTATTAACACTTTAGCTGGTAAGTTAGTTGTATTATCTATAAAAGATGCAGTTTATAAAAAAGCCAAAGAAAATATGAATGATTTAATCAGTGCAAATGAGCAAGTAAGAAAGAAATTTAAAAAAGATGGCAAGTAGATTTATAAAAGAAAAGGAGAATAAAATTAATAATGTATTTAAAGAAAGAAGAAAGTTTCAAAGAATAAATGCACCTCTAAGCGTTGAATTTGTAGTTAAGAGTAAGTCCTCTAAAGATGGTAATGAAAAAGCATCAGGTATTTTCATGGGAAAAATTGGGGATTTAAGCGAAGGAGGGCTTTCTTTAAATACAACAACCTTACAATATATGAACAGAGAAGATATCTTTGAAGATATCTCAAATTTTCTTAATACAGATGTTTTAATTAACAGTAAAATTTCTATAAAAATTCCTATATTGAATAAGGAAGTAGATGGAGAAATTAAAAGAGCTGAATGTATACCTATAAAAAATAAACCTTATAATTTTATAACAATTGGTGTGGCTTTTGAAAAATTAGAGAAAGTTGATTTTGAGTTTCTAAAGAGATATATTTTACCAAAACAGAAAAAAGAATAAATAAGTCTTTATTTAGATAGAAGGGAAATTTAATTCAATTATTATTCTAATGATTCTAATATCATCTTTTCGGCAATTTTTTTTGAGTCAGTTTGGTAGGTTCCTTTTTTAATAGCCTGTTTAAGTTCCCTAATCTTTTCTTCTCTGATATCAGGGGTCTCCTTTAAAATCTTAGTTATTTTATGGAGATTTTTTGCTTTAGAGGATAAATGAACACTATCAGTCGAAGCAGACTTGGAGTGATTAATATCCGTTTTCCCAAGTTTATTCTTGTCCTTAGTCTGTTGAATATTTTTTAATATTTCGCTATTTATACCTGATTTATCATTATGAATCTTCATTGAAAAGCCTCTCTTTCTCCCTTTAAGATTTTCTAACTTTTAATCGGTAAAATATATTAAATTTAGAATATTTTTTATAGGTATCTTATTCTCAAGATAAAATTTGTTATACCGATAATGTTTAAAACTGCTTTTGTTATAATAGTTTTTTAAATATACATCTTTATTCTTATAAAGTCAAATTTAGCAAAATATATGCCAGTGTTTTTATTTAAAAGATAACATTGATAACTTATTAATTTTATGAGAGTTACAGAGAAATAAAGTTTTAAATTGGAAAGAGAAAGTGACAATAAGTTGACACGAATTGAATAAAATAAAAAATTATGTTAGAATAATATTGCTAAATCATTAAAATACTTAGAGATATAAAGAGATTACCAATGATACATAACACTGTTTTAATTATAGATAATAATGATGATAATATAAAATATATAAAAGACAATTTATCTGCTTCAGGCTATAAACCGATTATTGCAGATAAAAGAGATGGGACTATAGAAAGTATATTAGACCTAAGACCTGATCTCGTTATTTTAAATGATGAGATTCTAAAAAATAAATTTGAGAAATTCTGTAATGACTTTAAATCCAATTCTGACCTGAAGTATACCCCCATAATTTTTATCTCTTTTAAAAAGGATATTGAAAAACTCAAAATTATCTCTAATGAGTTAGTATTTGACCATATTCTTTGCCCTTTTGATTTTGAAGAACTGAATAGCAAAATACAGATATTTTTAAGAATAAAAGCCCTTCAAACCGAGGTTGATTCAAAAATTAAATCTCTAGCACATAATTTGTCTTTATCACATGATTTGGCTGAGTTTACTAATAAAATAAATTCTTTAAATTTAGATGATATCGTTAAGACGGTTAAGGAAAGGATTCCTTCCTTAATAAATGTAAAATATTTTACGTTATATACGTATGATGAAAAAGAGGATAATTTAAAAGTATTAGTTCATAACTATAAGAGATTGAAGAAAAATGAAAAAATTATTTGTCATGCATCAAAGAATAAGATTATAACCCCTTTTCTCTTAAATAAAGATAAGTTATTAAGGAAAAAAAAATTATTAATTATTCCTCTATATTTAGAAAGAAGACTCTTAGGAGTTTTAAATCTAAAAGAGCCACTTGAAGGTCAATTTGATGAGGAGGATATAGATAAAGTTAATAGGATTTCACAGCAACTAGCAAGTGCTATTAGAAACTGTCAGAAGTATAAAAGAATAGAGAATTTATCTATTACTGATGAATTAACAGGTCTCTATAACTATAGATACTTTCAGGAAAGATTATCTGAGGAGTTTAAAAGGGTTAGGAGATCTGAACGGCCGTTTTCTATTATATTAATCGATATAGATCATTTTAAAAATATTAACGATACTTACGGACATAAACAAGGAGATAAGGTACTGAGTGAGCTTGCTGAGATAATCAAATTTGGTTTGAGGGATTTCGATATTGCCGCCAGATATGGAGGAGAGGAATTTGCATTACTTCTGCCAGATACTGATTTATCAGAATCTGTTATCGTTGCAGAAAGGACGAGGAAAAGAATTCAGAATCATGGTTTTTCAAAAAATGATATTCACTTTAAAGTTACGATAAGTCTAGGCGTTATGACTTATCATTATGGAGATAAAATAAATCAAGATCGACTGCTAGAAGAGGCTGATAGGCTTCTATACAAGGCTAAAAAAAGTGGGAGAAATCGAGTGTGTCATCCAAAATTAATCAGTGAACGGCCAAGGAGGAAGACAGAGGTTACAAAAGAAGAAAAAAGAGAACTGTTTTGATTTATAATCATTGATCTACTTTATATTTTTTAAAATTTTCAAATCATTTCACCTTCTAAAATTATAATAATTCCTTACACCTGAATAGCAAGTTTTTGATTACAATATTGACAATTATTATTATTAAGATAGGTCTTACTTGTAAATCCAAATCGCTTTATGACTATTTTATTACAATGAGGACAGAATGTATTTTCAAATTCATTTCCAGGAACATTGCCAGCATAAATATACCGAAGACCTTTGGATTTTCCAATTTCTATAGCTTTATAAATGGTATCAACAGGTGTAGGACTGAGATGAAGCAACTTATATGAAGGATGAAATCTAGAGATGTGCCAAGGGATATCCCTGCTCATTTTACTAATAAAAGTTGCAATATCTCTTAACTCTTCTTTGCTATCATTACTACCAGGTATAATGAGTGTGGTAATTTCTATAAATATCCCTTGATTAAAACACCACTCAATGCAATCCAATACAGGCTTTAAGCTTCCCTTTGTTATGTTCTTATAAAAATCTTCTCGAAAAGATTTAAGGTCTATATTTGCAGCATCTAAATAAGGCCTTATCATTTCCAATGCTTCTCTTGTTATATAGCCATTGGTCACAAAAATATTTTTGATACCTTTTTTATTTGCAAGGATTGCCGTATCATATGCATATTCAAAAAAGATGGTTGGCTCCGTATAAGTATAAGCGATACTCTGACATCTTTCCGTTTCTGCGCCTTTTACCAGCTCCTCTGGAGGTATGTCATGACCAATGATTCTAAAGTATTTTTCAGAACCTACTTGGGATATTTCAGCATTTTGACAATTGAGACATCTGAGGTTGCATCCAACCGTAGCAACAGAAAAGGCCTTGCTCTTTGGATAAAAATGAAATAATGGTTTTTTTTCAATAGGGT
>Ga0209427_10002172_pt1 | contig 23045 bp, 19 predicted proteins | sample DeeMarSWOR136_30_FD_187465 | JGI IMG/M metagenome (GOLD analysis project Ga0209427, IMG submission 187465) | Marine sediment microbial communities from White Oak River estuary, North Carolina - WOR-1-36_30 (SPAdes) (version 2) | ecosystem: Environmental > Aquatic > Marine > Intertidal zone >...
AGCTCAGCTACTTAAAGGTAACTGGCTATTCAGATTACCTTCACCCCTACGACGAGAACCACCTTATAGGGATAGGTAAGGAGACAACGGATGCGGGGGAATTTGCCTGGTATCAAGGAGTCAAGATATCGCTCTTTGATGTCAGCGATGTCAACAACCCGCAGGAGATAGATAAGTTGGAAATAGGTGACAGAGGCACTGATTCGCCGGTCTTGTGGGACCACAAAGCGTTCCTGTTTGATAAGTCTAGGAACCTGATGGTGATACCTATTTTGGAGGCAAAGGTAGACGAGACAAAGTATTCTGAGGAAGAGCTTGTCTGGGCTTATGGCGAGCCTGTCTACCAAGGCGCATATGTATTCCATGTGTCTCTGGCTGGAGGTATCGAAGAGAAAGGCAAAATCACCCATGTGGAGGACATCACCGACCCTGAAAAGGAGTATTACTACTATTACTCTCCCTTTGCAGTAGAGCGTTCCCTATACATAGAGGATGTTCTCTACACTATCTCGCAGGCCAGAGTAATGATGAACAGCCTGGAAAACCTGGGTTACATCAACGATGTGGAGCTACCATACTCAACCTGGACGCCTCCTGACTATCTCCCCGAGGAGCCAAGGGTCGACGGAGCACCACCTCCGGATGCTTAATCTGAATGTAATACCAAATGATCAAATTTGAACGGAAGAGTAAGATTTAACAAAGGGTCAAAATATTTATAGGAGGTAAACAAGATGAATAAGATATTGATAGCTGTATTAGTCATAGTGTTGCTACTGCCGCTGATAGCCTCTATTCAGATGGCTCAGCCGGTAGCAGGTGAAGTGCTCAAATCAGATAAGGAGCGGATAACTTCACCGGATGTCAGTACAAGTGAGCAAGCATTGCTGGTTGAAGGAAACAGCGCCTTCGCCTTTGAGCTTTATCAGGCACTTAAAGGGAAGGATGGTAATCTTTTCTACTCTCCCTATAGCATCTCACTAGCCCTGGCAATGACATACGCCGGAGCACGTGGTGAAACCGCAGAGCAGATGGCCTCTACCCTTCAATTCCTTCTTGAACAAGACAGGCTGCACCCGGCATTTAACTGGCTTGATGCAGAACTTGCCAAAAGGGGTGAAGGTGCCGAAGGCAAGGACGGGGAAGGATTCAGACTGAACATCGTTAACGCCATCTGGGGACAAAAGGATTATGAGTTCCTAGCTGACTTCCTCGATACCCTGGCCGAGAACTACGGTGCCGGGCTTAGAATACTGGACTTCATAAACGAGACGGAGAAATCCCGCCTTACCATCAACGAGTGGGTCAGTGACCAGACGGAAGGTCGTATTAAAGACCTTATTCCACAGGGCGTGATTGATGCTCTCACCCGCCTTGTGCTCACAAATGCCATCTACTTCAATGCTGCCTGGGACTACCCTTTCGATGAAGACATGACAGCAGACGACCTGTTCTACCTTCTTGATGGCGGGCAGGTCATTGTGCCGATGATGAAACAAACAGAGTCATTCGGCTACACCGAGGGGGACGGATACCAGGTGGTTGAGCTGCAGTACGATGGCAATGAACTTTCCATGGTTATCTTCCTGCCTGAAGCTGCTAAGTTCGAAGCTTTTGAAGAAGTACTTCAGGCTCAGCAGGTCAGTAACATCATAAGTGGTCTGCAGCCTACTCTGGTCGCCCTGACGATGCCCAAATTTGAATTTGACTCAGAATTCAGCCTGAAGAGTACACTGAGCGAGATGGGCATGCCGATTGCTTTCTCTGGGGCCGCCGATTTCTCAGGGATGACGGGTACGCTGGACCTACACATAAGTGAAGTGCTGCACAAGGCTTTTATCTCGGTAGATGAAGCAGGGACAGAGGCAGCAGCGGCCACGGCAGTGATTGTGGGAGAATCAGGAATGCCAGGCCAGCCAGTGGAAGTCACCATAGACCACCCCTTCATCTTCTTGATTCGCGATATTGAGACGGGTGCCGTTCTCTTTGTCGGGCGTGTCATGTATCCCATTGCATAAGTAAATGTTGCCTGTATTGCACAAAAACCTGTTTAGTGCTGTGAAAAATACAAGGGCTGGATATCCGAACACCAGGAAAATCCAGCCCTTCTCATTGCCGGGATAACCTGAATCCACCACCTGAGCTTGGTCACTTCCTTCATTGGTCGCCTCCGCGAAAGCTGTTAGAGCTTAGGACAATCATAGTGCCCCTTACAAAAGTAGGGTTACCAATGGGTGATTGACAGACAAGCGCACGGCTCTTAGACTATATTTAGCTAATTTTAGGGGTTGTTGCATATGCCTGTAAAAATAAATGGTCGAATTTATTATAGGACTGCTGAAGTTTGCCAGATGGTCGGCATAGGTAAGAGTACTCTGTTCCGCTGGATAAAGCAAAACATTGTAAAGGATGCTGAATATAGAGACAGGAAAGGATGGAGGCTGTTCGCGGAAGATGAACTCTTTAGTCTTAAATCGGAGACTACCAGAATTCAGAGGAACCATTTGGTAGAAATGTGAGAAACACTACCGACAGTATTGTAATAATGTTTAATAACAGTACCGAAAAACAAATTCACGGAGGTGCATTGTGGCGACTACAATGACTGAAAATGCGCAAGCTAAAAAAGGGGTAAGTAAAGATGTGAAACAAATGGTCGAGCTTCCCGCTGAGGTCCTCGAGGAAGTGAGAGACCCTCTTGCTGAGTTAATGAATCAGGCCCAAGTTGCCTATACGTCTTATCTGCAAGCTCAGAAAAAGGTAGCAGCAGCATATCAAGAACGCCAGAGCCAGGGAGAGAAATCATATAAAGAAATTGAAGGGCACGCCGCTAAAACTTGTGCAGAATCCATGGAGAAGGCCGCGCGAGCTCTGGAAAAAGCTGAACAAGAAGCCGAGGATGTATATACGAAAGCCAAAATGAATGCTAAACGGGTTTACCATAATAGCGTGAATGAAGCATTGAGAGTACGCCAAGAGACCACTGAGCAAGCCTGGGAAGAAACTAAAAGAAACTCAGAGAGAATCTGGAGGGTCTTTCAGGGTGAAATCAAGAGATAGAAATATAGTTGAATATCATGAAATGAAATGGGACTGATGCGTTACATGGGTACTCTTGCCGTTATCGAGTCCCATGAGAAAGGTGAATGATACTGTGAGTAATACTACTAAAGATAATGTCATTATGCTGAATGGGCGTGAGTTTAAGCGAGTAAAAAATGGATTAGATGAGGCCCAGGTAGCGGCTTTCATTGATGGGCTTATCAAGGAACGCGATAAGCTGACCCAGTCCCAGGACCATATCGCATCTCTTAACAGACTTGCAGAGATGGCAGTTGTCGAAGCCGACAAGCTAGCCGCACAGATCAAGATAGAAGCCGCAGAACAAGCTAAAGCTGAGAGTGCTGCCATTATAGATAAAGCCAAAGAACAGGCTCGACAGATAACAGAAAGCGAAATAGCTGAAGCTGCGGAAGCTGCTAATGAAAAGGCCAACGCAATCAAGGTCAAAGCTGAAGAGGAAGCAGCACTGCTATTAGAGAACGAAAAAAATAAAATCCGTAATGAACTACGCAACCTAGTAAATCAACAATTCGGCTATATGTTGGAAGAACTGGAAAGCCTTAAACAGCAGGCAGCAGCGGTACAGGCAGATTTTGGTAATAAGCTATCTGAGTCTAATAAAGAGAGCACTGTGACCGCGAAAGTTGCAGAAGAGAGAGCAGCCATAGCCGCAGAAATCATGAAAGAGAGCGACACTATAGTTGCAGAAGAGAAAGTAGCCGCAACCGCTGAAATCGCAAAAGAGAATGACGCCACAGTTGCGGAAGAAAGAGACACCGCAGCCGCGGAAATCGCACTGGAGGGCGACATAGCTGCGGAAGAGAGAAATGCCGCAACCGTGGAAACCACACAGGAGGGCGACACCATAGTTGCAGAAGAGATAAACACTATAGCCGCGGAGATCGCACAGGAGACCGATACTAAAGTCGAAGGAGAAAACAAGGCACCTATTGAACACATGGGGCCAAGCCAGGCTACGGACCACATCGAAAAAAATTCCGAATTCTCGAGACTATTTCAGATTGAAGACCAGACAGAGTTGGGTAAGCCGCAATGGGAAGTTGAAATCCTGCCTCCGTTTGATATATCCAAAATCATGGAAGTTGTGTCCCTCCTTGACCAATTACCCGAAGTAGCAAATACTGAGATGATTGTACCGCAGATCGATATGCCTTCCATTCTGGTCTTCCTGCATAAGCCCACGAACGTTGTTGACGTACTACAAAAAATGCCCGCAGTGGATCATGTCGAAGAAGTCCCAACCGACATATCTGCTACCAACGGCAAACCAAGGAAAGTTCGCATAGGCCTCTCAGGGAACACAACGTCGCAGGAAAAGTAAAAACACACATCGTTGCGAAAATAAACCGCCACGATTACTATAAGCCTGGCCCATGACTTTTCCATCAAACAACTTGGAAGAGTGGGTGGAGTGGTAGTATTTGGAACTATCACCAGGACTCTGGTGCTGCACAAAATAACGAATTGTGCAATTAGCTCGTCTTCCTCAAGAGCATTCCTTTGACTTGGTTCACGAAACCAGCTATCTTAGTCAAAATGGTGGGTCTGAAACACTTCCAGTTCAAAATACCCCACTATCTGAGGCAACAACTGTCATATTGAATATCTAGATGTCGAAGCAAAGGAGGTAGCTGATGACAATGCATATTGAAAAGATCGTGCAAGCCTATATCCATACGTGGAATTCCCATGATGTTGAAAAGATAACCGCATCTTTTACTGAAGATGGTATCCACGAAGATGTAGCCGTAGGTTCGATCTATCGTGGTAAGGATGAACTAAAGGCCGGTATTCATCCGTTGTTCGATGCTTGCCCCGACTTCAAATTGGAACTGAAGTCCTTTTTTGGCTCTAATGACTGGGTGGGCCAAGAGTGGGTCATGACTGGGACTCAAACTGGCGCTTTCGGAGCACTTGGAATCCCAGCCACCGGCAAAAGTTTCTCGATACGGGGTGCTTCGATAACTAAACTTCGTGGGGGGAAAATCGCCCGCAACACTGATTACTGGAACCTGATGTCAATGCTACAACAACTCGGTCAGGAGCGAGAGTAACAGTCGTATTATCAACTGAATCACTGACTAACACGTAGAAGCAGTCCAATTGTTTTTGAACAATCGGGCGCATTGTTCACATTTGCCCAACAAAAGTCTAAAAGGTGCACTCGGCGTAACAAAAGCGTATTTTGTAACCCAACTATACAAGCCATTGTTCTGTGACCCAATGAATCGGACTATGCTTTGAGATTTGCCTCTTAATTTCACCACTAGCTTCAAATAGAAGCCCGAAAATTGGCGTTAAATTGTTTGGGGCTGGTTGTCATCAAATAACACTTCACGAACAAAACGAAGTCTGAATGATTCATGCAAAGGTTCTAATTTATACGTAAAATGACCATCTGGATTTTTAGCTTAGAATTAGAAGTTAGCTGCTTATCTAGTTAGACTACAGGGTCGCCGGGTAACAATCAGCCATTTTGTGTCATCAAAATGGATTCGAGCTGAAAAAAGATATTGCCAACAAGGGACATGTCGTTTCAGCACACATCTTTGTTTAATTGAGGACGCGTTTGCAGGGCTTGCATTAACTGTTGTTGCCTCTCAGTCAAGTATGATAAAATCAGTCAAGCAGTTCAGGTACGCTGTCAAGCGTCACCTGACCCTGCTGATGCGGTATGGCCTTGATTTTGTGATGGTACCGTTTCAATGGTGGCAGGTAATCTTGCCATTCTTTTCGCAACAGATCGGAGTGATCGGTCATAGAATATACCGAGCGATGTGCGCAGGTCGTCATTGAAGGGAGTCAGCCAGCTTTCTTCAAGATAGCCCGGGCCGAAATATGCGCCCATAATAGATCCGCTGAGTTTTCCAAAACAGTCCGTGTCGCATCCCTGAGACACTTGCTTGCATAAGGCATCGCCGATATCCGTCGCGAAGTGGGCGGTATTAATGAGCAGCCCGCACTCTTGGTAAAGGCTGCAATGCCTGTACTGGCCATATCTCATATGTATCTTTTCATATCCTTCAAGCCAGCCCGACGAACCGGCGACTATCTGGAAACAGTCCGACACGATTTCATGAAATCGGCTATGTCTGGGTATGAACTTGAGTGCTGTTTCGAAAATGTCGAGGGGCTTGTCGACGACGAACGCTGCAGCGATGGCAGCGGCGATGAACATAGCTCCATAGATTCCCGTTCGCCTATGGGTGAAACTGGAGTCACGCCAGGCCAGTTCGGCGGCCAGAGCCGGTCTGCCAGGACAGGCATAACCATAAGCATCCACTCGAATGGCCGCACCGCAGGCTTCATCCGAGGGATTCCAGGACTCTGCCCATTCAGCTGGTGACTCGCCAAACTCTGGATCTAGCAAATGAATAGCGGCCTTGACCAGCACTGTCCGTTCCGGTCCCCAGGCCCATAAGGTCGGCAGATTGCGCATCCAAAAGTTGGCAAGATCATCTTTTGTGAAGGCGAGCCCTTTTTTCTCCAGAATCAGCATGCCGAGGATCATGTAGTTGATATCATCATCGGGGACCACATAGGCAATCTGCTCGCGTACAGTACGATACCAGCTAGGGTGTCGCCGGCCTAATTTCTCAAGTAATCGAACGCTGATGTAGTAGCGAATCGGCCACTCCCCAACTGACTCCGCCGCCTGACGGATTTCCGCTAGTGTCGGATCGACCTCAAGCGGTTTGCCAAGCATGCACCCACAAACCGCACTAAAAAAAGCGGTCTCAATGCGCGAAGCTATATCCCGGTCGGAAACGTCAGACAATAGACCCACGGGTCGGCTTGGGTCGCAGGTAGCCCAAATCGCCTGCAAATCATTGGGTTCTTCATAAGGCCAGTCCTTTCGAAGAGGAAGCTCATGCAATCGTCGGGCAAAAGCAACAAGAGCATCATAGCTGTTGGGAAGACGCTTGAGTTCCGAGAGTAGTCCGGCAGTATCATGTCCTTGTGCAGCCTTATCTGCAACCACTTGTTCAAGCCGTTTCCTGAGAAATTCCCTGTGTGGTAGCATATCATCCTCTATGCATAGTGAATATCTATATTTATATCTACTTCCTATACTTAATGATTAAATTTCGGGGGCATTATACTTAATTCCAGAAATTATGTCATTTGCCTATCTACATAAATGAATGCTTTAAGCATATATGCCAATTATTCTTTTCAAAATGGCTTGATAGCCTGACTACAAACTATCTCCATCGAAGGAATTATCAATATTCTTTGCTCAGTATCTACGGCATTCTACAGAGACGGCGAGCTACAAAACGCTACATTGTTGGACAGGTTCTCCGTACCCTGTTGGCATGGTCACAATAATAGGGCATATTTTAGCTATGCTTTGTCGCAGAATTAGGTAAACACACCCAAAACCCTGTTTTTATCGTGAAGTCCCATTATGTCCCGACCCGTCCCAAACATTTTAACGTCGGATTAACGTCAATTTCCCAGATATGGCCTAACACTAAATATTGGATTGCTGCCAGGTATCTCACTTTCCTTTAATGACTGGAAGTGATTTCTGTTCGCCCACACAACTGCAGGGTATACCTCGACCACAACTACTAATCCTTGACTTTGCCAAATGATGGTCATAGACTATGGGCACCAACTTCGCGGGAATTGTATTCCGCTGAAATGGAAACCTGAGGTGTTGTTCGAACTAGGAGGTAAGTAATGAAGATTATTGGTTTCAGCGCTGGTGTTGTGGGCCGCGATTCCAATGTGGATCGAATGGTCAAGGCAATCATGGAGAAGACCGGATATGAGTCTGAATTTGTCAAACTCACTGATCTTAACTACTCGGCCTGCAAAGGTTGCGTTTGGCTGTGTGCACCGCCACAGGTATGCCAACTTGAGGATGACTTATTTCCCTACTATCAGAAGGTAAAGGAAGCTGATGCGGTAGTCTTGGGAAGTCCTGTCCATATGTCAACTATTAATGCTACCATGTTGTCCTTCATCTCCCGGTTATGGGGATATCGGCATGTAAGCATACCCATTGCCAAGAAGCCATTCATCTTGGCACTTTCTGGGGCGGACATTAGGCGACTGGACCGCGTTGAGGAAGGTTTCCGCAGGGCACTCAGACCGTTCGCAGTCAGTATTGTCGATATAATCAGCTACCCTTCGGGAATCCCCCCCTGCTATAGCTGCAGACGCCATCAAGAATGCGTTATCGGTGGGGTATACAGAATATGGGGTAACGAAGCCCGTACATTGACCATTACTCCAGAGTTCTACAACAAATGGGAGGATCATCCAGAAACCGTAGCTCAGATCGAGGCAACTGCCGAAAAGTTCCGAATGTACCAAACAAGAAGGCATAGTGGGGCACTTTCGATTGATTCGACACTGGGAGAAATACTAGCCGATAAAAAAGGCAAGGCTATTCTGGAGAAGCACATACCAGATCTATTATCCGCACCACGGATAGAAATGGTTAAGGTCTATCCTCTTAAAGAAATGATGTCCTTGGTCAGAGGATCAATAACCGATGAGACACTGAAAGCCATAGCCGAGGATCTGAGTAAGATATAGTCCGGCCTAGGCATCTGAGTCAGTGACTGATTGCCTTTCTATATGCAGGGTCGCAACCAGTGATAACATCGTTGGAACCAGATGATTGTGTGTAAGTTGCTTATCGAGTTTTTGGAGGCTCCGTTCATATCTGGATCCATGCAAATTTTGCACTTATTCGTAATGAATGATATTGAAAGCCAGCAGATAATGTCGTCCGCGTAGCAGCACCAGATCGGATTGATGTCAGCTGTCAGGCATAGTCTCATGTCTGGTGAGTCGTCCATGGCAGTGTTTAAATTTGCGACCACTTCCACATGGACAGGGATCATTCCGTCCCGCCATCGCTAATTTCCTCTGGAATTCAGCATCCTGCCTGGCTACGGCAACCATAACATTGGCCGGATGTCCGCCAGCAGCTAATTCCCCTGCCATGAATTCCATCTGGGGAGCAATGTGTTTAAAGAATGCCTGGTAGCCCTCACACAGGTAGTTGAGTCCTGGTTCACCATCTGGAGTATGCCTGATACGATTCTTGGGGCAACCTCCGTTGCAGACAAAACGCACCTGGCATTCTTGACAGTATCTTGGTAGAGTATCTCTCTTGGCAAGCCCGAAGTGTATTTGCTTCGTACTGTCGACCAGCACCGCCAGTTCGGTCTCAATGATGTTACCCAGGAGATAGTCCGGCTCAACAAAGTGGTCGCACGAGTAGAGGTCGCCATTATGTTCGAGTACCATTGCCGTACCACAGGTCTTAGCGAATATGCATACACCCGGTGCCTGTCCCACCCAGGCCGCCAGTGCAGCGTCGAATGTCTGCACAAACACCCTTCCCACATCACGCCGCACCCATTCGTCAAAGATAGCCTTGAGAAAATGCCCGAACTGCGTTACCCCGACCGAGTGCTCGGTGATGGTTTCACCTCTCTGGAATCCAGTTTCATTATCCCTCAGCACTACCGGGATGAATTGCATAAAATGAGATTGAACCTCGTCGCGGAGGAAACGGTAAACTTCCAACGGGTAGTCAGAATTAGCGGCATGAATACAGGTCAGTGTATTGAACTCGACCTCATGTTTTTTGAGCAGTTCCACTCCCCTCATCACTCGTTTAAACGTAGGATGATTCCTCCTATCAACACGATAGACATCGTGCAGATGGCTTGGTCCATCAATGCTGATGCCAATCAGGAAGTTTTGCTCTCGGAAGAAACGACACCATTCATCATTGAGCAAAATACCGTTGGTCTGAAAGGTATTATTGATGGTAAGACCGCGATGTTGATAGCGCTTCTGTAATTGTAAGGCCATCTCGAAAAAGTCAAGACCCATCAATGTTGGCTCACCTCCCTGCCATGCAAAGGTCACCTCAGGAACACTTTGCGACTCGATATACTGACGCGTGAACCTTTCAAGGAGTTCCTCTGTCATTCGAAAGCTGCTACCGGGGTAGAGATGTTCCTTGGGCAGGTAATAGCAGTGTTGACACCGGCAGTTGCATATTGCCCCATGCGGCTTCACCATAACGTGAAAGGCTCGCGCTGTTGTCACGACAATCGCTCTTCCGGTCTGGCCGACGGTTCTTGTAAAAGTCTGTCCATTCCGATTACGCCTATAAAGTCTTCTCAATAGCTCATTTCAAGACTCATTCTTGGGTGTTTGTTTGATAAAATCAACGATTATGCGGGCCAGTTCCTCTCCTTTTTGTTCCTGCAGAAAGTGGCCTGCGCCTTTAATAATCGTATGCGTTTGCCCCTTGGTTCCCGGGATCCTCGCCAAGAACATGCGGTCACCACCCCGCGTGACGGGGTCGCCGTCGCTGAACGCGGTCAGGAATGGCTTCTCCCAGCGTTCAAACACTTCCCATGCCTTGCGATTAGCCTCGTTGGCCGGATCATCAGCAAAGACGGGAACCCGCTGGGGCATGATCAGCGGGCCTGCCTTGAAGCTCGGGTCGGGAAAGGGTGCGTCATAAGCGACGGCGATCGAGGGATCGCCCACGTTGCGCGATACCAAGGTGCCGACCGGAATGTCGCCTTGGTCGATAAAGGATTGGCTCAGGCGTTTCCATTGTATGAATGCGCGGTCTTCGGGGAGCGCTTCCGGTCCGGCGGCAGCGCCGACCGGCAGGCCGCCGTTGGAGATAACGACACGTGCAAATCGCTCTTCGTTTTCCGCAACAACTCTCAAACCGATCAGACTGCCCCAGTCCTGGCCGAAGAATGTCGCCTTCTGCAAGTTGAGCACCTTGACCCATTCGGTGATCGCATCGACGTGAAACTTATAGGTATGCACCTCCATGCTCACCGGCTTGTCTGAACGGCCGAAACCGATCAGGTCGGGCGCAAGGCAGCGGTGTCCGGCCGCGGTGAGTACGGGGATCATCTTTCGGTACAAGTAAGACCAGGTCGGCTCGCCATGGATTAACACGATCGGCTCGCCGTCGGCCGGTCCCTCATCCACGTAATGTAAACGCAAAACACCTCCTTCGCCATCCGGTACTTCCAGGTAATTGGGTTTAAAAGGGTAATCCGATAGGTTTTCAAATCGTTCATCCGGTGTTCTTAGAACTTCCATGTACGTATCCTCCTTTCCTCCTTTATTCTCTGTTTTTAAAAATATAGCTTTGCCCCGAGTTCCATAGGGTTGTTATAAATAAGGGACCGCTATGATTGTGCTTGTTCCGGATTCAAGCAATTGATCAACAGTTGTTGAGCCAGCCCTGCGGTGCGGTGCATACTGATTTCCTGATATTTGGGACTGGTAGTTATCCTCTGGAAGCTTTCTAAGCTGGTATATTCGACGATTCCGACTACATCCCACTCAAGCTCACCTTCGCCGATCACCAACATATTTAATGGAGCAGAGAACACGAATCTTCCCCCATCTGCTTCAATCAGTTTTTTCATCTCCGCGCTATAAATGCCATATGCCTCAGCACCCGAGATATCCGTCTGCCGTCCGTCTAGGTAAACGGCTTTCTCTTTGAATTTCAGAAGATTCAACATGACTAAAGGGCCTTCCGGGGCCTTCGTGAAAAGTGCCTGAATCTGTTCTGGTTTGGGTTGTGTCGGCATAATTCGGTCTCCTTTCATTCCCTAATGAGTTTTACAGACAGGTTTCGAACTATCTCTTCCACATCGTCCCTACTGCCTAGCCATCTCGGTTCGATGCCCGGACTCGGCGTCCTTCCGTTCATCAGTGCGCGACTGGAAAGTTTGAAGATGTACTTCAATCCGCCGGATCACTCCTTTAAAGGGGAAGGGCGCTTGGTAATCGTCCGTAATAGGCGACAGGTTGTCCCGTCCGATGCGCAAGCCTGTACTCCAGGTACGTAACGGCGCCCGCAATTCCATCGAACCACATTCCTTGCCATCGATCAGGAGTGTGATCGTCCCCTTTCTATTAGTCCTCCTAAAACGCACGCCCAGACTACTTGCTCCCACCGGTATCTCCCGTGTGGATCGAACGACGTTGTGGTCGCCAAAATAGTTGTTGTCGAACACCAGAAGCCCATTCTTGATGTACAAGCAATAACCCGTGTTCTGGGTACCGTTCGCCACCAATACACCGTCCGCAGACGCATCGGGCCGTTCGATCTCGGCGCTCATGTCCCAATCGCGGAAACCCAATCCCGGCGCTACCCCGCTTGGAATGTTGGAGATAGGTGGGTAATAGACGTAACGGCCGCCTAGATGGGGTGAGTCGGGACGGAACATACTGATCCGAAACAGTTCCCCTGTCCGGTCGTCAAGGGGAAGCACCCCCTGGCGACCTGCCTCGATCCACCAGAGATCTATCATTTCCCTGAGTTTTTCAGGTTTTTCAGCAGCCAGGTTGTGGCATTCGGAAAAATCCTCATTAAGGTGATAGAGTTCCCATTCCTCGTCGTTGACAGTCTGACCGCGCTCATGATGGGTCACGGCCTTCCAGCCGTCGGCCCAGATCCCGCGGTGCCCGAACATCTCGAAATATTGCGGGCCCTTGCGGCTCTTTTTATCCGGTGCGTCAATGGAGTAGGCCATGGACGTGCCGGAAATGGGTATCTGGGCATAACCCCGGTACGTGTCAAGTGGCACGACATCGAGCAGTTCAAGAATGGTCGGAACCACGTCCGACACGTGATGGAACTGATTTCGAATCCCACCCTTATCCTTGATCCGGCTCGGCCAGTGGATGATGAACGGGTCGCGAACACCACCTCCAAAGGTGTTCTGTTTATACCATTTGAGCGGTGCGTTCCCGGCCTGCGCCCAGCCCCATGGATAATTCGAATGGCTGTGGGGTCCGCCGATCTCGTCAAGCCTGGATTGGACCGCATCCACATCCTCGCCCAAGCCCACGAAGCTCTTCTGCTCATTCATTACACCGGTCGGACCGCCTTCCTGACTGGCGCCATTGTCAGAAAGTAAGATGACGAGCGTGTTGTCCATCTCGCCCATATCCTCAAGAAAGGAGACCAGCCGTCCGACGTGGTGGTCCGTGTGGTCCAGGAAACCGGCAAATGCCTCTTGAAGCGCAATGGCAAATCTTTTCTGGTTTTCGGAGAGGTTGTCCCAGGCCTCCACGCCAGGATTGCGCGGAGCAAGTTCGGTCCCCTCTGGAATGATGCCCATTTCGAGCTGTCGCTTGTACCATTGCTCCCGGACGACGTCCCAACCGGCATCGAATTTACCCCGATATTTTTCAATGAACTCCCGGGGCGCCTGATGCGGGGCATGAGTGGCGCCAAAGGCTAGGTAAAGGAAATAGGGTCTGTCCGGCCTTATGGATTTCAGATCACGGATGAATTCCATGGACCGCTCGACGAGATCCTCGGTGACGTGATAGCCCTCTTCGGGACCGTAAGGCGGGTCAACGGGATGGTTGTCGTAGGTAAGTTCCGGATAAAACTGGTCGGCTTCACCCTCAAGGAAACCGTAAAATCGGTCAAAGCCACGCTGCAGGGGCCACTGGTCAAAGGGGCCGGCGGCGGAGGTATCCTGAGTCTGAGCCAGATGCCACTTACCCACGGCAAATGTAGCGTAGCCCTCTTCCCGCAGCATCTCTGCAATGGTGGCTGCGTGGGGCGTGACATTGCCGCGGGTATTCGGGAAACCGGTGTTGTGGTTGGATACCGATCGCATGCCGACGGTGTGATGGTTGCGGCCGGTCAGCAGGCAGGCCCTTGTGGGTGAGCATAGCGCTGTCGTGTGAAAGTTGGTATATCTCAGCCCGCTGGCTGCAAGTCGATCGATATTGGGTGTCTCAATGGTGGATCCATAACAACCAAAATGGCTGAAACCGGTATCATCGAACAGGATCACCACCACGTTGGGGCTGTCCGCCACGGATCGTTTCGGTTCAGGCCACCATGGTGTCGAATCTTCGTAGGTCCGTCCGATTTTACCTTTGAATACCTCGCGATTGCTCATTTCTCTTCTCCTTGCTGTTTTTTTGAGTCATTTAATATGTTGATTCCTGAGTATAGGCTTATTTGGAGAGCCAGTCAATATCAGTCCTACACGTGCGGAATGTGTTTACGAAGATTGATGGTGAGGCGGTACTGGAAATAAATCCAGTCACAAAAGCGTGTCAATCACTTTCCCAAAGCCACACTCCCCGAAGTGGGGACATAGCATATTTGCTTTAATATTCTCTCGATCTTACTAGGTCAATATCCCCATATTGCCAATAAGGACTTGACATCCGATATGATGTGTGCTACTTTTAATGGTATCTTTTAGATACTTACTTTTGGAAAGCTGTTCAATGGGACGAACATATGGTCACTACTGCCCGGTAGCACACGCATTAGAAGTGGTTGGTGACAGATGGTCACTGCTTATCATCCGAGACCTCCTGCGCCAGCCACAGCGGTTTACTGACTTGCTTCACTACTCAGGCAATATCACGCCAAAGTGGCTTACACTCAGGCTTCGCAAGCTGGAAAAAGCTGGAGTTGTAGAGCAGGAGAAACAGCAGGACCGACGTGAGGTCTGGTATAAGTTGACACCAGCAGGGCAGGACCTTCGCCCAGTGGTGGAGGCATTATCGGCCTGGGGCTTACGACACGCAATGTGGCCACCACGTCCGGGAGAGATAGTCCACCCCGACCGGGCAATGGATACACTGACTGCTTCACTAAATAGACGCGTGAGACGACTTGCGCAGCCAGCAACCTGGTTATTTAATTTCACATCTGGTGGCTCCTATACCATGTCGTTTGACGGAGAAGATTGGTCAACCAGAGAGGGGGAGGAGAAAAAACCGGATGTCGCAGTGGCGACCTCACCTGAAACGTGGGTAACATTCCTTGCCGTCAAGCGGAGTGAGCGGATGAGGCTTGCACAGGCCATGCAAATAGAGGGGACCAGAGAACACGTCAAGGAGTTCCTGCATACATTCGGCCTAGTGGACGAATAAGTCAGACTAATTCAATGAGGAGGAGCTAATGAGTGAAATATTGGAGATCAGAAATGCTGTTCGTGTTCGGACTATAGTCCTTAACCGGCCTGAAAAAAAGAATGCTCTCAACAATGAGCTCGCCTGGGGAATTCTGGCCGCAGTCGAAGAAGCATCAAAGGATGATTCCGTGTGGGTCATTGCCATCACCGGTACGGGGGATGCTTTCTGCTCTGGGCTGGACCTCACTGGTACCGGACCAGAAGCATCACCGCTCTCTAAACAAGGTCAATATCTTGATGACATTGGCTGGGTTGGTCGCATACCGCTGGTATTGCGACAACTCTGTGACAAGCCAGTGGTGGCTGGCGTCAATGGTGTCGCCGTCGGTGCCGGACTCTCCCTGGCTCTGGCGGCCGATATACGCATCGCCGCCCAGAGGGCCCGGTTCATAGCAGGATACCCACGTATCGGTGCCTCACCGGACGGGGGTATGACATGGACGCTACCCCAGTTGATTGGTTATGAGCAGGCCATGCGCTTCCTTATTGAGAACCGTACGATCATGGCAGAGGAAGCGCTGAAACTTGGCATGGTGGGAGAGGTTGTGCCTGATGAGCAGTTCGATAACCGCCTTGCTGAGTATTGTGCCTTCCTTGCTGAACGGTCATCGATAACCACCCGCTTAACAAAGCGGGGAATAACCAAGGCTACTGCCATCGATCTAGAGGCGCAAATACGCTTCGAGCTGGCAAACATCAGGCGTGCCTTTCAGAGCCAGGACTCCCAGGAAGCAATTCGAGCTTTCCGGGAAAAGCGCCAGCCTACTTTTAAGGGATGTTAGTAGCTTTGATGGTCGATTAATAGAATATAGAATAACAGTGTTACTGCTGAACTGGCTACTGTAGTTTATTGATATTGCAAATCTCAGCTCAATATTGGGAATTTAGAGGGAGGGAATAAATGGATTTAATCGAGGCAATCAAGTCGAGGAAGAGCATCAGGGGCTACAAGCTCGACCCTGTCCCGAAGGAGGTGTTGAAAGAAATAATGGAGGTGGCTAGCCGTGCTCCCTCTTCAATGAATACCCAGCCCTGGGAAGTTAGCATTATTGCTGGTGAGGTAATAGAGAAAATCAAGCAGGCTAACATAGAAAAGCTTAACTCCGGAGAGATTCCCAAGCCAGATGTAGTCAGAGGAGATAGATACACGGACAAGTATAGGGAACGCCAGGTAGCCATAGGGGTTCAGCTTTTCCAACTGATGAATATAGCCAGAGAGGACAGGGAGAAAAGAGCCGAGTGGATGAAGAGAGGATTTCGATTTTTTGATGCACCGGCTGCCATCATTCTATCGATAGATGAGTCGCTGGGTGAGGTAGCACAGTTCGACCTCGGTGCTATTGCCCAAACCATCGCTCTTATCGCTTTGAACTACGGACTGGGAACTTGTATTCAGGGAGCAGGGATAATGTACCCCGATGTAATAAGAAAGTTCACCGGCATCCCCGGGTCCAAAAAGATAAACATCTGTCTTACTATAGGTTATCCAGATTGGGATTTTCCGGCAAATAAAGTGCGGAGCGAGCGCGAGCCTATCGAGAATTTTACCACCTGGTGTGGTATATAGTTACGAGGAAATTTACTTTGTCCAAACAACTAGAGTCGCTTCTAAATTATGATCCAGTGGTTGATATATGGGAAACCATACTTCAAAAAAAGAAAGGAGAACTACTATGAGTGAGCGAGTACCTACAGTATCTGAAATCTATGCTACAGGCAGAGAGAATCTGAAAAAAAAGGCTGGCATTGATTGGATATTTCCACAAATTGCACCAGCAGTTAAAGCAAATCGGCAATATCTCGACTCCCTATTCTATGAGACCGGGTTCTTGAATCCGGTGGAAGTTGATACCAGTCTCAACCTTTTCAATCGGAAATTGAAAACGCCGGTCTTCTGTTCTGCAATTTCACGGCTACCTTATATGTCCGAGACTGCTATGGCTGACATTGCCAAAGGCATGGCTGATGCCGGGGCTTTATTCATGCTGGGTATTGCTAATTCGGCTGACTTCCAGGCTGTCGTAGATACCGGGGCGCCGGTGGTCTGGATAGTGAAGCCTTTTCGAAAAACAGAAAGAATTTACGACATGATACACAAGGCAGAGAGCCAGGGTTGTGTGGCGGTGGGTATGGATATTGACCACTTTTATGGAGCGTTAATGGGTGGTGAGAGGGTTATGGCCGCAGAGCAATTCGGACCGCAATCCACCGAGGAGTTAAAGCAAGTAATATCCCAGACCAAATTGCCGTTTATTGTCAAGGGTGTGCTAAGTGTTCGTGACGCCGAGCAAGCTTTGGCATTGGGCGCTACTGCCATTATGGTAAGCAATCACGCTAGTGGTGCGTACAATTTTTCTGTGCCATCTATGGTAGCGCTGCCCAAGATCGTACAGAGCGTCGGTGATAAACTGACTGTGCTCATTGATACTGGTTTTGAAAACGGAGAGGATGTCTTCAAAGCGCTTGCCTTTGGTGCCAAAGCTGTGGGTTTTGGCAGTTCAATGATACTTGCCCAGTCCGCAGATGGCTCTAAAGCAGTTGAGCAACTTGTTAACCAGATCACAGCGACACTGGCACGCACTATGGCCGCCACGGGCTGCGCCGATTTGTCTGCGATTGATAAATCGTTAATTACTGAGATTCCGTTCAGAGCATAAAAAGGAGGAGAAATATGGACCTGAAACAAATCAATGAAACAATCAATTCATACATCAAACCGCAAACCTTTCCTTTGGCTCTTAAGCTGTGCCAGTCCGACAGTGAACTCCCTGAGAGAGTCAGAATACCGATGCGTGACTTTGGATATCAGATCACCCTCTGTCAGGGTTATGGAATTTCCCGCCGCTTTCGCTGGGTGGTAGCCATTGGCAAGGAAGATCAATGCTGCGTTGGCGGAGCTTCAACAATGGGCTTCATTGAGGAAAGACCAAACGAAGAACTGGCAAAACGACTCGAAACCGGGAAATATAGCCACCTGTTGATAGCACCTATCGAGATTGCTGATTTTGAGCCGGACCTTATTCTGTTGTACGCCAACTCTGCTCAAACAATGAGACTGGCACAATCGGCGACACGTGGCGCTGGTGATAGCGTCTCGGCGATTGCCACTGGGGGTGCCGATTGCGGAGATATCGTGGCTCGTACAACCAAAAGCGACCAGTGCCAGTTCATCCTGCCCAGCGGTGGTGACAGGATCTTTGGTGGGACGCAGGACGATGAGCTGATATTTACTATACCCTGGAGTAAGGTCGAAGCCGTAATGAATAGTCTGGAGGAAACTCACAAGGCTGGTTTCAGATACCCGGTATTGAGTGATCTGAGGCATGCTCCAGCTTTACCGCCCCTTCTCCAGATACCTAAATAAATCAGTCCTTACTCGCCCACGAGTTGAATTGAAAAGAAACCCGAATTAGACAATAGGACGCAACGAAGAAAGAGGAAATCATTATGAGTGAACAAGAAGTGTACGACCGTCTTGCTGAGTGGTACGGTATGCGTGGTCTGCCCCAAACAGAACACTTAGACCCTATCCTGAAGGCTATCTTCACCCTCGAAGAGGCATCCTTGGTGACCGGGATACCGTTTTCAGGTAGGTATCTTGATGAGCTCGCCGAGCTGAAACAGATGGACCCGGCTGAATTGAGGTCGAAGCTGGACATACTCGCCAAGAAAGGCGCTGTTTTCCGTACTGTTACCGAAGACACCGTCCGCTACAGCCTCAACGATGGTTTATTTACCATAGAACGTGGTACCTTCTGGCCGGGGCGCCATGATGAGCGGAGTAAGACCGTGGCACCCTTTGCCAACCAATACTACTACCACGGCTGGGGCGACCGGACTAGGGATACCCATCAGAAGGGCTTACGAGTACTACCCATTGAGACTACCATTGAGGACACACGCCAGATTCTACCCTACGAAGAAGTGGTCAAGGTGTTGGAATCCCATGAATACTTCGCTGTCGCCCACTGCGTGTGTCGAAGTCGTAAGAACGAGGACCCGGAGTTTCCCGGCTGCCAGTACTCTACGCAGGTCTGTCTCCATTTTGACAGGCTTGCCCACTACATCGTGGAGAACGATCTTGGGCGCGAAGTCACTAAAGAGGAATCGCGTGAGATTCTGCGACAGGCGGCCGAAGAAGGACTGGTACACGGCATCAATAACATGCTCGAAGACGTAGACACCATCTGCAACTGTTGCAAATGCTGCTGTATGTGGTTGGAAGCATACCACAAATTAGGCCATGCTCAGGCCATGACGCCTTCCAACTATCGGGCACGTGTAAATCCCGAGCTATGCATCGGTTGTGGACTTTGTGTCAAGCGCTGCCCCATGGAAGCAATACAACTCGAAGACTCCCCAGAGGCAAAGAACAGGGTTACCAGAATCACGGATGAAAACGGCAAGGTGAAGGAACTTAAGAATAAGGCGGGTAAAGTGGCTGTCATAAATACCGAAATCTGCTTCGGCTGTGGCGTTTGCGCCTACAAATGCTCCACTAAATCACTCGTGCTGGATCGCTGTGAAGTTATTACGCATCCCCCGAAAGACCGACATGAGTTTGCCAGATTGATGATGGCAGATATTGAAGCCGCCAGAGCCAAGAGGTAGCTAGAGGGCAATAATTATACTGATTTCCGGTCTGAACTCTACCGTGAACCAGTTCCGCTACATGAAGATGCAGCTTTCACTAGAGTGGGCACTCAAGCACAAGGAGATCTTAGGTGCATAGGATCTCTTACCATCGAGGGCTTGTATCATCTTTATAGTGGCTTCGGTCTATTCAGGATGAAGAAATGCAATAATGTCTTCCTATGCACCTATCGACATTCACAAGCAATGGTCATAGGCTGGGGAGGTAAAATCCTCGCAGTAAACATATTGAATGACATTCACTAGATTGTGCAATGAGGTAACAAATTACTTTTTCATCTCATAAATAGAAAGAAAGGCTGGATAAACCTATCCCGTGTATTTATCCAGCCTTTCCCAATGTTATCCCCTATCATGCAAATGGTCTCAATCCCCGTGGGACTATAAACTTACTGTTTCCTTTGCTTTTTCCTTTTAGCCTCCTCGATTTTCTCCCGCATGAACTTGAATCCAGGTGTGATGTTTTCGGTTATACTTTGGGGGAGCAGAGTCCTGACCGGTCGCCCCATGTTCAAATGTCCGCCGGTAGCAAGTAAATGGTCCATAACGTAGAATAGCAAAGACGCTGGTAAGCCAATGGCAATCTCGTAATCATAAACGCCAGAGAATGTTCTATCCCCTGTACCCGGTATAACAACCTGTGGTTTCTGGGTAATAAATGGAATCAGAGCGCCCTTGTTACACGACTCACCAAACCCTAAAAAAGAGGATTCGACGATATATTCACCTTCATAGGCCAGCGCATGGATGATATGAGTTATGTCCTCTCCAGTACCGTACACCAGCACGGAATCCGGTACTATCACTGTCTCGGGTAGCGGTGAGCATACAAATCCCTTACGCTGTCCCACATCAATAATCCTATTACCTCGGCGCATCTTCCTTTCAGACTCTGCATCTTTACGCCAACCCTGCAAAATCTGACTCTGGTTCATATCTTCCTGAGATACTTCTTCCCATCCTTGTCCCACGCTCGATGGTGTACAAAAATTGTCATCAGATGTCATGGCGACTGACCAGCCCCACCGACGAGCATAGGTGAAAGCCTGACACAAGCTCCATTTCTGTCCGCGGTCTGACGGTCTGCGGATTCCTTCGGGAATCTCAGAAACATCCTTTATGTATTTAATCGCTATCGGATAAGTGGAAAGATGTAGCTTATGATATAACTCCTCGCCTGCCTTTCTATAGTCCTCCAGTTTCTTCATAAATATCCTCCTTCAGAGATAACTTTTCAAGACAAAACTCTAGAGTAAAGGGACTACTATGTCAATACGTACCTAAAATTGTAAAAATCTTTCGGCGTAGATATAACTAGCATTTTATTTATTATGACATTCCATTATTTCGTCTCATTGCAGGAGTTCTAGTAATACTATTAAATAAAGCACCGACTGTAATCTACAACCTATTGACATTTTGTTCGATGTTGGCAACAATGCGCTGACATCCAGTGTTGGTGATGCGGGTTTACCACCTGATGTCACTGCTGAAAAAGGAGATTTCTATGAGTAATGAACTGATATTGGATTCGCTGCGCCGTCGCATGCGGGCGATGCATTCGCTTTACGAAGAAGCCACAGCAACCATGTCTGTTGAACAGGTCAATCATCAGGAACGGGAAGGTATCCTTCCTATTGCATTCAGTCTGTTCCATTACATCAACATGCAGGATGTATCGTTTGCCGGGCTCTCAGGCGAAGCGCCCATCTTTAATGAGGAATGGTCCAAACGGATCCAACCAGCGATCCCAGATCACGGTAAAGAACGCACCGTTGAAGAAATGCAATTTCAGCGTATCGGCAACTACGAAGCGTTTATTGAATACATGAACGCCGTGTTTGAGCGAACGGAAAAATGGCTCGCCCAGCTTTCACCTGTTGAATTGAAACGGGTGGTAGTTGCCCGTCCGTTACCTCCTCTGGTCGCAAATACCTTCAGCGCACGGGTGGCAGGAGATACCGGTATCACTGTGCTTGATGGCATTGAGTGCTGGATTTACCAACATGGTCTTCGCCACATGGGAGAAATCGAGCTTTCCCGAAGTTTTGTAGGTCTGTCGGGCATGACATCTTAAAGGACATTAAACCTGTGCTCTTTTGAAGGCAAGCTAGGAAAGGAAGCAAGCTGACAGCAACTCATATCTTCATACTGCTGGCCACAGGGGCAGGAACTGGTTTTGCCAGTGGACTGCTGGGAGTTGGTGGCGGTTTCATTATGGTTCCCGTCAGTTACTGGGTTATCCTGGCTATGGGTGTCTCTCCAGATATTGCCATAAGAATAGCCTTCGGTACAAGTTTGCTGGTGATTCTGCCTACAGCGCTAAGTGGCACCTGGAGACATAATAAAAAGAAGGCAATTCGGTGGAAAACTGCCTTAATTCTAGGCTCGTTTGGTTTACTGGGAGCTTTGCTTGGAGCTAATCTGGCAGCTCGTCTTCCAAATAATATACTGGAGATAGGCTTTGGAGGGCTGGTCTTGGCTATTGCTCTATGGATGGGTTTGGGATTGATACTAAGGTTGAGAAGAGAGGCTGAAGAGCCACGGGAAAATTTAGGGCTTGTGGCCGCTTGTGGCTTCCCTATAGGTGTGGCGGTTGGGCTGACCGGGCTTGGTGGTGGGGTATTGATAGTCCCTGTGCTGGTATTGATATTAAGTTTTCCAATGCATATTGCTGTAGGAACATCGGTGGCTTCCATAATATTGACCAGCCTAGGTGGCATTGTTGGCTATATCGTAAGTGGACTGGGAGTATCTGGCCTGCTCCCTTATTCCATAGGCTATATAAATTTGCCTATATGGCTATGCTTGGCAGCTACCAGCATACCCTTAGCCCAGCTTGGAGCCCGAGCAGCACATGCCCTGCCTGCCAAACCGTTAAATTATATCTTTATTACCTTTATGGTCTACTCGGGCTTAAGGATGATTGGCGTATTTTAATCGGTAGAGAGATTGGAGCCACAAAAAGCACCTAAAATCGGCGACATTGCTACACTTTACTGGCTTACCAGAGTACGCTACATAGGGGTTTTAGGAACTCGAACTGAGTAGAGTAAAGGCAACCCAGTAACAGTAGCCCCAGAATTATTAATATTGTGGCACCTACTGGTCTGGCATACTTCGAATATCGGTCTCCTAGGCTTGAAGTCAGAGCAAAAGCGGCTGTGCCGAAGATAATAAGGTTGTCAAGCATAAAAAAACATACAGCAGGATGTAGCCATAATATTGGAAAGTGGTAAGGCTAGCTAAGGATAAAACGTGAGTGAAGATTGCCGGGTCGGCCGCTGAGCAGACGAATTCGACCGCATTTACCGTAAAGGCCAGAGC
>Ga0209427_10002173_pt1 | contig 23039 bp, 21 predicted proteins | sample DeeMarSWOR136_30_FD_187465 | JGI IMG/M metagenome (GOLD analysis project Ga0209427, IMG submission 187465) | Marine sediment microbial communities from White Oak River estuary, North Carolina - WOR-1-36_30 (SPAdes) (version 2) | ecosystem: Environmental > Aquatic > Marine > Intertidal zone >...
GGACACGATTGTCGCGATGCTCAAAGAACACGAAGGTGTCTGTCACCCCGGTCCGCTAGACCTGTCAGCTTCTCTGGGAGCGGCGTGGGGGACAGACCGGTACGAGTCGACCCTCAGCAAGATCGAAGGTACGGCCAAGGCCGCTGGTGTTCCGCTGGCTGGCGTATTGAACACGCTCAAAGACGCTTTGGACCACGGTCTCGGCATGGTGCTGGCGCCCATAGGCATGGACGCGGGTGCGCTCAATGCGGGAATTGTGGGAACCAACCCACTCCAATCGTTGAAGAGCGACAACTCGGCCTGATGAAGTAGTCTAACGCACAGAATGACTCCAAACCCTAGCCTTAAGGAGAGGACAAAATCATGAGTGAAAAAGAAACTAAAGCGGTTGTGTCGCGGTGGTTTGACGCACTGGATTCCGGTGACGTAGATGCTGCGATGGCATGTCTGGACGACAATGTCCATTGGATCAACAGTCCCGCCGAGGAAGGAAAGCCCGGCGGTATTCCCGGCCTGAGCGCGATCATTCCGTGGCTTGGGGACTTCTCGAACAAGGCCAACGTCATAGCGACATTCGGACCATGGGGCGAGAGGCAGGAGACAGTCAAATATGAACGCCTGAATATGATGTTCAAAGACGATCAGGCCCTGGTGCTCGTTCACGAGGCGGCTCGCATCAAGGCGACGGGCTTAGTATACGACATCGAGTTCGTTCAACGCATTCAGGTTACCGGTGATGTAATCGTCATGCTGAAGGCATACTGGGACACGTCCAAAGCCATCGCGGCATTCCGGGGAGACATGCCGACACGGTTGCTGGACGCAGCAAGGCACGGCAATACCGCCGAAGCAGAACTTGTCCTGCCGTTTGGAGCGAATCCGAACCAGGCTGACCTAGTCAGTACGGAGACCGCCTTGATGATTGCCGCAGAAAACGACCACGTTGAGATGGTGAAGATGCTCCTTTCGTACGGAGCAGAACCAAACCTGATCAGCCGCAAGTCAGGGAACACTGCACTTCACAATGCGTGCCGAACCGGCAAACCGGGTTCGATAAGAGCACTTCTGGAAGCCGGCGCTTTTGTCAATGTCCAGCGCCCGACGACTGGCGAAACACCTCTGCACGAAGCGTTAAAACACGGTTTTCCAGGATGCGCCGAAATCCTTATCGAGGCCGGTGCGAACAAAGATGTCATCGCATTCGACGGTAAGCGCCCTGCTGACGTTGCGGCAGAGAACCTGGGACCGAATGCACCGATATTGGCCCGGCTTACCTAACGCGGCCCGAGGCCGTAACCAAACTACTGGTCGCAAAGGATGCACATTCTGTCTGCAAGCATAACCCAAGGAGGAAGAGTAATGTCCGCTACCAAGAAGATTCTCGCCGTGATGTCGAACCGCGGGTACTGGGGCGTCGAGTTGACCGGCCCCATGGTCAAGCTGGAAGAAGCCGGCTATACACTGGATTTTGTCAGTCCGACGGGCGAGCGCCCGGAGGCGTTGCCCCCGAGCTACGACACCGAGTACTTCGATCCGCCCCTCGGCGTGTGCGTCACCACACCGGAAGACGCCGAGCAGGTCAAGTCCATCAAGGACAGCCCGAAACTCGACAACCCGATCAACCTGTCAGAGTGGATGCCGGAACGCCCGTATTTCAGCGCCGACAAGTTCCTTCGCGCGTGGGAGGATTACTTCCGCAAGGTTAAGCAGCGCCAGGAAGAGATGACGGCCACCTATGACGGTGTCCTCCTGGTGGGCGGCAGCGGCCCGATCGTGGACATGGTGAACAACCAGCGCGTGCACGATATCGTGCTGGGTTTCCATCGTGCCGACAAGCCGATCGCGGCCATCTGCTACGGCGTGGCAACACTCGTCTTCGCCCGGGACTTCAACGAGCGCACGTGCATCCTGCGCGGCAAACACGTCACCGGGCATTGCATTGAGTACGATTACCATGACGGCACTGGGTTCATGGGCACGGACTTCAACATGGGTCCCCCGCCCTACGTGCTCGAGTACATTCTCCGCGACGCTGTCGGGCCCGACGGCATGTACCACGGGAACTTCGGAAAGCAGACCTCCGTCATTGTCGACTACCCGTTCATTACTGCCCGGTCGCTCCAATGCGCCCACGAATTTGGGGAACAGTTCGTGAACATGCTGGACAAGGGCCTGAAACGCTACGGTTGGTAAGCGCCAGTCCTTCAAGGTCAGGAGCACATCCATGAAAGATGTCAAACCACGCCAGAATATCCGCGAAGCCATCGAAGCATCCCGGAAGGGGGACATCCCGGGACTCAAAGCCTGGCTGCGGGAGGGCAACAACCCGAATGCGCACGATCCCTCCGGCTGGAGGCCCCTGCTTTGGGCAGCCGTCCGGGGACATCACGAAGCCGTGGCCCTGCTGCTGGATAACGAATTTACCAAGGCGGACGTCACCCTGCCCCACCGTGAATCCTCCGCGCTGGCCATCCACATGGCAGGGCATTCCGGCGATGTCAGGACAGCGGAGATCATCCTAGATTACCGGCCGGACCATCTCAACGCGGTCTGGGATCTCAACGGGCACACCGTGCTCCTGCAGGCGGTCTTCTACGGCCACCTGGATCTTGCCCGTTTCCTGCTTCAAAGGGGCGCGGACACCTCCATCACGACGGCCCGCGGCCTGGGGCCCATGGAGCTTTCCATCCAGTTCCAGAATCAGGCCATGACCGACCTGATCCGGCCCTTTGACAGCCCATCCGAGACCAAGGCTGCCTACTACCAGACGTACCTGAAACGGATCGCACCTATCGTGCCTCCTGCGGAAAGACCGGCGCAGGCCCTGGCGGATCAGCTGGTATCTACGATCGAGAATGGGATCAAGAAAGCCATGAAGGCCCCGGATTCCGTGCAGGAGACCCTGGCAACGGTCAAAGATCTGGTTGAAGGCCGGGGAGCAGACGTGAACCGCCTGGGAGGCGCCCTTCAGCAGCCGGCGCTGATCGTCACCGTGACCGGCAACAACGGCCTTCCCGCCGTACCCGCCGTTGCCGAGCTCAGGCTCCGCCTTGCGGAATACCTTCTGGCCCGGGGCGCGGATCCAACACTCCATGAACGCCATCCTATGGGTGCCCAGACCATTATCCGCGCGGCGGTCTTCAACCACCTGGAGATCCTGAAGATGTGTGCCAAGGTCTTAACGCCAGAGAAGCACACCGAGGCGATCAACGAGATTCCTGTGGTCAACGGTCTGACCGCCATGCATGACACCGTGCTGCGGGCAACCATGGCGGCTCCGGATCGTTTCGAGGGCTACCTGGAGCAGACGCGCTGGTTCGTTGAAAACGGCGGACGGAGTGACATCGAAGATTTCGCGGGGGTTACACAGCGCAATATCGCGGAACGTGCCCGGGATCCGGAAGTGCGTAAACGGCTCCTCGATGTCCTGGATGGAAGAGCCTGATTGAAAAAGCTCAAAAAACAGAATGGAGGTAACCTATGAACGCAAACGGACAGCCGGCACCCAACCGGCTGAAGCGGAACCTGGCCGCAGGGAAAGTATGCCTGGGCGCAACCATCACCATAAACAGCCCCGCCGTTGCCGAGATCATGTCCCATATCGGGCTGGACTGGCTCTGGTTCGAGACCGAGCATTCGTCCCTCACTCTGGATAACGTCCTCACCATGCTGCAGGCGACCAACGGCGCCGACATCAGCACGGTGATCCGTGTCCCATGGAACGATAAGACCATGATCAAGAGGGCCCTGGACCTGGGGCCCGACGGCATCATCGTCCCCCTCGTCAACACCCGCGAGGAGGCAGAGGCGGCTGTCCGCGCCATGAAGTATCCGCCCTGGGGAGAACGCGGCGGCGGGTTGGGGAGAGCCCAGTGCTACGGCCTCCACATGGGGGAATATATGGAGACGGCCAACGATGAGGTGATGCTGATCCCGATGATCGAGCACATTCAGGCAGTGGAAAACATCGACGAGATACTCAAGGTTAAAGGCGTTGATTCGGTGATGGTCGGCGGTCTGGACCTCTCCGGAAGCATGGGAATTCTCGGACAGACCGGCCACCCCAAGGTGGAAGGCGCTATCCAGAAGGTCCTGGCGTCCTGCAAGAAGGCCAAGGTCCCCTGCGGAATAATCACCGTTGCACCGGAACAGGCGAGTGAACGGATCAAGCACGGCTTTACAAACATTATCATGGGAATCGATGTCCTGTTTCTGCACAGCGCGGCCCTCGGCGCCATGGCTCAGATTGTCAAGGGTTGAGCGGAACTGAATCATGAAACTGCAAGGCAAAAAGGTAGCTATTTTGATTGAGGGAGATTACTACGAGCATGAGATCTGGTACTACCACTACCGTTTCTTGGAAGAAGGGGTGGAACTGCATTTCCTGAGCCGGCTGTGGGGACAGCCCTCTCTCATATTTAAGGGACATGAGTACCAGGTCCCGTTTGAGTGCCATGAAAGTTTCGAGGGAATGGATGACGCCACTCTCCGGAGCTACGGAGCCATTATTGTCCCGGCGGGCATGGTGGCCGACCGCCTTCGCTACACCGAGGATGTTTCGAAACTCCCTCCCGCGTGCGAGTTCATGAAACGGGCATTCGCACAAAAACAAATCATCAAGGGGATCATCTGCCACGGCATGTGGCTCATGTCACCGATCAGCGAGATCGTAAAAGGGAGAAAAGCGGTCGTGCACAACAATCTGCTCGGCGATGCAAAGAATTACGGGCTCGAGTACGTGAATGAGGATGTGGTAGTTGACAATGACCTTGTCACGGCCCGTACCGGGGGCCATTGCCACCTTTTCGCCAAGAAAATCATTGAATTGTTATCACAGTCATAGGGAAGACCCATGGCTTCGGCCACATTTGCGCATGTCGGTGTCGTTTGTAAGGACCCGATAAGACTTGAAAAGTTTTATACGATGCACTTTGGCTTCACCCGCGCCCGAGTGTTTGCGCCGGGCCCTGATCAGGTGGTAATCGTCAGATCGGAAAGTCTTGCCCTTGAGCTGTTCAAGGCGACGGCGGAACGGCCTGACAAAGCGCCCACAGAAGCTGGCCCGATGTATCCCTGCTGGCGCCATCTCTGCTTCATCGTTGATGATCTTGAAGCAAAGCTCAAGGAACTGGGCAATGAAGTAACCATTACACTGGGGCCGCTTGACATGGGCCAATTTATTCCCGGTATGAAGGTGGTGTGGGTGGCCGACCCCGAGGGCAACATCATCGAGCTTAACCAGGGGTACGTCGACCAAGACAATCCGCCGGCGCTCCTGTGAGGCATGCGTTCATGAGAGTAAAAAGCCAAGAGTCAGCAAAGCGCAAAGAAGTCGGAGAAGGCGAAGGGAAGCTCGCCCGTGGTGCGGACAATCAGCGTCTGACCGCCATGAGCGACGGCGTCTTCGCCATCGTGATCACCCTGATGGTCCTTTCGATTAGAATCCCTGACATTTCGCCCGATCGGGTGGTACAGGAGTTGCCGCAACAGCTGATGAAGATGCTGCCGGATGTCGTGACTCTGATCATCAGCTTCATCATCCTGGGAATATACTGGATCGGACACAACAACGTCTTCGCACACATCATCCGCCATGACCGGCCGTTGCTATGGCTGAATATCTTCTTCTTGATGAGCGTGGCCACGATTCCGTACCCCACGACGCTGATCGTCCGCTATGGACAGGCCCAGACTTCGGTGATCATCTATGCGGCCAACTTGATCGTAGGAGGTGTGCTTCTGGATGTGATCTGGTGGTACGGCTCACGAAACCGCCATTTGATGTGCGAAACCATCGACCACCAACTGGTCTCTTCTTTTCACCGCCGCATCCTGACCGGCCCGGCCATTTACCTGTTAGCCATTGGAGTTTCCTTTGTCAGTGTCACGGCGGCGAAACTGCTATTCGTCGCCGCAGTCATCTACTATCTCATCCCAACTGCACAAGATTTCTTCCATCATCGTCAACTTGCAGGTCAAGGCTGAATTTCTGGAGGAGAACCATGAACGATATGAATTTTACCTTCTCAGACACGGTTGCCGGATACATTACCGAGTACAATCGAGGAGAGCGTTCCTTCGAACTATTGACTTCCGATAGGCGACAGTTCAAAGTTTACCTGTCGCCATCCGCCTATGGGCGAATCGTCCAAAACCTTGGCGAGTCGTACCAGGACGCAACGCCGCTGTTTGACAGATTATTATCACTCCATCGGCAGTTCGTTTTCGCTTACGGCACTTTCTATCCGGTTGATCAAGAAGGGCCCAAATTCGAAGCCCAGTGGCTGGTCTTTCCAGGTAAGGGTCCGGGACTCTTTCGCCACGAAGAACCAGATTGGTGGATCAATCAAATCCGTTCGATCGGGAACAGCTACGTGAGGTGGCAATTTAATTTCCCAGCAGAGGAAATCGACTACAAAAACTACCGCACGTTCCTCCACCTTGCTGGGGGGAAAAAAGGCGATTACCTTCAGGAAACAGATACGATTTCCCGTCTCGTTTACGGGCTTGCTTCTGCTTATTTGCTCACCGGAGAGGAGCACTTTCTGGAAGCCGCTGAAAAGGGAACCTTATATCTATGTGAACACATGCGTTTTTATGACAAGGACGAGGATCTGGTCTACTGGTACCATGGAATCAAAGTCCAGGGCGAAAAGGAGACCAAGCTGCTGACCTCTGAATTCGGGGACGATTACGATTCGATTCCGATGTACGAACAGATTTATGCGATGGCCGGTCCAACCCAGACCTACCGGGCCACAGGCGATCCAAAAATCCTGTGGGACATCGAACATACCATGGATCTTTTCGAAAAATATTACAAGGACAACAAATTAACGGGCTATTTTTCGCATCTTGACCCAATCGATCTAGACCCGCGGGCGGAATCCCTCGGCCACAACCGGGCCCGAAAAAACTGGAACTCTGTCGGTGACCATGCCCCTGCTTATCTCATCAACGTGTATCTGGCTACCGGAGAACCGAGATATGCAGATTTCCTGGAATACACCTTTGACACCATCGCTCGGTTTTTCCCTGACTATGAACACAGTCCATTTGTGCAGGAGCGATTCCACGAGGATTGGAGCCATGATAAAAGCTGGAGTTGGCAACAAAACCGCGCTGTGGTGGGGCACAATTTGAAGATTGCCTGGAACCTGATGCGGATGTATTCCCTCAAGCCGAAAGAAGAGTATGTGAACCTTGCCCGTAAGATCGCAGAGGTCATGCCCGTTGCGGGCTGCGATCTCCAGCGCGGGGGATGGTACGACGTTGTAGAACGGGAGATTAAACCAGATGGGAAACACTACCGTTTCGTCTGGCATGACCGCAAAGCGTGGTGGCAGCAGGAACAGGCGATTCTTGCCTATCTCATCCTCCATGGTATTTTACGAGACGCAGAATACCTGCGGCTGGCTCGGGAAGTAGCGGCGTTTTATAGTGCGTTTTTCCTGGACCATGATGATGGTGGCGTTTACTTTAACACGTTGGCCAATGGACTGCCCTATCTCATCGGCAATGAGCGCTTCAAGGGAAGCCATTCCATGAGTGCCTACCATTCGATGGAACTGTGCTACCTCTCCGCTATTTATATTAACCTGCTCATTACGAAAGAGCCGCTCTACCTCCACTTCAAACCTTATCCAAACGCTTTCAAAAACAATATCCTGCGGGTTTCCCCGGATATTCTGCCTCCGGGGAGCATCTTCATTGAAGAATGCTTTGTGGATGGGAAACCCTACAAGAATTACGACCCCAAAGGTTTGACGGTGAAACTGCCAGACACCAAGGAGCGTGTCAAGGTGAAAGTCAAAATCTCTCCAACCACATGGCTCGAGTCATTTTAGGAGTATCCCCATGCAAGTAACGATCAAGTCGATCAATGGTGTTGTTTTGATTGAACTGGAAGGCAGTCTGGATGGGAAAACTGCACCGGAAGTTCAGAAGCAGGTGCTCCCTAGTGCCGAAGGTCAAAATAAAGTCATTCTAGATATGACGAAAGTTAATTATATCTCCAGTGCGGGGCTTCGAGTGCTGCTGTTGCTGTATCGTCAGCTCAAAGCGAAAGGCGGAAGAATCGCTCTCGTGGGAATGACGGAAGAAATCAAGGACGTCATGTCAAATACGGGCCTCCTCAACTTCTTTCTGATTGCGGACTCCCTCCAGGGGGGCATTGCGGCACTTGAATGAGGAATGCTGTTTTGATGGGTGGAATGCCGTTCGCGACGGGGATAAGGCGGACATAGGTTTCAACTGAACAGGATCTTCGGATGGGCGATCAAATGTTGGATCAACGGATTGATTACTATCCCACCCACGAATGCCAGGGGTTTAAATTCAGAGCTGGGCGACCGATTCCCTTCGGTGCCACACTGGTACCCAACGGGGTTAATTTTTCCATTTTCTCCAGCGCCGCAACCTCTTGTACGCTGGTGCTCTTTGAAAAGAGGGCCTCAAAGCCGATGGTGGAAATTCCGTTCCCGGAGGAATTCCGCATCGGCAATGTCTATTGCATGATTGTATTCGATCTGGACGTTGAAAACATCGAATATGGGTATCGAATGGGTGGCCCCTGGGACCCCATTGCCGGGTACCGATTTGATGAAACCAAAATCCTTTGCGATCCCTACGCCAAAGCGATCGGTGGACGAGATGCTTGGCTTCAACCTCCTGATTGGAACAACCTCTATCAGTATCGTGCACGACTTGCATTCGAGGACTTTGATTGGGAGGAGGACCGTCATCTTGAAATTCCCATCGAAGACTTAGTCCTTTATGAAATGCATGTGCGCAGTTTCACTCGGCACCCCTCTTCGGGAGTCAAGCATCCGGGTACATTTGCCGCAATCCGTGAGAAGATTCCTTATCTGAAAGCATTAGGTGTCAACTGCCTTGAGTTAATGCCTATTTTTGAATTCGATGAATGGGAAAACAATCGAAAGCATCCTGAGACGGGTCAACTCCTTGTGAATTACTGGGGCTATAGTACCCTCGGTTTCTTTGCTCCCAAAGGGGGGTATGCAGCCACTGGCAAGTTTGGGATGCAGGTGGATGAACTGAAGACCCTCATCAAAGATCTGCACAAACACGGGATTGAAGTCATTTTGGATGTTGTGTTCAACCATACTGCTGAAGGGGACCACCGGGGCCCCACGATTTCATTTCGAGGGATTGATAATAAAACTTACTATATGCTCACCCCGGATGGATATTACTTTAACTTTTCAGGTTGTGGGAATACGCTTAACTGTAACCACCCGGTGGTACGCAATGTTGTGCTGGATTGCTTGAGGTACTGGGCTTCAGAATATCACTTAGATGGATTTCGCTTTGATCTCGCTTCCATCCTCGGACGCGATCCAATGGGTTATCCCCTTCCGAATCCCCCACTCCTGGAAACGTTGGCTCACGATCCCATTCTGGCCAAGTGCAAGCTCATTGCCGAAGCATGGGATGCAGGGGGGTTGTACCAGGTTGGTTCGTTTCCAGCTTATGGGCGGTGGGCGGAATGGAATGGCAAATATCGCGATACGATCCGCAAATTCCTGAAAAGTGAGCCCGGGCAGGTGGGTGAGCTATCTTACCGAATTCAGGGCTCACCCGATTTATATTATCACCGTGGGCCGACAGCGAGCATCAATTTTGTGACCTGTCACGATGGATTCACCTTGTACGATCTGTTCTCGTACAACGATAAGCACAACGAAGCCAATGGGGAAAACAATAACGATGGCGCCAACGACAATAACAGTTGGAATTGCGGATGGGAAGGCGAAACCAGTGATCCGGAAATTAATACTCTTCGGCGGCAGCAGATCAAAAACGCCCTGACCATTCTCATGTTCAGTCAGGGAGTACCAATGATCGTCATGGGAGACGAAGTAGGACGAACGCAGCATGGGAATAACAACACCTATTGCCACGACACCGAGATAAACTGGCTCGACTGGTCGCTGTCCGAAAAGAATGCCGATCTATTTCGTTATGCGAAGATGGTTACTCACTTTCGGCACGCGCATCCGGTCCTTCGCAACCGATACCACTTCCAGCACCGCGACTATGTGGGCAGTGGTTATCCAGATATTAGTTTTCACGGTACGCAGGCATGGAATTGCGACTGGTCTCTTTCCAGCCGTGTGTTCGCCTTCCTGCTCTGCGGAAAGCATGCCAAACAAGGCACCGCAAAAGATGATTTTATTTATGTAGCCATGAACATGTACTGGGATGCACTTAACTTTCATCCGCCGTCTTTGCCGGAGGGAATGAAATGGCACATATTTTCAAATACTGGCATGCCCGCGCCAGAAGATGTCCATAACATAGGACAGGAACCCGTGCTCGCAGGGCAGAACAATATCCTGGTTGGTCCCCGTTCGGTAATCATCTTGGTAGGGCGATGATGTTATGCCGCACTCTGGGATCCGTATCTCATAAACTTCAACTCATAGGATAAGGAGGCAGAAATGTCATTCAGTGTTTCTTCTGAAATCACCAACGATGTTGCGAAATTCGTCCTCTCGGGTGAGTTGGATGCCGGCTCAGCGGGTGTGTTCAGGGCGGAAATTGAAAAGGTGGCGGCTCAAAGGCCAAAACGGCTGGTGCTCATAGTCAAAGATCTAGCATTTATGGCCTCGGCAGGCCTGCGAGTGCTGATTTTTGCCAAGCAGAAACTGGGTACCGAGGTTCCTATTTACATCGTCAGCCCGCAGGAGCCCATTGTTGATACGTTGCAGAAAACTGGGTTCCACCACAGTGTTCACATCGTTCCAGAATATAGCGACGAAAGTTAAACCATCTCAACAGGCCTTGGGGAACGGCAGGGGCGGAGCGATTTGGGATCAGAGTTCTGGCATTAAGAACCGTCAGGTGAGGGGGGGCCAAGTGTTGTATCGTCTGAACCCCGCCTTTCTAACGGCCCACACTGAACGGGTGGTGTGTGACTATTTAAAAATCCTTGTAGGCGCAGGAAGAGGATAATGGAGTCCAAGAGTTTTGCAGGTACCCTCGATTCCTTAGGTCCCATTCGTGAGTATGTGACATCAGCGGCCCGAACCGCTGGACTAGATAAAAAGGCGACATACGAGCTTTCCCTTGCTGTGGACGAGATCGCTACCAACATCATTCTTCACGGGTATGAAGAAGCGGGGCGTTCAGGAGTGCTGGACGTGCATGTGGACATGGGCGAGCGTCAGCTGACGGTGACTCTGGAGGATGACGGCGAACCCTTTGATCCGCGACAGAGCAAGCTGCCCGAGAACGAGGACTTCGACCGGCCACTTGAAGAACGTCCCATTGGCGGCTTGGGCTTGTATCTAGCATTTCAGGGCGTGGATGAGTTCAGATATGAACGCGCAGGCGGACGGAACCGGAATATTTTCGTCGTTTCCGTCCCATCTGCTGGCTAAGCACAGTAAAGTCTTCAGGAATAGGCACCTATGAGCGTGTTCAGCAATCTTACGACTCGGCAACGGCTACTATGGGGAATTCTGCTGGTAAGTGTCATTGCGATCTCCATTGATACGCTGCTCACGTACAACGAACTAAGGGAAAACGTTTTGGAGGGGATTGATGCCAAGTTGAAGACGGGAGCCTATGGGGTTTCCCATATCCTTCCGCCGGAGTTTCACGCCAGAGTAGAAAATAAAAATTCGATTTCGGAAAAAGAGCACCTGAAAAATGTTACCCTGCTGACACACTTTGCTCTCCAGACGGGGTTAAAGTATGTGTACTCGTATATGATGTTTGGAGATCGCATTCGGTATATCTCAGGCAGTGATGATTCGGAAAATATCCAGAAGGGCACCTACGATCGTTTCTTTACTCCCTATGACACCGCTCCTGATTCCCTACGAAAATCGTTTGTTGACGGAAAGATACGGTATGACCAATACACTGACCGATTTGGCACGTTCCGTTCCGTTTTCATACCTCTAAAGACCGCGAGTGGAAAAATCTATGTTGTCGGAGCTGATGTTCCCATAACCTTCCTGAACGAGAGGCTGTGGAAGATTGCGGTGACCTCTATGCTTGACGAAGTGGTGATTTTCATCGTGTTGTTTGTTGGGGCCTATGCCGTCATCTCGTGGACGATGAAGCCACTGTCCGAATTAACCGGCTACACGAAAGTGCTCGTCGAGCAGGATTTAAACTGGGGGGAATATATTCGCACCAAAATCAAGTCTATTTGTGAGACCAAACGCGATGAAGTGGGGAAACTTGCTGAAGCGCTCATGCAGATGGAGAAAATGTTACAAACCTATATTGTCAACTTGACGGAAACGACCGCTGCCAAAGAACGCATCGAAAGCGAGCTGTCTATTGCTCGCAACATTCAGATGGGCTTCTTGCCGCAAACCTTTCCGGCCTTTCCAGACCGTACCGAGTTTGATTTGAATGCGATCATCGAGCCTGCAAAGGAGGTAGGTGGAGATCTGTATGATTATTTCTTGATAGATGAAAACCGACTTTTTTTCTTGATTGGAGATGTATCCGACAAGGGGGTCCCTGCAGCCTTATTTATGGCGGTTACCAAAACACTTTTCGGCACGCATGCGCTTTCCGGGAATGCCTCGATTAATGAGATTATGTGCCGGGTTAATCAAGAACTTTCGCGGGGGAACCCCTGGCAGATGTTCGTGACTGCCTTTGCAGGCATGCTGGACCTTAAAACGGGAAAAATTGTTTACAGCGATGCGGGACACGAACCCCCTTTTTTGCTCCGGGTTGAACAGGAAGCCGAAATGTTTAAAAAGAAAGGCGGCCCTGCTCTTTGTTTTTTTGATAATTTTAGCTATGAATGCGATACCCTTCAGCTCCGTCCGGGCGATGCCTTGGTACTTTATACAGACGGCGTGACAGAAGCGATGAATGAAGAGCGGCGGCTGCTCGGTAGCGAGGGTATCAAGCAGGCCCTTCGCTCGTGCTCCGTAGATACGCCGCCTGCAACGATCAGCCAATGTTTATTAGAGCAGGTTAAACGCTTTGCCAGCGGTCAGCCTCAGTCAGATGATATTGCTATTTTAACGATTCGGTATTACGGTACGAAACCCGAGAAGACATAGGCCGGCCATACAACCTGTTCCAAGAAATAGATTTTAACAAGAAATGTTCACAAAAAAAGCAGGGCTATTTCTAACCCTGCTTTTTTATTGGACCATTGAATATAGGATTTACTTCTTAGACTTCTTTTGCATCGCTTTAGAAATCTTTTCAATCGCTTGACCATTCCTTCCATTCCCTTTGGGGACGATGCTCACTGAATCTGTACCCTCGAAGGATACCCCATCAGAGGTTTCCCCTCTCAAGGTAGCCTCCGTGCTATCGCCATTCAATTCAACAAGGTCTTGAGTCTCAAAATGGAACAGCATATCCCTATCACCATCGCCGTCCACATCCGTCATTTTCCACCGCTTGGGCGAAGCCCCGGCAAAGATCACACTATCTGCGTTAATCGTGCTGGCGTCGAAGTCTTCAGTGGTTAAGACCGCTACTGGCACTACTCCTTGGGACTTGAGATTAATGTTGTTTGGGTTGCCCCCTGGTTTGATGTCAATGTTTACCTTGGTTATCGCGACTACGAGGAAAATCTCGTCGTCGAGACCATCATGCCCCTGCCAGACCACGTCTCCATTGTCGTTGATTTGGGGCGAGGCCTCAGGGTAATAGTTGTCCGTCAGCTGGAGGATCGCTCCACTCGCTCTCTCGTAGAGGAAGATCTCATAGTCATATCCGTCCACCCCGACCCACACCACATCTCCCTTGCAGTTGATCTGAGGTGAAGACGCACTGTAATCCATATTTGAGAGCTGGGTTGTGGCTCCGCTCGTTCTGTCGTAGAGGAAAATCTCATAACTATACCCATTATATCCCCTCCAGACCACATCCCCATTGCAGTTAATTTGTGGCGTAGCGTCATAGTAATAGTTGTCTGTCAGCTGAAGGGTTAATCCGGTGGCTCTGTCGTAGAGGAAAATCTCGTAGTCACTGCCGTCATACCCCTGCCAGACCACGTCTCCATTGTCATTGATTTGGGGCACAGCGTCATAGTAATTGTTGTCTGTCACCTGGAAGGTGGGATAGATTGGAGCGGAAAAGGCGAAAGAGACGATGAATGCTGTTAAGAGTAGAACAGTGGTTAAAGTGATCCAATTTCTCAATTTCATAAAACCCCCTTCTTTTAAGATATGTAGATAATCTTTCATTCAAACAAGAGAAACAAAGTGCTGTGTTCGTTTTGCAAGATGAGTGCCGGAGGGCCAGAATATCCATAAGTAGCTGTAATTCATAACAATTTGGATCAGGAGAAATGGCCGGTCTTGAAAGATTTGGACAATTTTTGTCTCTGGAATGCTACTTGTTGCATATTTGCAGAAAGCGAAGATTTTTCGAGACCAACTGCTTAGCAATGTTAGGTTGTAAAATCTTTAAAGGTAGTGTTTAGTTGAGCAAAATGGAGAAAAAACATGCATAAGAAGGGGGATGAATGGCAAAAATGTAATACTGGAGACGTCTGCTTAAGGGGGTTTAAAAGAACCATAGGTCATGGTCATCATTTCTATGAGTGAACCCGATGGTCCGATAATATTTCTGGCGAGAAGTATTCCATTCATAAAAGCTTGTAGAAATACGTGATGAGAAGAAACAGGTTAAGTCTGAACCCAGTTACGCAATTAGGAAACCATTAATACTTTCAGCTTTCCAACATCTATTTGGTTTTCTTCTTTTTGTAGCTAATGGCTATGCCGGCCTGGCTCCGAGGATGGATGCTCGTTTCAAATTCGGGCAGGCTTTTCATGTATTCGTAGTATCTGCGGGTTCCCCTCATTCCAAATCGTCCCTCCTCAACATTGTGCGCCGTCATGCAGCCCCCATATTCAAGTTTTGGAACCAAGGCTTTTGCATAGTTGGTATACCAATCTTTGTCTGCATCAATAAAGACAAAATCAAACGGACCTGTTAGCTCATTAACTAACTGATGGGCATCGGCCAATCGGGCATCAATAATCTCACTGAGGCCGGCTTCCTTGAAATTTGCTAAAGCCTGTCTGTAACGACCTTCATCAATTTCGATCGTAATCAACTTGCCGCCTGTTTTGCTGAGTGCCCAGGCAATCCATGTGGCCGAATGCCCTGTGGATGTTCCTATTTCCAGCGCCATTTTGTACTTGTTCTTAATGACTATTTCATAAAGGATCTTCCCATCCTCCTCCGGAACATTTAAATCCCTCCATCTACTTTTCATCTTAGCAAGAAATGTTTTCACCTTCTGATCAATAAGTCTTTCCTTTTCAGCATCCTGCGAATAACAGGGCATCACGAATGCTAAAAGCCCCACCCACAGCCCCACCATCCCTGTGCACAAATATTTTCTCATCTCTTTCGTCAATTTTAACATATTAAATAAGAAATGAAGAATCTAAGTTCGCTTTCTCATCTTCTTTGTCAGAAGGTATATTCCGAATCCAAGGATCATCGTCATACCTATGATGATACCAAAGGCGATCCAGGTCACATAGGTGCCCCGCGACAGGAGTGAAAGGGGGTTCCAGCTCGGTTCTCTGATGATCCTTCCAAGCTTTCCTTTGTATTTTTCAGGCATCTCAGGAATTCCATCACCATTCTCATCGGAGAGGTTCTTCACATACTCAAGAACAGCAACCCATTCTTTCATTTCCTGAATCCCTGGCTTTTCCTTGTCGGCATCGACTCTCAATGGAAGAAGGAGATCAAAAGGATTACCCTTTGGGGTTTTGGAGACAATTGGCTTTCCCTGTCGATCCTTTGGGACGATATGGAGGATACCGTAAGTAAAGCGCCCCACAAAATTGAGGAAGGTCGCATTGTAGAGATTCGTTGCGACCCTATAAAGGTTTTTGTTCGATTTTGAATAATCAAGAGGTTGATATCCTTCCTCCTCACTTCCTATCCAGAGGTCTGTTACCCTGTCGAAGAGTACCCGGTTGGGGTTGTACTTAACTTTTAACCCTGAAACCTGAAGGAAGAACTTGTTTCCTTTCCTTGGATAGATGCTCGTCACCACCTCCATCATCTTCTTGATCTCGTGAGCATAGAGATAGCTTGTCATCAGGGGATATCCCATCGTATCATCCCCTCTGCTGAAACCGAGTGGGATGGTGCGGAAGAGATCGCATACCGCCAGATTTCCTGTCTTTCCCTTGAGGAGATCGTCCCGAATGACCCCATTCGATTCAATCGCAACCACCACCTTGGTCGCGGGATCCTTCTCATCATAATCGGTCCGGTTGATCGCCCATCGAACGGCATCCACAATGAGATTTCCGAGGTTTGACTCATCCTCCCGAAGTCTTAGGTCAAAATCCGTTTTTGCGAGCACTTTATAGAAGCTAAGATTTTTTTCCTTGAGGACCTTCTCATTGATCCCACGGATGGAGGATTCTATTTTTTTCTGAATCTTTTCATCGCCTTTGATGCTGTCATCAATACCTACCAACCTATAGCCACCCAATTTCACCTTGCCACTGTCATAAGCCAGGTCGAGGACCCCCAGGTATTTCCCGAAGGCCCCGGCATGAACGATAATCGTTTGATTCAGGATCAAGGGGTTCTCGAGCTCTTTGTGTGTATGGCCACTCACAATCACATCAATTCCCCGAATCTCCTTGGCCAGTCGTTCATCTTCTGAACGAGAGATATCTTCTCTAATGCCACTGTGGGACAAGCAGATGACGAGGTCAACCTTTTCCTTTTCTCTCAATATTTTCACCATCTCACGAGAGGTCTCGATGGGGTCCCTGAATTTGACGGGTCTGGCAAAGGGTGATACTTCCGCGGCATCTTTTCCTATGATTCCGTAGATTCCAATTCTGATTCCCTGGAATTCTCTCACGATGTACTGTTTTACCAGACCCCTTCTAAATATTTCTTCAAGCATGTCATCTTCACTGCTTTCCTGACTGAACATTGCATTTGAAAAAACGATCTCCGGTATTTTCCCCTTCTGACGGGCCGAAGTGAGAATTTTGGCTAACCCGACCGATGTAAGATCAAATTCATGATTGCCAAAAGTGGTTACATCGTACCCCATCTCTTTCATTAATCGGAGTTCTAGCCCTTCCTCGCGAGCCACCATGTGAAAGAGCGAGCCCATGAGAAAATCTCCAGCATCCAGGACAAGGGTGGGATTCGTTCTCTTGGATTTCTCCGATCTTATCGCCGTTGCGATCCTTGCCCAGCCGCCTACGGTCGAGTCGTCCCCGGTTCGTAAAGGAGTGTAATCAATGTTTGGTGAAAGGCCGAGAAAATGTGAATGCAGATCATTCGTATGTAGAAGGGTGAGGAGCTTTTCCTCTCCGAAAAGGAGGGTAGGGCATAAAAGGATGGCGATCACAAGTATTCTTGAGATTCTGCTCATCTCTTTAGCCTTGTTGATCCGGGGATATGATTTGAATCGATTGATTTCCGATGGTACATTCAGCAGGAAGCGTTCCCACATATTCCCCATCGGCAAATATCTCCCGAGTTTCATCGGATACGAGTTTTATCTTTTGTCCTGTTTCCATGATGACACTTGGATGGGACGTGTGGGTCCCTTTAAATACTCTTGGAAATTGGCGAAGTAATTCCCACTTTGGAATCTCTTTCACGATACAAATATTCAACACCCCATCATTCATGATTGCCTCGGGAGCAATTTTCATCCCTCCCCCATAAAATGGACCATTGGCTACGGTTACCATCATGACGCGCTCTTTCCGGGTGTCACCATCGATTGTAATCTCAACTTCAAAGGGTCTAAAATGCCTTAAGGCTTTCAAAACACAAATGATATAGCCTAAGGGTCCTCCGAAGTAACCCCTTCGATCATTAGCCAACTTGTTGACCTCCGCATCAAAACCGATGTAGGCCATGGATATAAATGGAGTATTGTTCATTATCGGTAGATCGACTTTGTGAAAGGATAGGTTGGATGGAAGGGAGCAACAATTTTTTAGATTTAATGAAAGGCCAGTATTCCTGGCAAAATCATTCCCTCGACCACAGGGTAAACAGCTAAAAGGCATTTGGGTTTTTGCTAAGACAGGGAGTGCCTTATGAATCGTTCCGTCCCCTCCAAGCAACAACAATGCATCTATTCCTCGATCAGAAGCCTTGATAATCTCCGAGCGCATCTCATCAGGAGATCCCGTGACACTGAATGAGATTTCGTGAGGGGAACCGGAGAACCAGCGCTTGATCTTAGGTAAGAGGTGGAGTGTTTTTCCACCTCCTGCCAAAGGGTTTGTGATCACTAATATCCTCATCCTATCTTCCACCGGTGCTTGTTCATCATTCTTCTCTCATTCCGAAAACAGCCTATGACTAACGGCTTCTCTTAGATCTTCTTTGGTTCCCTCGCCCGCGGAACGCCGTTTACCACGTGACGGGGCGCCTCGCCTGTGGCTACCCTAATGAGATTGGTCAAGGCTTCTCGCAGCGTCCTGTTGAAGGCCTCTCTGGTGATACCAGCGATGTGAGGAGTGATCAGGAGCCTGTCCCTGGCTTCGGGCGAGAGGTTCAGGAGGGGATGCTCAGAAGATGGGGGCTCCGGCGAGACCGTGTCAATCGCCGCTCCTCCGAGATGGCCGCTTTCCAACGCCTCTGCAAGGGCCGCCTGATCCACCACCTCCCCCCTGGAAGTGTTGATCAAAAGACTCCCGGGCCGCATGATCTGAAGTTCTTGGCGGCCGATCAAACCCTTCGTTTTATTGGTGAGAGGTACGTGGAGGCTGATAACGTCACTTGACCGGAGAAGGGCCTCAACGGGCATGTACCTGACTTGGAGCTCGGCCTCGATTTCGCTCTCTGGCCGGCGGACATCGAAGTAACTTACCTGGGCACCCAAGAGCCTCGCCAGCCTGGCCACCTGGCGACCAATCGCCCCCAGGCCTATCACCCCTAAACGAGTATTCCTGATTTCCCCGAGTCCAGATCCAAAGAATTGCTCCCTGATAGCCGTGTAATGACCCGCCTTGACCTCGCGGTCCGCGAGGAGGATACGCCGTTGAAGCGCTACCAGAAGGGCAATCGTAAACTCCGCCACCGTCATCGCGTTCTCGCCCGGTGAATTGGCCACCGGAATGCCGAACTCCGCAGCACTTTCAACATCAATCTTATCATATCCCGCCCCTGAACTCTGGATCATTCTGACGGAGGGGATGTTTTCAAGAACCCGTCTCGTTATCTCCGGGTATGCGGCAGGAACGAACAGAAAATCGGCGCCACGGCACACTTCAATGATCTCATTTTCAGTCAAGGCCTCTTCAAAGCGAAGATCCAATCCTTCAGGAAGCTCAACACCTGCATTCTGAAAGCGTTTCAAAGGTAGGATGCTGATGACCATGGGGATCAATGAATGGCTCCAGCTTCAATAGAGAGGTCGCATAGGATCCTCACCATGACGTGGCTTCTCCGTTACTTTATGTGAATTGCGCCCAGGGGCAGACGGAGAAGTTTGACCGCATTATGCCTGTAGATTGTCGTCTTTTCCTCCTCCTTCAGCCCCATGCGTTCCACCGACTCAATGGTGTCCCGGATCAGCCTTCGGCCCATCTGATTGTCAAAGGGGAAGTCCGTAGCAAAGATTAAGTGCTCCAACCCTGCAAAGGCGAGGCCGCATTGCAGAGCGGCTGTATTGCCGTTGACAGCGGTATCATAATAGAAGCGGCGAAAGTAGGTAAGGACATTCTCCCGGAGAAAGATATCCCGGTGACCCATCCTCATCTCGTTGAAATCGTCGCTCCAGTCCATACGGCCCGCCACAAAGGGAATGACTCCCCCACAGTGGTGGGTTACTATTTTCAGGTCTGGTACCCTCTCCATGACTCCTCCGCACACCAGACGAGTCATGGCCAGAGCCGTCGTATACGGCCAGCCCAGCTTCGTCCAAACCCGGTACTTGGAAATCTTTTCGCCCGGGTAGTCAGGTACCGTCATCTCGCGGAGGGGGTGAATGAAGATAGGCCGGTCCAACTCCACCATTTTTTCATACAGAGGGATGAACTCTGGTGAATCGAGAGGTTTGCCAGCGATGTCTGTATAGATCTCCACGGCCCTCATTCGGAGGTCTTTCACCGCCCGCTCCGCCTCTGCGATCGCCGCCTCCAGATCGGTCATCGGCAAACAGGCGATCCCCGCCGCGAAACGGTCCGGATATTTCAAGACCAGCTCAGCCAGTTCATCATTGGCGATGCGGGCCAACTCCACGGCTACCTCCCGTGGTGCAATGGAATAGATGGGAGGCGAGGCCACGGATATGACCTGGATGTAGTCTTCGAAGGCATCCATTACGCGAAAGCGGGCTTCAAGATCGAGAAGCGTGGGGACGTTCTTGGCGTACTGGGTGGAGTTGAGACTCATGTCCCGATTGGTTACCTTCTTCTCGAGACCCTCCTGGTATTTCTTTGGCAAGATATGGGTATAGGCATCAACGATCATTTCTTTTCTCTCCTTCCGGACTAATAAGGCGCCAGGCCAGCGCTCAGGAGCATCTGTAACGGAAATTGGATCTGAATCGCTCCCTCCGAGCAGTCCTGGCGGCAAGAGCCGCAATACCAACATTCTTCAGGATATTTGATGCAGGGTTTCTTCGCCTCTTCGTCCATATAGATTACGTCGAGGGGACATGGGTCCTCGCAAATTCCGCAGCCAACGCAGAGTCCCCTGTCTATTACCGGTGGCATGATGCAATCTCCTTTCATTTGTACTTGAGGAGATAGAAATCCGGCTGTGGTTCGCCCTCAGGGCCTTGAACGATCGTTACCTGCCCCAGCCATCTGCAATCGTCCGTTTGAGAGCAGGACCAGAAATGATATCAGATTTTCGCATGATCGCCCTATGGTCTAGGAGTCGGAGACCTCACGCATCATCAATATTCTATCGGAACCGTTCCCCAATTTGAATAATGGTCGATGAGATGCTCGAATCGGAGCTCCTTAGAAATTTCCTGGTATTTTTGGGTTGACATTGTACGGAGGGGAAATCGTTCTCGATCAAAGATTTAAACTTATTACACGAATGTAGGAAGAAAGTCAAGCCATTACGGATCAGCTGTCATCTAAACTTTTTCTTTTAACCAACCCACCAGGGGTGGAAGCCAGCAGAGGTTGGCCGCAATCGTCTCGAGAGCGGTGAAGGTTTGAGTGGTGGGGCTAAATCCCAAAAGGCGAGCAACGAGCAGGCCGAGCGGCACAATGAGAATAATCACCAGACTGGTCAGCATGACGGCATGGCGGAAATATCGTACAATAGCGTTTCGCGATGAACCCTCTGTTTTCCGAAGGAAAAACAGCCCGGAAACATTCGCCCCGATCTGATCACTCAGCGCATAAAAATAAGGAATGTAGTATCCTTCAACTCCGTAGACATCCAGACCTAGGAGGCGACTTCCCCAATCGATCCACCAGGGGACCGTCATTCCAAAAAATTTCCCCCACCCGTAGGCTTCAGCCATGGATTTCGCTGCTCGACGGAATCGCTGGCGAAGGGCGTAGATTCCTTCAAAGATACTTTCTCCCTCTCCAGACAGGGTGCGGACAATCCATTGTCCTACGGCACTTCGATGAAAACCCAAGGAATCGAGTAAGATGCCAGCTAGAAGGCCTCCCAGGAATCCTGCAGCTGTAAACTTGAGTAATTCTCCAAACTCCTCTTTTTCAGGTTCCGCTTCGCGATCTACTTCATTGTCAGACATTTGTTCTTCCTCTTCCGGTTAAAGGATATGCAGGGCATCTTATACTTTTTTATTGGAACCGTCAAAAAGAGAAGAGATTTTGAACTTGACGAAAAGATTTCAGTTCAGATAAGTTGGTAACAAGAATTTATTCCGTCAGGAGGCCCTATGGCAAAGGGGAAGGTGATCATCTACGGGAAGGCAGGTTGACCCTACACGCAAAAGGCTAGGTCAGCCTATGGGGATGAGGCAACCTATTACGATGTGGAATTGGACAGCAAGAGGTTGGAGGAGATGCTGAAGCACTCTGGTAACGTTCGGGAAGTGCCGGTCATCGTCGAAGGAGGGAAAGCGAAAATCGGGTACGGAGGCTCCTGAGGGGTCTAAAGGACCGGCAGGGTGCTGGACGATCCATAAGGTGACAAGACGGGTGAGTGGAAGAAAGTTTTGATTTCGGATTTCGAATTGCGGATTTCGGATTAAAAATCAGTTCTTTAAAAAATTCCGCGATCCGCATTCCACATTTCGCAATCGTATCACGAAGCCATTCCGATCTCTTCCAGCTTGGCTACGATATTCTCCTTGTCCATAATCCCCATGTGTCTGAAAACCTCTTTCCCCTTCGAATCGAAGAAAACAAGGGTGGGAAGGGCCATGATTTTATGCTGTCTGGCCAGTTCCTGATATTTATAAACATCAATAACGAGAATGGAGGCCTTCTCTCCGTATTCCTTGCTGACCTCTTTCAGAACGGGTCTTAACTGACGGCAAGGGAGGCAGTTATTTGCTCCGAAATTTACCAGAACGGGCCTTCCACTGGCCAGGGCTTTCTTGAAATCGTCCTCTGTATTCAATTCAGGGGGTTTGGCCGCAATCTTTTGCAAACGGATCTGATCAATTTCAATCTTTGCGTTACCGCGGAGTTGTTCAATATAGACGCTTAGCTGCTCCCGCTGCTTTCCTTCGCGGATCAGCTGTTCAATGGCAGGAGAGAGCTGTTCCAAAGATTTTCCTCCCACCTGACCTTTGAACATAGCATAGAAGTTCTTGATCTCCTCTTTCGTTACCGTTGGGGGGGTAGAGAATTGCTTTTTCATTAACTCGGCGATCAAAAAATCCTCAGGGGAAAGGGCATCCTTATCTTTGTCTTTATAGGTTCTGATGGGAGGCGAGATGCCCTGTCGCTTTGCCTCCTGCAAGAGGAGCTTCTTGACGATCATCTCCTCGAGAAAGGGTTGAGGTTCTTCCCTGTACATCTGTCTTAAAGGGTCCTCGACGTTAGCGATCTCCTTGTTAAACTCCTCAAGGGTGATTTTTTCACCATTGACCTGTGCAAGGACCTGTCGGCTAG
>Ga0209427_10002174_pt1 | contig 23036 bp, 20 predicted proteins | sample DeeMarSWOR136_30_FD_187465 | JGI IMG/M metagenome (GOLD analysis project Ga0209427, IMG submission 187465) | Marine sediment microbial communities from White Oak River estuary, North Carolina - WOR-1-36_30 (SPAdes) (version 2) | ecosystem: Environmental > Aquatic > Marine > Intertidal zone >...
CAACATCTTGGCGACAAGGGCATGTCCTGCCTCATGGTAGGCAGTAATTTCCTTCTCTTTAGGGCTTATCCTCAAGCTCTTTCTCTCCGGACCAGCAATCACCCGGTCTATAGACTCCTCAAATTCCTGCATCTCAATGACTTTCTTTTCCCGCCTGGCAGCCAGAATAGCCGCCTCATTGACCAAGTTAGCCAAGTCAGCACCACTAAAACCAGCCGTCTGCTTAGCCAGTATTTCCAGATCGACCGACTTACCTAACGGCTTACCGCTGGAATGAACTTTAAGAATTGCCGCTCGACCGTTAACGTCAGGTCGGTCAAGGACTACCCGACGGTCAAAGCGCCCTGGGCGAAGTAGGGCTGGGTCAAGTATATCAGGTCGATTGGTGGCAGCCAGAATAATCACGTTAGTATTGGTATCAAAGCCATCCATCTCGGTCAGAATCTGGTTAAGCGTTTGCTCCCGTTCATCATGACTGCCGCCTAGCCCGGCACCACGATGACGACCAACAGCATCAATCTCATCAATGAAGATGATGCAGGGGGTATTGCGTTTAGCCTGATCAAAGAGGTCACGCACCCTGGAAGCACCAACACCGACAAACATCTCAACAAATTCACTACCACTGATAGAAAAGAAGGGTACCCCGGCTTCACCAGCTATTGCCCGAGCCAGTAGCGTCTTACCTGTACCTGGTGGACCTATCAACAATACACCCTTTGGAATGCGTGCCCCTAGACCTTGAAACCGCTCACGCGACTTGAGAAAATCCACTACTTCACGCAACTCTTGCTTGGCTTCATCTACCCCGGCTACGTCGTCAAAGGTTACAGTGGGTCTATCACCCAGGGACAACCGAGCTCGGCTGCGACCAAAACCCAAAGCCTGGTTACTAGCTCCTCGCGCTTGGCGGAGTAGAAAGAATAATAGAGCGCCAAAGAGTAACAAGGGAATTAAAGTTATTAATAGCCCACCCCAGTCAAAACCTGATGGTTTAAACGTATAGTCTATTCCATTAAGATTGAGCCCGAGTTCCTGAAGGTCAACATAATTGAGGTTGCCTATGTAGGTCTTAAACTCCGTGCCATCAGTAGCCGTAATGAGTAGCAAATCCTCATCTATCACAAGCTTCTCTATCTCATCTCCTTGCGACATAGCTATGGCTCCATCTAAGCCAATTTCAACCGGCTTTGGAGTTGTCGGCAAAAGGCGAGAGAAGAGAAATACGGCGACAGCTAGAATAATTATATATATTAAGATATTGCGCCCCAAACTTTGCTTCATCATCCTTTACCCCAAATAACTATCATCCTATTATTATACCAGAAATAGCAATAGATACCAAAATAGCAATAGATTTGAACGTCTCAGCTGAGGGTAACCTAGGGGGCTAATCTCTACAGTTGGGACAGTTATCGAATACTTCTGGAGCTAAATTCCACTTTTTGGCTATGTAATCCAGTTGACTTTCCGGAGCCCAATAATGACCACAGGTCTTACATTTCTTTAATTTGAACTCCATTTTGACATGAGGCATACTTACTACTCTAGTATCTCCAACATCCTCCATCTCTATAGCCCCGGTAGGACAGACATAGGCACAGGAACCACAACCGATGCATACAACTGAAGGCTCATAAAAGGGAGTAGCTAATTGTCTATCAACACCCCGGTTGACTAAGCTAATTGCAGAGACACCAACAACCTCCTCGCATACCCTGGCACATAATGCACAAAGGATACACTTCCTGTTATCCTCTTCCACCTTGAAAGTCGTCTTCTTAACACCTAGCTGCTTGGCTAAATCCTGTATTACTTCCGAGTCAGGGCATCGGGCTAGCAGCAGCTCTATTATCATTTTACGATTATTTATAACCCTCTCTGAGTTAATCTTTACGACAAGTCCCTCTTCTACCGGGTAAAGACAGGAGGCTACCAATCTCTGCCTTCCGTTTCTCATAATTTCAACCAGACAGAGCCGGCAGGCACCATAGGGGATAACCCCCTCATTGTGGCATAGAGAAGGTATATAGATGTTACTTTCCTTAGCCACTTCCAGTATCGTGGCTCCCTCTTCTGCCTGAACCTCCCGTCTATCAATGGTTAATGTGACCATTTCTCTCTTACCTTCATTTTACTTCTATGGCACCAAGCTCGCAGACATCATAGCAAGCCCCACACTTGATGCATTTGTCCTGGTCTAGAACAACCGGCTTTTTTTTCTGCACAAGGGTTATAGCTTCTTGAGGGCAAGCCTTTACGCATAGTCCACACCCGGGACATTTCTCATCAATAATACGATAGGTAATTAGTTCCTTGCAGACACCGGCTGGGCATCTTTTATCCTTAATGTGGGCTTCATATTCATCCCTGAAGTAGCGTATAGTACTCAATACCGGATTAGGTGCAGTGCTGCCCAAAGCACATAGTGAGCTGTCTATAATTGCCGCCGATAAGCGCTCAAGTAGCTCAACATCCCCATTCTTCCCCCTCCCCTCACTAATATCAGTTAATATCTGCTGCATCCTTTTCAGCCCCTCACGACAAGGGACACATTTACCACAGGATTCCCCTTCAAGGAAGGCAATAAAATACCTGGCTATATCTACCATGCAGGTATTCTCGTCCATCACAATCATCCCGCCAGAGCCCATCATAGAGCCAACCTTGGCTAACTCATCAAAATCCACGGGAAGATTGAGCGAGCTTTCAGGAATGCAGCCCCCTGAAGGACCGCCGGTCTGCACTGCTTTGAATTTTTTACCGCCGGGAATACCGCCACCAATATCATAGATAATCTCCCTCAAGGTCATCCCCATTGGCACTTCTACCAACCCGGTGTTGTTAATCTTGCCGGTTAGAGAGAAAATCTTTGTTCCCTTGCTTTTTGGAGTGCCTATTTTAGCGTACCAATCAGCACCTTCATTGATTATTAGCGGAACATTTGCCCACGTCTCTACATTGTTCAGGTTAGTTGGCTTATCCCACAAGCCTTTTTCTACAGTATGAACATATTTTGCCCTGGGCTCACCAACTTTACCCTCCAGTGAAGCCATTAGCGCCGTTGATTCGCCACAGACAAAAGCTCCACCTCCTCTACTTATCCTAATGTTGAAGTCAAACCCGGAACCCAAAATGTTCTCCCCCAGAAGCCCATGCTCCTCAGCCTGTTTAATGGCTATCTGCGCATTCCTTACCGCCAGGGGATACTCATTGCGAACATAGATATAGCCTTGGTGAGCTCCAATAGCATAAGCCCCTATTATCATCCCTTCCAGAACGCTATGCGGATTCCCTTCCATTAGGCTTCTATCCATAAAGGCACCGGGGTCTCCCTCATCACAATTACATATGATATACTTGGTGTCCCCTTCAGCCTTTCGGCAACTTTGCCACTTAATACCAGTCGGGAATCCACCACCACCACGCCCCCGCAAGCCAGATTTTTTGACTTCCTCAATTACCGCCTCAGGCGACATCTTAAAAAGAACCTTACTCAAGGCAGCATAGCCACCAACAGCAAGGTAGTCCTCAATTACGGTTGGGGCAATATTACCATTGTTACCGAAGACAAGCCGCTTCTGTTTCTTATAGAAGGGAACTTCATGCTCATGAGTTATTTTTTCAGCCGTGCCTGGGTCAATATAGAGTAATCTATCAACAGTATTACCATTAACGATAGTCTCCGTTATTATCTCTGGAACATCTGCTGCATTCACTCGCTGATAGAAAATATTCTTCGGATTAATAACTACGAGTGGTCCCCGTTCACAGAAACCGTGACAGCCTGTGGTTCTTACATCTATTTTAGCTCCCAGCTTCTGCGTCTTAATTTCCTGCCTGAACGCAGCGACTACCTTTTCACTGCCAAAGGAATGACAACCGGTACCACCACATATAGTTATACACGGCTTGTTAGGGTCTCTACTTTTGATTATTGACTTTCTTAAAGTCTCTAGCTCATCCGGGGAGCCTAGGCTGGTCAATGTTTACTCCTCATTAATCGTATTTCTTCAGTAAAGGTATAACCTTATCGGTTCTCATCTCACCTGAATATTCCCCATCAACTACGACTATAGGACCCAGAGCGCAGGCACCAACGCAATTAACGGTTTCTAGAGTAAATTTAAGGTCCTCGGTTGTTTCACCAGGGTTGATTCCTAGCTCCCGTTCAATCTTTTCTAGGATCCGAACCGCCCCCCTAACATGACAGGCAGTACCCAGGCAGACATTAATCAAATGGCGCCCTCTTGGTTTTAAACTAAACGACTTAAAAAAGGTAGCTACGCTATAGACCCGACTCAATGGAACATCTAAACCCTGGCTTACCTCCATTAAGGCATCCTTAGGCAGATAATTGTATTCGGCTTGAACATCTTGCAACATAGATACCAACATCCCCTTCTCACGCTGGTAGTTATCTAATATTGACCCTACCTTCTTTGTTACCTTTTTACCCTCGATGTTCACACTACCTTCTCCTTAAGTTTTGCATATTCCTTATCCATCCTACGCTGAATCTCAGCTACTATTTCCTCGGATAGATGCCTGAACCTTCCCTGCAACTTCAAATAGTCTTCTACCGGCCTTAATTTAGGCAAATCAAGACTTAATTTATATTTGCCATCTTCCACTTCATATAGAGGGAACATTCCTGTCTCCACAGCCAAACGGCCTATCCTAACCGTTAAATCGCCAGGACATCTCCAGCCGGTAGGGCAAACAGACAGGATATGAACATAAGCTGGGCCACCGGTTGCCGCCGCCTTCTCTACCTTGGCCATCAAATCAAAAGGATAGCTGTGACAGGCAGTGGCCACATATGGAATACCGTGGGCAGCAACGATAGCTGGCATATTCTTCTTCCAGGTGAACTGCCCAATGCTTACCTTGCCAGCTGGTGAGGTGGTAGTAGACGCCCCGTAAGGAGTGGCTGATGACCTTTGTATCCCGGTATTCATATAGGCTTCATTGTCAAAGCAAAGGTAGGTAAAATTGTGCCGTCTCTCCAATGCTCCTGATAGTGCCTGAAGACCAATATCACTGGTTCCTCCATCACCAGCTATAGCTACTACATTAACATCCTTTTCTGGTCTTCTTCCTTTCCTCATCATAACCTTTAAGCCGGCCTCTATACCTGAAGCTACTGCCGCTGTATTCTCAAATATAGTGTGAATCCAGGGAACACGCCAAGAGGTATAAGGGAGCTGTGATGAGACTATCTCCATACATCCCGTAGCATTAGCAATAATGACATTTTGCCCCAATGCCTTACAGGCTAGCCTCACCGCTAGAGCCTCACCACAGCCAACGCAAGCCCGATGACCAGGGACAAAGTATTCCTTTTTAGTTAACAGCCTAGGGACATAGATAGCGTATTTTTCCATTACTCCCTTACCCCAAATATTTCAAATTCTTGCTCGCTTCCCGTCTGTGAGATTTCTATGCCTCTATTAACTATATACTCAAATCCGGCTGAAGTAATATCCCTACCTCCCAAACCACCGATGAAACTGATTACCTTTGGCTTCTTGTCCTGGGTATACAAGGCTGACCTGACCTCAGAGCAAACTGGTCCCCCAGGTCCACCAAAGGAAATCGCCCTATCCAGCACAATGAGAACCTCAGTGTTTTTGACCGCCTGGCGGAGTTCTTCCAAAGGGAAGGGACGCCACAGGCGAAGCCTGACCAACCCCACCTCTTTGCCCTCTTCCCGCATCTTGTCTATAGCTGTCATTGCCGTCTCGCTGAAGCTGCCCATAGTTAACAGCAATACTTTGGCATCATCGCATTCATGGCATTCTACAGGATGATAGTACCGCTGGAAGGAGCTACCAAATTCATCCCAGTACTGGAGGATTACCTCTTTAGAAGCTCTTAAATTTACCTCTTGAGCTTTCTTTGTCTCAAAATAGATAATAGGAGGAGCAAAATCCCCCATGGTTACCGGTTTATCCGGCCACAGTGGTAAGGGGTAATTATTTTTAGGTAAGAACTTGTCCACCTCTTTCCGTTCGGGAAGAAGTATTGGCTCAATAACATGTGTCAGGTAAAAACCGTCCAGGTGAACCATTACCGGAAGCAAAACCCTATGGTCTTCAGCAATACGAAAGGCGCACAGGACATTGTCAACAGCCTCCTGACCATTCTCAACAAATATTTGAATCCATCCGGTATCACGAACTGCCATAGCATCAGAGTGGTCACCCCAGACGCTCAATGGTGAAGATAAAGCCCGGTTAGCTACTGCCATAACCACTGGCAGCCGCATTGATGAGGCGATATACAAAACCTCATGCATTAACTCTAACCCCTGACCAGCGGTAGCCGTAAAGGTTCGAGCCCCGGCTGCCGCTGCCCCGAGACAGGCACTCATTGCTGAATGTTCAGATTCAACAGGAATAAACTCAGCATCTAAGTCACCATTTGCCACTAACTCAGCCAGATGCTCCACAATATGAGTTTGCGGGGTAATGGGATAGGCAGCCACCACATCAGTATCAGCCAGCCCGGCTGCTTCAGCAACAGCTACCGAGACCTCCATCCCTACTCTTTTTGCCATTATTCCTCCTCTTCCACCATGGTTATTGCTCCTGGCCAGCACTCCCTGGCACAGATACCACACCCCTTGCAATAAAAGAGGTTAGCTTCAAAATATCCCTCGGCATTTTGTTCAACACATCCCTCAGGGCAAAAAATGTAACACATACCACACTTTATACACTTGTTACTATCAAAGAGCGGTCTTTGCGACCTCCAATCACCACTCTTATATTGACTGGCATTTCCCGGCTCGGTTACTATACAGCCCATTTCCAGGTCTTTCCAGGTTAGTTCAGCTTCAGTTTTAGCCAATTATGCTCACTCCTTCACCAGAGCTTCCTCGTAGGCTCTTTTCATTGCGTTAATATTTCTTTCGGCTAGGCGGTCAAATCGGTTTCTTAGTGGCTCAAACAGCGATTCCAATTTAACAATCTCGGTGGCTCTTATCAGAGCCCCGATCATGGTAGTATTGGTAATAGGAACGCCCAGAGCCTCCCTGGCAATACTGGTAGCATCAACGGTAGCCAGTCGCCAGTTAATGCTAAATTCCTGCCTAATTTGCTCAGCTTGCTTTCTGGTATTGACTATAACCATCCCATCGGCTTTAAGTCCTGAGGTAACATTCACTATGGGTAATAGACCAGAATCGAGCACTACTACTACATCAGGTTGAGTAATTTCTGCCCTTATCTTGATAGGTTGTTTGCTGCTTATTCTAACAAAGGCTAAGACAGGTGCCCCTCTCCTTTCCGGACCAAAACTGGGGAAGGCTTGAGCATACTTGCCTTCACTTATAGCAGCCTGGGCCAACAATTCAGCCGAGGTAACCGCACCCTGACCACCACGACCATGCCACCTAATCTCAACAAGCTGTGTTGTATCTATCATCTAGCTCCCTATTATCATAATACAAAACGCGCCCCTGGAGCGACTCGAACGCTCGCACCCAGCTCCGGGGGCTGGTGCTCTATCCACCTGAGCTACAGGGGCAGATTTTCTATAATATCATTATTATAAAAAATAAAGCAACTACTATTATCTACATTGATTAGAGTCACTCTCGTGCTCCCTCTTTAAATCGCTTCAGAAACCCAGCACATTAGCACACAGGGGTTATATATTCTCTCCATTTCAGCCGCTCACTGCCCAGTTATCTAAACAGGCTCAGTTTTGGATTTGGCTTGGTATCTAAATTCGACTTTTTCGGCAACAATGGAAAGAAGGGTAGATGAGGTACCACGCGGTTTATGCAGTCCTCTTTCCCATTCGCTTATTGTTTGCTGGCGTGTGCCTAGTCTGTCAGCTAACTCACGCTGGGTTAACCTTAAATGACGCCTTAAAGCCTGAATACGCTCGCCATCCCATTGTGGTCGGTTCACTCTATACTGGTTACTCATAGTCCTATTATACACTAAATAGTGTAAGCTTTCAAAAATGTGAGCCCTTTATGGAGTTAAGATAGAAATTCGTAACAAAAAGGGCACCTTATGGCAAATAACAAGGCCAATTTAAGCTCAAAACGCCTCTTGATTGTTGAGATTGGCTATAAATGCCTATTTGTTGGGTTGCGATACATGTCCATCTGCGCTATTATATAGAATTAGCAGTCTTGATGTGAGACTGCTAATGAATTGAAGGAGGAGTGAAATGGCAATCAAGCTTCAACCACTGGCTGACCGCCTGGTGGTTAAACCGATTGAAAGAGAGGAGGTGACCAAGGGGGGAATTGTTTTGCCTGATACAGTTAAAGAGAAACCCCAGGAGGGGAAGGTTATAGCTGTTGGTCCGGGCAGACTATCCGAGGATGGGAAACGGATAGCTATGGATGTTAAGGTAGGAGATATTGTGCTCTATGCTAAGTATGGAGGCACTGAGATTAAGATTGAGGCTGAGGAGCTGATAATTTTGCGCGAGAGCGATATTTTGGCTAAGAAAGTTAAGTAACAAGTCCAATTTAGGATAGGAGGATAAGAAAAAATGGCTAAACAGATTATATTTGATGAAGAGGTTAGACACGCCTTAAAAAGAGGAATAGATACTTTGGCTGATGCGGTCAAGGTGACACTAGGACCGAAGGGGCATTGTGTGGCGTTAGATAAAAAATGGGGTGGACCAAACGTAATCGATGATGGGGTTACTATTGCCAAGGAAATTGAGCTTCCCGACCCCTTTGAGAACATGGGGGCACAGTTAGTTAAGGAAGCAGCCACTAAGACCAATGATGCTTGTGGCGATGGTACCACTACGTCAACAATTCTAGCTTGGGCTATCATTACCGAGGGCTTTAAGAATGTGGCTGCTGGAGCCGAGCCGATGGGGCTAAAGAGAGGCATTGAGAAAGCAACAAAAGCCATTGTTGACGAACTTAAGAAGGTGTCTACCGAGGTAAAGGGTAAGGAACAGATTGCTCAGGTGGCTACTATAACCGCTGTCGACCGCGAGATTGGCGATTTAATTGCTGAGGTGATGGAAAAGGTTGGTAAGGACGGCGTTATCACTGTTGAGGAATCCAAAGGGGTAAAGTACGAGACAGAATATGTGGAAGGTATGCAATTTGACCGCGGCTACATTAGCCCCTATTTCGTTACTAATGCTGAGAAGATGGAGGCAGTTATTGATGACCCATACATCCTTATTACTGACAAGAAAATCTCAGCCGTTTCCGACCTTTTACCTGCTCTTGAGAAGATACTCCAGGTATCAAAGAACCTGCTAATTGTCGCTGAGGATGTGGATGGTGAAGCCCTGGCTACCCTGGTGGTCAACAAGTTACGGGGAACCCTAAATGTTCTGGCAGTTAAAGCTCCCGGTTTTGGTGACCGGCGCAAGGCGATGCTGGAAGATATGGCAATTCTTACCAATGGTAAGGTGATTTCGGAAGAGGTGGGGCGTAAGCTGGACTCAGTCACTGTGGAAGACCTGGGGCGGGCTCGCCGGGTAACCTGTAATAAGGATGACACTACCATTGTTGAGGGTAAAGGCTCAGACGAGGCAATCACAGGGAGAATCAAGCAGATTAAGGCTCAAATTGAGGAGACAACCTCTGACTTTGACCGAGAGAAGCTCCAAGAGAGGCAGGCGAAGCTGGCAGGAGGAGTAGCTGTAATTAAGGTAGGCGCTGCTACTGAGACCGAGCTTAAGGAGAGGAAACACCGGGTTGAGGATGCGTTATCGGCGACCCGTGCCGCTGTAGAAGAGGGTATTCTGCCTGGTGGTGGCATTACCTTACTCAGGGCAGTTTCAGTTCTGAATAAGCTAAAGGTTAGTGGGGATGAAGCTACCGGTGTTAATATTGTCAGGAAAGCCGTAGAGGAGCCGATTCGGTGGATTGCGGCAAATGCTGGTAGAGATGGAGCCGTGATACTGGATACGGTCAAGAAAAGTCCAGCCGGGGTTGGCTACGATGCTGAAGCTGATGACTTTGGTGATATGGTGGAAAAGGGCATTATTGACCCAACCAAGGTAGTAAGGTCTAGTCTGGAAAATGCGGCCAGCATTGCCGCAATGGTTTTGATTACTGAATCATTGGTGAGCGATATTCCAGAGAAAGAGAAGATGCCTGAAATGCCTGGCGGTGGTATGCCTGGCGGTGGTATGTACTAATCGGCTTTTGCCTGAATAGATTGAAGATGGCCGTGGTCTTCGGACTGCGGCTATCTCGTTATTTATGTTTTATAGCTTCATAAGTTTCTCCAGGGGTTCCCCATCAGTGACGGGACCAACTACTGCCAAGCGGAGCTGGCTACCCACCAATAGCTCTTGAGCTAACTGCTTTAGTTCATCAGCAGTGATGGCATCAACAATAGATATTACCTGGTCGACACTAAGAATGCGCCCGGTTAGAATCTCCTGCCCTCCTATCAAGCCAGCAACATTACGGCTATCCTCCATACGTAGTAGCAGACGTCCTTTCGATTGCTCCTTTGCCTTAGCCAGTTCAGGTTCAGGGACTAATTCCTTGAGTTGGGAAAGTTGCTCTAGGATAGCTGTGATGACTGTAGGCAGGTTTTGCGGTTCTACCCCGGCACAGACAGTAACCGAGCCAGTGTCAAGGAGGTGCTCGACATAGCTGTGAATACTGTAGGCAAGTCCCAGCTTGTCACGAATCTCAACAAACAAGCGGCTGCTCATACCCTCGCCAAGGATGACATTAAGTAAGTCAAGGCTGAAGCGCTTGGGGTGAAGGAGGGATAAACCTGGTAATGCCAGGCGCAGGTGGACTTGCTCTGTATCCCGTGTCTCGATTTGCAGTCGCCTGGCTTGTTGCTCCTTATAAGTTAAATACCCAGAATGGGGCTGCTGGTCAGCCCAGTTACCAATGGCTTGGTTAACAGCGGTTACCATCTCCTGATGCTGGATGTTACCGGCAATGGTAACTACGGTATTACTAGGTTGATATTGACCGGCTAGATAGTTAAGCATGGTGTCCCTGGTAATGGCAGCCACTGACTCCTTACTACCGGCTATATCGCGTCCTAGGGGATGCCCGGGCCACAAAAGCTCATCAATAAGCACATCAACCCGTTGTGCTGGAGAATCTTTACCCCGGTTAATCTCTTCGATGATAACCTGGCGTTCCCTTTCTATATCTACAGGGTCAAACTTGGAATGGAGCAGTAGGTCTGAGAGTACATCCAGGGCTAGAGAGAAATGGGATTGAGCCACCTTACACCAATAAACGGTTAATTCCTTGTCAGTTCCACCGTTAATGATTCCTCCCACCCCCTCAATTGCCCCCGAAATTTCCTTGGCGGTTGCCCGTTTTTGGGTGCCTTTGAAAAGCAGATGCTCAATAAAATGTGAGATGCCGGCATCAGCCTCCGTCTCGTATCGGGAGCCGACGCCGATAAAGATACAGATGGATACCGAAGGGGTATGAGGCATAGCGGCAGTAATAACCCGCAGCCCGTTATCCAGGGTTGTCTTTTGATACAAAATTTCACCTCTTTTATAGATATTCTAGCGGTAATTCCTAATTCAGGTCAATTTGAGGGCAGAAGGGGCTTCGCCCTCTCAAAAAACAATCACCCCTGCAGGAGAGAAATCTAACTAAGCAAGGTAGACAGTAAGTCATAAATTGACTTCATTGCTGGGCACTGCTAACATTGATTAGATGATTATTAGACAAGGAACACCCAGGCTTTCTTTGTTCCCGTTCACCGCTGAGGTGAATCGTCAGGGTCACTTGATAATTGGCGGCTGTGACACTGTGGAGCTAGCCACTGAGTTTGGTACGCCTCTATATCTCTTTGATGAACTTGGCTTACGCAGTAAGTGTCTTGAGTTTAAAACCGAGTTTAGCCAGCGCTATACCAATACTGCAGTCATTTATGCCGCTAAAGCCTTCATAAATAAGGCTCTGGCGCTTATCTTTAAGGAGGAGGAGCTGGGGCTGGATGTAGTCTCAGCCGGCGAGCTCAGCATTGCCCAGTCAGTTGGGTTCCCCCTAGATAGGGTCTATTTCCACGGCAATAATAAATCAGCCGAGGAAATCAGGCTGGCTTTAGAGTGGCAGGTTGGTCGCATCGTGGTGGACAACTTCCGTGAGCTTGGCCGATTAAATGAAGCAGCCAAGGAGCAGGGCTGTATACCCGATATATTACTGCGTCTGTCTCCCGGGGTAGACCCTCATACCCACAGGTATATTGCTACCGGGGTTATTGATAGCAAGTTCGGTTTCCCCCTATCTAGTGGGGATGAGGCGGTAGCTCAAGCTATGTCAGCACCCAACCTCAACCTTATTGGCTTGCACTCTCATTTAGGTTCTCTTATCTTTGGAGTTGAGCCATATCAACAAGCTATTGAGTCTATACTCGACCTAGCTGCCGAAATGAAGCAGAAGCACGGTTTTGAACTCGGAGAACTAAATATTGGTGGGGGATTTGCTATTCAATATACGCTGGATTCCCCAGCCCCACCCCCTGCTGTCTATGCCGAGGCGATAACGAATAAGCTTATCAGTAAATGCCAGGAACTAAAGCTGGCACTACCGCAGCTTATTGTCGAACCGGGAAGGGCAATAGTGGGACAGGCTGGGGTGGCACTATATAGTGTGGGTGCAGTTAAGGATATACCAGGTGTTAGATATTATGTTTCAGTAGATGGTGGCATGGGTGATAATATCCGCCCTGCCCTTTATGGGGCTCAATATGAGGCAGTGGTAGCTAACAAGATGCTAGAGAAGGAGGCAGGGAAGGTTACTATTGCCGGCAGATTTTGCGAGTCAGGTGACATATTAGTCAAAGATATTAATCTACCCCCGGTTTCACCGGGCGATATTATAGCCATACCTGACTGTGGCGCATATTGCCTGCCTATGGCAAGCAACTATAATGCCTCACTTAAGCCAGCTATCGTTCTGGTCAAGGCAGGTAATGCCCATCTTATCCGGCGCCGAGAGACCTTTGATGACCTAACCAAGTGTGATTTGATTTAGCCGAGTGTTGACTCCGTTAGATTTCCTAAACGGGGTGATGATTGGATGGTAAACAAGGAAGATTTTGAATGTGGCAGGTAGTTGGGCAAACCAGAGTCGTGTCCTTACTTCAGCATAGCCTGGAGAAGGAACTTCTGGCTCATGCCTATCTTTTTGTTGGACCGCCTCATGTGGGCAAGATGGCATTGGCGTTGAATCTGGCTCAGGCGTTGAACTGTGAGGCGGCTGAGCCTCCCTGTGGTGAGTGTGCCGCATGTCAAAAAATAGCTTTAGCCAAGCATGCCGATGTTCAAGTTATAGGCTTGGCTAGTAATGGCAACTCGGTTGAGGCTAAGCCTCGGGCAGAAATCAGCATTGACCAGATTAGGGAAATGCAGCACTCATCTAGCTTACCACCCTTCGAAGGCAGGTATAAGGTATTTATTATTGATGGAGCTGAGCTCCTGTCAAACGAGGCAGCTAACTGCTTGCTTAAGACCCTGGAAGAGCCTGTAGGCAAGGTAATCTTTGTATTGCTAACTACAAATGATCGGCTACTGCCAGCGACAGTGGTTTCTCGCTGCCAGCGACTGGAGTTACCCCCCCTGGCGACTGGTGAGGTAGAAGCTGCCCTTAATACCCGATGGGGCATTGAGCTCGCCAAAGCTAATCTTCTAGCTCGGCTTTGCCACGGCTGCCTGGGTTGGGCACTCTCAGCCGCCTTTGATGATAGCTTGCTTCAGCAGCGTACGGAGAGGATGGGTAGATTGCTCGACACCATCGATGCTGATTATGAAGAACGTTTCACTTACGCCGCCCAATTGGCAGCTCAATTTAGCCGAAACCGGGAATTGGTTTACGAGGTGCTTAGCTTGTGGCTTGACTGGTGGCATGACCAGCTATTGGTAAAGATAGGCAACAATGATACCATTACTAATGTTGACCTTGAGGCTACACTGGTTGAGATGTCCAGGGATTATACTCTGTGTCAAACAAAAGACGTTATTAACAATATCCAAGCGGCTGGGGAACAGCTTAGGCAGAATGCTAATCCACAGCTAGTGCTGGAGATGTTAATGCTGAGCATACCTAGGAGGAAGAATGGATAAGATCGTTGGCATACGGTTCAAAAAAGCCGGTAGGGTGTACTATTTTGACCCAGCGGACATTGACCTAGAGGTAAATGATTACGTAGTAGTCAATACAACCCGTGGTCTGGAGCTGGGGCAGGTAGTCATTTCTCCTGAGCAGGTATTGGCTAGCCAAGTAAGCGGGCCGCTGAAGCCGGTAGTGCGTAAGGCAGAACCTGAGGATATTGAGCGTGCCCAAGAATTCGCCAACAAGGAAGAAGAGGCTTTAGCTGAGTGTGGTAAGCTCATTGCTAAACTAGGTCTGCCGATGAAACTACTATCGGCTGAATACAATCTTGATGGTAGCCGCCTCACCTTTCTTTTTGGTGCTGACCAGAGGGTTGATTTCCGCGAGCTGGTTCGGGAGTTAACCAGCCATTTTAAAATACGGGTGGAGCTACGGCAGGTAGGGCCTAGGGATGAAGCCAAGCTGGTAGGTGACTTTGGCAAGTGTGGTCGTACTCTATGTTGTATGAGCTTCCTAAACGAGTTCGACCCGGTTTCTATTAGAATGGCCAAGGAGCAGGATTTATCCCTTAGCCCGATGAAGATATCAGGTGTTTGCGGTCGATTGATGTGCTGCTTGACCTATGAGCGTGAGCAATACCATACCATGAGGGAGAAATTGCCCAAGGAGGGTCAGCAAGTATCTACATCTATGGGGACAGCCACTGTAGTCAGCGGTAACCCGCTAAAGGAAACAGTATTGGTTGAACTGGAGAGCAAGGCGACTGTGGAATTGCCTCTCAGTGAGATTACTATTAAGAATGGGCACCAACCGGATGAGAAGAGCTAAGCTATATCATGAACCATCAGGTTTTATTGAGGGAGGTATTTTTGCCATTCGTGCCGGGTTTGCCGATAGTGGTAGGGGATATAAGAAAAGATATTACCGCGCGGGGGAGCTGGTTGACGAATTAATCTCATCCCAGCTTGGCTAGGGGTTTTACCCGCCTTACGACGATTACAGGATATGCAGGCACTAACCACATTTTCCCAGGTGTGTTGACCCTCTCGATGTCGCGGGATGACATGGTCTAAGGTAAGTTGGTGGGTTTCCTGACCACAATACTGGCAAGTATATTGGTCACGGTTGAAAACCTCAAAGCGAGTTAGCTTCATCTTTGGTCGGGGGCGCTTAATCATATAGGCTAGTCGGATTACCGAAGGCACGGGGAAAACATTGCTAACCGAGTGGATAAAACCGGTGCCATTCTCCAGCATCTCAGCCTTGCCCTGATAAAGCAATATCACTGCTCGCCGGGCTCGACAGATATTGAGTGGCTCATAGCTCTGATTTAGCACCAAGACGGGAAGGTTTATCATCTCTAAAGCTTCTTCCGATAAGACCTTCCTGATTTTACCAGAAGGCTTATTGAGTATGCAAATTACTGCTTACTCCAGCGCCCCTTTCTGCCACCGCGAGTTATCTTCTTTCGACTAGCGGTTGCGTCAGTTCGGTAGTCAGGAACAATGATATTCCATACCACACTGATTCTGGGGTCTGCTAGCCGGGAACTAACAGGGCTATCAATCTCATCTAGTGAACAGCGAGCAGTAATTACTGTTGCCAAGCGGGCATTGTAACGATAGTTGATAACCTGATAGAGCTTTTCCTGTGCCCAGGGGGTGGTTGACTGCTCACCAAAGTCATCCAGGATGAGCAGTGGGGCATTCTTCACGCTTTCAAAGTACTGGTCATAAGACACCTTGCTTTCAGGGCTAAAGGTGGAGCGCAGATGGTCAAGGAAGTCAGGTACCACTACAAACAAGACTGGCTTACCAGCCTGAAGACGATAGTTAGCGATAGCTGCTGCCAGGTGAGTCTTACCACAGCCGGTATCCCCTTGTAACACAAGCCAGCCGTCGGGGGATTTAGCAAAGTTAAGGGCCAGGCGGAACGCCCCTTCCAGGTTCTCACGCTGCTCCGGCAGCAGGTTGACCCGCCTCCAGTCAAAATTGTCAAAGGTCATAGTTCTCAGTAGCTCTAGCTTGAGCCCACCACTGTAGTCTAGTAGGGAGGGCTGTTTTTCCTCAACCACACATATGTGGCATAGCTCAGGGTCGGTTAGCCGGGTGCGTATCCTCTCCTCTAGCTGCTCAATAGGGACGATAGTAACAACCACGGTGGGCAGTTCCCTGTTAAAGCGGTGATTTAGCAACTGGTCTAATTTTTCCTTAGCCCATGGCGTGCCTGCCTGAATACCCAAATCATCCAAGACCAGTAGTGGGGCATTGCTCACCCGGTCAAAGAGCTCGTCATAAGGTACTTCACTACTGGGACTAAACGTAGAACGAAGGTGGTCTAGGAGGTCAGGGGTGGTAATGAAGAAAACTGGGTAGCCGTGGCTAAGACGCTCGTTGGCAATAGCTGCCGCCAAATGAGTCTTGCCACAGCCACTGGGACCAGCCAGAATTAACCACCCTTCGGGTTTAGCAGCAAATGCCTTGGCTGCATTATAAGCACGGCTGAATTGCTCCTGACTAATGGGACTCCCGCTTCTGCCCTGTGGTACTAAATTGTCAAAGGTAAAGCGAGCCAGCGAACCCAGGTTGCTATACTGCTGTAAACGGGCTTGCTGCTCCTTATCTAGCTCCCCTCTGGTGCAGCGGCAGGCAACAACTCGGCTAAAATCTGGCTTGCCTGAGGGGAGAAGGGGATGAACAAATCCTGCCCCTTTGCAGATGGGACAGACTGAACTTGGTGACGCCTCTTCTGCTTCTTCAGCGATTGACGAGGTGTCCGTATTTGCCTTTGATGTATTTATCTGGGTCTGTCTTTTTAAAATCTCGCCTATATGTTCCATCGCTCCTACCTTCTGATGACCAGCGCTCTAAAATCTTGGCAATGTATCTCCAGTTTCTTTTGTTAAGGGAAACCGCCTCTTTAATGGCATCCTTAATCCAGGTCACAGGGTAAAGCTTCTCTGCCTCACGGAGTTCGTCAGCAATCATCGGGGTCAGCATACCGATGTTCTGTTCATAGAGGGTGAAGATGTCGGGTTGTTCCTCGGTCTCGATGTAAATTTGCCCCTCGGCTTTTAGCCCGCTTAAGTGAAGCTCACCACTCTGAATCTTAGCCACAACCTGTCTATTGTAAGCACTATTGAGGAAATAAATATCCTCAGCCACCCCGTCTCTATCTAACGCCATATGGAGGATGGTTCCCCGTTTGGTTGCCATCTCCAGGGCGTTACGCAGTACCTCGTCAGGTGGCTTTGTCACCCCCTTGAGGCTGCTCATCAGGCTTGTATTACCCAGCAATTCTCTATAGGTGACGAACTGAGGATAGCCCCGTTTACGGTAAAGTGCCTCAAAAATATGGAGGGTTGTCTTCAGCTCAATAATATCACTGATTTGTGGTAGTAGAGTGGCGAGGAAAAATTTAGGCAAGGGGGTAAACTCCATCTTGGCTGGGAAACCACTAAACTGCTTCATAATAAACTTGGCTCTTCGGAGATAATATTTTCGAACTTAACTAGCGAGGGTTTGAACTGCAGGTTAATTTGCCCTGTAGGACCATTGCGGTGTTTAGCGATTATGATTTCAGCCGGTGGCGGGTATTGGATATCTGTATCCGGGTGTTCCCTTTCCCACTCGGCTTTGTTATAGTAAACATCATCCCGGTAGATAAATATAACAATATCAGCATCCTGCTCAATGCTGCCGGATTCACGCAAATCTGAGAGCTGAGGTCTGTGTGATGCCCGCCATTCCACGGCTCGGCTGAGCTGTGATACCGCCAGCACTGGCACATTAAGCTCACGAGCTAGTGCCTTAAGTGAACGGGAGATGTAGCTAATCTCTTGAACCCGGTTTTCCCCTCTTCCATCCGCTGCCATCAGTTGTAAGTAGTCGACAATAATAAGGTTAACGCCATGCTCATAGTGGAGTCGGCGAGCTTTGCTCCGCATCTCTACTACTCGGAGTTGGGGGGTATCATCAATATATATGGCTGCTTCGGAAAGGATGCCGGTTGCATCCATAATCCGTTTTTCCTCATCTTCATTGTGACGCCCAAGGCGAACACGCCTGGAATCGACCTTAGCTTCACCAGATAGCAGACGGAGCACCAAAGGCTCCCGTGCCATCTCCAGACTGAACAGAGCCACACAAGCCTTTTGCTCCACGGCAGCGTTTCTGGCGATACTAAGGGCTAGGCTTGTTTTGCCCATGCTGGGTCTGCCAGCGATAATAGTCAGGTCTGAGCGCTGAAAACCGCCTAAGAATTCGTCCAGACCAGCAAAACCAGATGGCACATAGGGGAGTGGCTCCTCTGGGTAGCCTTCTTCGCCGGGAGCAGTGGTTTCGAAATAGCTATCTAGCACCTGGCGGATATGGATAAAGTCCCGGGGGCTCTGTCCATGACGCAGTCTAAATATAACATCCTCAGCTTTACTGAGGGAGGTCTCAACATCCGGGTCAGCCTCATAACCAATGGCAGCAATTCGGTCAGCAGCACTAATAAGGTTGCGCATCACGGACAGGCGATAAACAATCTGGGCATAATGCTCAATATCAAGCGAGGTAGGGCATATGGATATTAGGTGACTTAGATAGGCAGCACCACCACACGCCTCCAGTTTTCCCTGTCGGTCCAGCTCTTGAGCTACTGTAATTTGGTTTATTGCCTCATTGCGCTGGTAAAGCGATAGGCATGCCCCATATATCCATTGATTCCGTTCACTATAGAAGTCTGGCTGCTGAAGGAAGGTGGCAATCTTATAAATTGCCGTGCCATCTATTAGGAGTGAGCCGATGACTGCTTCCTCGGCATCAATATCATGCGGCGGCAATTTTTCACTATACATTCTAGCTCGCTTCCTCCTCTACAACGCTAACCTTTACTTTAGGTATTATGTCCTTAGCCAATCTAATGGCCACCTCATAGCTTCCAAGTTGGCGGATAGGTTCGGCTAACTCTATCTTTCTTTTGTCAACAACTAACCCAGCTGTGCTTTGAAGCTCAGCAGCAACATCGGCGCTGGTGATTGAGCCATATAGATGGCCTTTGACTCCACTTCGAACCTTCAGGCTAACCTCCTTCCCGTCTAGCTGGTTAGCTAGCTCAACCAATTCAGCCTCTGTTTGTTGTTGACTACTGGCTCTTATTAGACGCTGTGCCTCTATCATTCTAGTAACCCCAGGCTCAGCTAAGAGGGCTAGCTTTTTGGGGAGGAGAAAATTTCTAGCATAGCCATCAGCCACCTCTTTTATATCACCGGCTCTAGCCACATTAGACACATCTTCAAGGAAAATGACCTTCATAATTTCCACCTCTTTTTATAATTATATCCTTACACTATATTATTTTCCACCCCGATTTTTATACCGCCAGCCCCCAACTTGACTTAACAATATGTAGGCGGTATAGTAAAAATTCCAGAGAATTGTACCCGGTCTATTGACAAGAATGCTACGTTAACTAAGTTTAGGTTTATCGCTCTTAGGAATGAAACACCTGCCTTGCCTTCACCTGATTTATTTGGTTATTGATAGTATATATCATGAATGTTGGCATATGTAAGATTAAGCTTCGTTTACCCGAAAATTCATCGCTCAAGGGTAAGCGGCGGGTATTAAAATCCATAACTACCCGGGTCAGAAGCAAATTTAATGTTTCTATAGCTGAGGTTGACGACAATGACCTATGGCAGTTAGCCACTCTCGGTATCAGTTTCGTTAGCAATGATAAACGCTACACTAACGAAGTCCTGTCAAAGGTAATAGACTTTATTGTTGATGGTCGGTTTGAGATAGAAATGCTTGACTACGAAATTGAGATTCTGCCGGTTTAGTGAGAAGAAGTACAATGGATACCTCAGCCTTCCTCAGCTATCTTATGGCTCAGCCTACCTATAGCGGTCAGAGCGCTCATATTGAGCATATTCTACCCCGCCGAGCAAACTGCGCTGAATTGGACAAGCCCCTGGTAGCCAGACTTCAAGATTGCCTCAGTGAGCACGGGTTATTACCCCTCTATACTCACCAAGCTGCAACGGTGAATAACACTAAACAAGGCAAGAACGTGATAGTGGCAACCTCAAGTGCCAGTGGTAAGACCCTGTGTTACAATATTCCTGTTTTGGAGGCAATTTTAACTGAAGCGGGTAGTTGTGCCCTTTATCTTTTCCCAACCAAGGCCCTGGCTCAGGACCAGTTGCGTGGTTTACAAGAGCTATTTTGCCCCCATCTACTCAAGATAGAGGAATTTGCTACCTTTGACGGTGATACCCCTCAGGCGGAGCGAGCTGAGATAAGGAAACGAGCCAAGATAATACTTACCAACCCAGATATGCTCCATATTGGCATACTGCCCAATCATCACCAGTGGTCAAGGCTACTACGCCACCTGAGGTATGTGGTAACAGATGAAGCTCATACCTATCGCGGTGTTTTTGGCTCCCATGTAGCCTGTGTGCTGCGCCGTTTGCGTCGTATTTGCCGCCTTTACGGCTCAACCCCACAATTCATTTGCTGTTCGGCTACCATCACTAACCCCGGTGAGCATGCGGAAAGGCTGGTAGGCCTACCTTTTACCGTAGTCGATAGTGATGGCTCCCCCCATGGTGAGAAGGACTTTGTCTTCTGGAATCCTCCAATCATAGATGAGGCCAAAAGTGTTCGGCGCAGTGCTAATAGTGAAGCCACCGACTTGTTTACTGAGCTGGTAAGCCATAATATCCGCAGTCTAACCTTTGCTCGCAGCCGCCGGCTAACTGAGCTTATTTATACCTACTCAAAGCAAAGATTAGCCGAAATCAACTCAGCCTTAGCCCAGAAAATCAAGGCTTACCGGGCTGGTTATCTCCCGCAGGAACGGCGTGAAATAGAACAAGAACTCTTTAACGGTCAGCTTCTAGGGGTAGTGGCTACTACCGCTTTAGAACTGGGTATAGATATTGGCGACCTGGAGGCAACGGTGCTTACCGGTTATCCAGGAAGTATTGACAGTACCTGGCAGCAGGCAGGCAGGAGTGGACGAGGTAGAGACAAGTCAATAAGCTTTCTTATCGGGCTGGATAATCCTCTGGACCAGTATTTCATGCGTCATCCTGATTTCTTTTTCCAAAAAGGCTTTGAGAATACCCTGGTCAATCCTGATAACCCCTATATCTTGAGAGCTCATCTCGTGTGCGCTGCCTGGGAGCTGCCACTAAGTAGTGACGACGAGACTTTTTTTGGTCTCACCTTAAACCAGCAAAGAGCAGAGCTGGAAGGGCAGGGCATACTCAGGGAGCGTGGCAGGAGGTGGTATCTTTCACCTAGAATTGCCTACCCGGCTCAAGACATTAATATCCGTTCCACCTCCAGAGAAAACTTTGTCCTTATCGATACCTCGACTGACTCCTTACTGGAGACCATAGAAGCTAGCGTTGCTTTTTTCCAGGTGCATCCTGGTGCTATCTATCTTCATCAGGGAGAATCCTATTTGGTCACCGAGCTCGACCTGGCTAACCGCACTGCCTATGCCACACCGACCACCGTTGCCTATTATACTCAGACTAAGGAAATCACTGATTTACACATTATCAAGGTAAGCCGCAATAAAAGTTGCCGACAGGTAAAGGTATACTTGGGCGAGGTAGAGGTCACCAATACTGTGATTGGCTTCACCAAGAAGGCACAATTCACCGAGGAGGTAATTGGTGAGGAGCCCCTTGACCTACCACCTCAGCATTTTCCTACCGTGGCTCTCTGGTTTGACCTGCCATCTGAGGCTATGAATCGTCTGGTTGAGGCACAATTAGACTTTGCTGGCGGATTACATGCTGCTGAGCACGCAGCTATCGCCATCCTTCCCCTATTTGCCCTCTGTGACCGCAATGATATCGGTGGCGTATCTACCCCCTTCCACCCTGATACCGGAAGAGCCCAGATATTTATCTATGATGCCTACCCCGGCGGCATCGGTATTGCCGAGAAGGGCTTCGAGCTGGTGGAGGAGCTATGGCAGTCTACACTGAAGGCAATTACAGAATGCCCGTGTCAGGAGGGTTGCCCAAGTTGCATTCAGTCGCCCAAATGTGGCAATAATAATAAGCCCCTAGATAAGAAGGCTGCCCAGATGTTGCTAGAGGGGTTGATTGGAGGAAAGGAAGATGTTAAGCATAGACAAAGAAAGCGTTAGAGCGGCTATCACTGCTATCAAAGAGAAGCTGGCTAACCCTGAGAAGAAAACGGAATGTATTGCCGAGATAGAACAGTTGATAGATATGAAACAATCTAACGTCTGGCGAGCTGATAGCATGGCTCCTTGCTGTGGCGATATTTGTGGCTTTGCCTCCTTATTTGAGACTGAGATAGGAATTTTAAAAGGTGCCCTGAGTGCTGTGAAAGAAGGCGATAATAATAAGGCACGCACCTTGTTACAAGATTACCTCGTCTTCTTAGAGGAAAACTATGAAGATGAGTCATCGATGATTAAGGGTTTCGAGCTAGGAAATAGTTAGCCCATTACCCTCACGCAACAAAGGTCAGGAGGCTGATAAATCAGCTCATAAACTAGGCTTAGTTAATTTACGGGGAGAATAATGATTGAGATATCTATAAATCCGATAGCCTTCTTAAATGTTAGATGGTATGGCATTATGATTGCCCTGGCGATAGTGGTGATAGTTCTGTGGATGCTGCGAGAAGTAAAAAGGGGAGCTAATCTTTCTTATGATACCGTTTTCATGGCAGCACTGGTAGGCATTCCTTCCGGGATAATAATATCAAAACTCCTCCATGTTATTGATAACATAGTTGTAGCCAGATTGCACCCTGAACTTGTCCTTACTGGTCAGGTAGTTGACTACATCCAACACCCAGGGCAGATTCTTAGTGGTGGCGGACTAACAATCTATGGTGCTGTTTTAGGTGCCACCCTGGCTATCTGGCTTTATAGCAGGGTGAGCAAGTTTCAGTTTGGTTACTTTACCGACCTCATAGCCCCGGCGGTAATA
>Ga0209427_10002175_pt1 | contig 23035 bp, 18 predicted proteins | sample DeeMarSWOR136_30_FD_187465 | JGI IMG/M metagenome (GOLD analysis project Ga0209427, IMG submission 187465) | Marine sediment microbial communities from White Oak River estuary, North Carolina - WOR-1-36_30 (SPAdes) (version 2) | ecosystem: Environmental > Aquatic > Marine > Intertidal zone >...
CTCTACCGCCTTTATCCTCGTCTCGTATATCGGCTCAATTACTTCCATGTCCATGGCGTACTTGCAGGATACGTCGCAGGCACCGCACATCTGGCAGTTGTAGATGATATCGAGTAATCCGTCGGTATACTCAAGCCGATTTTCCAGCATGGCAATACCTATGCCCATGCGGCCGCCGCCGGAATAGGTATGGAAGTTGTACCTGGAGATGCTGGGGCAAACGTTAACCTGCTTTTCTCCCTGGACCTTTTCCAGAGGAATAAATTTACAGATATTGCATTTGTTGCACATTTCCATGTCATTGCGTAAGTCTTCCAGCGCCATTTGTCTCTCCTTAAACTCTACTGCATACAAAATTAATTATAGCTTGCGGTGATATCCTGTCAAGTTCAGGTGCTTATAAAAATTCACTAAACATAACCAGTAGAGATAGGTACGCCTGGAATGCTATAATGTGAGTATCAGTCTTCAGGAGGAACGTCAATGTCCAGGAAACTCACCGTCATCCCGGAGCAGTGTTCGGGATGCCGTATCTGCGAGCTGGTATGCGCCATCAAGCATTTCGGGGTGAATAATCCCAAGAAATCGGCGATAAGGATTATCAATACCTACCCCCACCCCGTAATGAGAATGCCCGTTGTCTGCAGCCAGTGCAAGGTGCCCGCCTGCGCCCAGGTATGCCCCACCGATTCCCTGCATCTGGTCGATGGCGTCGTGCAGCTCGATAAGGAAAACTGCATCTCCTGTTTCAAGTGCGTGGAAGCCTGTCCCTTCGGGGCTATCTACGCCCACGAAGAATGCGACCTGCCCATCAAGTGCGATTTATGCGGCGGCGAACCCGAGTGTGTCATTAACTGCCCCCTCGGCGCCCTGAGGATGATACCGGAGCATGCCCTCGGTGAGATTAAGCGACTAAACAACGTCCTGAGTTATACCCAGATGAGAGAGATAGAGTTCTATGAGAAAGGTGAAAAGAAGGTAATCCAATACGCTGAAATCGGGAAGGAAGAGTTATGAGCATTAAGGGCGGCTATTTCAAGAGATATTTACAAGTTAACCTTACCGATAAAAGCCTGGAACGCCGCGAGCTTCCGGACGCTTTCCTTCAAAAGTATATCGGCGGACGCGGTTTCGGCGCCAAGCTGGTCTGGGATAACCTTAAGAAGCATGACTTTAAAATCAATCCACTGGGCGAGGAAAATCTGGTGGTTATCGCCCCCGGTCCGCTGACCGGCGCTTACCTGCCTTCGTCGGGTAAAAACTCCTTCGTGGCTATCTCACCCGCAACGGGCCTCTACGGGGATTCCTCCATCGGCGGTGGCTTCGGCGTCGAATTACGGCAGTCGGGAATAGATGCCCTGTCCATAACCGGCAAAGCACCAGAGCTTTCTGTCCTGTACATTGATAACAGCGAATCTTCCATTATCCCCATGCCCGACCTCGAAGGTAAGACATGCCTGGAAACCGAGGGAATTATCCGGGAGAGGCTGGAAACACAGACCGCCCATATCGCGACCATCGGTCCGGCCGGGGAGAACCTGATTAAATTCGCCTGCGTCAATACAGACTGGGGTCGCAATGCCGGCCGTACCGGCTTCGGGACGATTCTGGGCTCCAAGAACCTCAAGGCGATTGTCGTCAGGGGGCACCACGATATCCCTGTATATGACGTCCAGGCACTGGCTGCTGAAGCCAACAAAGCATATAAATACCTTAAAGAGCACAAGTATTATAAGTTGTGGCAGCAACAGGGACTGATGAACGTCATCGATTACGCCAATGAAAAGGGAATATTGCCGACGTACAACTTCAAGGATAGCGTCTTCTCCAAAATTGAGCAGATAAACGGAGACACGATGCTCTCCGACTACAAGATAGGCGACGCCGCTTGTTTTTCCTGCGCCATGGGCTGTGCCAATATCTGCCTGGTTAAAAACGGCAAGTACACAGGCACCGTAATTGAGGGACCAGAATACGAGTCCTGCGCCATGCTCGGTTCGAACGTGGGCATAGATAACTTCGCGGCGATTCTAGCGGCGAATCAACTCTGTGATGAAATGGGGATGGATACCATCTCGACCGGCAATCTCATCGGGGCAATCATCGAGGGATATGAAAAGGGGATTATATCACTGGCTGACCTCGACGGCAAGGACATCACCTGGGGAGATGACGATGCGGTACTCGAGATGATTAGAAAGACAGCCCACCGCGAAGGTATTGGCGACATCCTCGCCGACGGACCACGCCGCATCATCGAAAAATGGCCTGAGATGAACGAGATTATTCTTCAGGTAAAGGGCCTGGAGCAGTCGGCCTACGACAGCCGTGCCGGTAGTTCCATGGCGTTGGCTTACGCTACTTCGGACATCGGCGCCCATCATACCAGGGCCTGGACCATCGCCCGCGAGATGGAAGAGGGACAGAACTGGTCGGATAATGATAGAGTCGAGACGGTGATATACCACCAGACGCTGCGCCCGCTGTTCGATATGCTGGGCGTTTGCCGCCTGCCCTGGATAGAGCTGGGATTGAACGAGAAACACTACGAATATTTTTACCAGCATATCACGGGAAATCAACTCACTCTGGAACAACTGCTGGCACTATCGAAAGATGTCTACGACCTTACCCGCCAGATAAATGTGCGTCTTGGTGTCAGCCGTAAAGACGATACCCTACCGCATAAAGTCCATGCCAGCCCGGCGTTAACCGGGCCCAATGCCGGAAAAGTGGTCGATAAAGAGCATTTTCAGGAACTGCTCTCGCTGTATTACCGGAGTCGCGGCTGGGATGAAGACGGCATACCGCCCGACGGGACCGAGAGCAAATTTAACGACTAGTCAGGGAGTCGTGGATACAGGACAGGCCGGCGTAAGACCCCGTTCGGCTAAACTTTTTATGATTTCCTGACCTTTTTCAGAAAGTCCGAACGATTCCAGTTCTTCATCCAGGTTTTCAATTGTCCCGAAGCCGGCAGCATAACCGTTGACGCGCGCCACCGCCGTGGAACCCACGAAATCATCAATATCGGGGTATTTCAGCAGGAACTCGGTTTCCAGTTGCGGTATCTGCCTCAGGTAATACTTCTGATGATAGTTCTCCGCCTGGTAAAACATCCTGGCGGGAACAATCTCGGTATACACCTGCCGGTTCAGACTTGCCTGGAGATTATCCCTGGTTTCTTCAGCCAGCACCTTCTGTTCGTCATTATGGTAGAAGATAATGGACTTGTACTGACTCGAATAAGGCAAAGCCGTAGCACTGTGGCTGTTCCAGAATACGCCCAGCAGGTCGCGGTAAGATATCACCGACGGGTCGTACACTATTTCAATCGTTTCACTGTGATTGCCTATGTTGTGATACGTAGGATTCTCCGTGCTACCTCCGGTATATCCTACTCGCGTGCTGATGACACCCGGGATACTCCCGAACCGGGAGTCTGGACCCCAGAATCAGCCTAAAGCGAATGTGGCCGTCTCGGTTTCTGAAGGCCTGTTTAAATCTATCGGAGGTTTCTTTTTATCAACACCCACGACACTCACCTCCTCGCCGTTGCAGTTATTTAGAATGAGGGCTGTCACGATAAACAATACTGCCAGAACTATAATGATAAATGAAAACCTGACGTCTCTCACTCTATCTCTACCTTCCGATTTTTTTACCCTAAAGACTGACAATCTCTATCGCTTTCATCGGACAGGCTCTTACGCACTCACCGCAGGCCCGGCAAAAAGACGGCTCCGCCATGGGCACAAAATACGGCTCTTCCTGCTTGAGCAGCTTGGACGGGCAGACCTCTGCCGCCGCGCAAACGCCCGCGGGGCACTCACTGGGCACGCATTTAGTATAGTCCAGCAGTGCTGTCTTCCTCGTCATCTGCATCATCTTTTAACCCGTCCTGTATTGATTTTGAAGCCAACGGCTCCTTAGCATCTGGAGCCTCAGGTAGGAGATGAAAGATTCCCTTTATTTGGGGAGCCCCCGGTAGAGGTTTTAGAAATCTTCCTTTTCGGACCCTTCTCACCGCACATGGGGCAGGTCACTTTGCTATCTTTATCAAATAGCCCCCGGAACGCCTCGAACTCTTCACCGCATACACGACACTCGTATTCATATATCGGCATTTTATACTCCTTGATTATCCCGGTTTTTCTAGCTACAGTGTATTAGAAATTACCTGTGCCGTATGTGATTTTTGTCGCTTTACACTGCCCCCGTTTATTTGACATCAAGCTCGGTAATCTTATATTCTGTGAATTAGCACACTGACATAAATCCACGATAATTGCACTCACCTCAGGAGGTTTTATATGAAAACAATTAAAGAACCGGCCCGGGAAACGAAGGTAATACGTGAAGCCGACGTTGTGGTCGTTGGCGGGGGACCCGGTGGTATCGGTGCCGCGGTATCCGCCGCACGCAACGGGGCTGACACGGTTCTAATTGAGAGATACGGTTACCTGGGAGGCATGGGTACCGGCGGACTGGTTACTATAATTCCCCAGCTGACCGATTATACGGGTAAACAGCAGATTGTTGGGATTACGCAGGAGTGGATTGACCGCCTTATCACTCGCAATGCCGTGGACTACCCCAAGAAGGAGCACTGGGGCTCCCTGGACAAGGAACTTGTCAGGTACTACTTCCAGCGCAGCTTCTTCATGACGCGGCTGGACAGAGTTGTCTACGCTGCCATCATCGATGCCGAGATTTCCAAGTATATCCTCAACGAAATGGTAGAGGAAGCCGGAATCAAAGTCTATTGCCACGCCTGGGGTACCGAATCCATCATGGAAGGTAATCACTGTAAAGGAGTAATCATCGAGAGCAAGTCCGGTCGACAGGCTATCCTGTCCAAGGTTGTCATCGATTCCACCGGCGACGGCGACCTGTTTCCGTATGCCGGTATCGAATACGAGGACAATATCCCGCCGCACTTCCGTATCGCCAACCTGGCACTCTGCTTCTGGGTGGACGGTGTCGACCTCAAGAAGGCTATGGATTTCCGCCAGAATAATCCGAAGGAATTCATGGAACTGAACCGCAAAGCCATGGAAGCCGGCGGTCAGGGAGGCTTCATGCCCAGCAATCTCCCCAATCAGGACGCTGTTGTCTGGTTCCACAACCGCTACCCCAATAAGAGCCAGATAGATGTCGAGGAACTTACCCGCGTCGAGTTCGAAGGCCGCAAGAAGATGATCAAGACCTGGGAGTTCTTCAAAAAGAACATGCCCGGTTTCGAAAAGAGCTTTATCGTACTTTCCTGTCCGCAGCTCGGCACCCGCTCCAGTCGCCGCATGGTTGGCGAATACCAACTTTCCGAAAAGGACCTCTCCGATAACCAGCCGTTCGAAGACACTATCGCCATCTTCCCGGACCTTGACCGCGGTCAGGACTCTCTTGACCATCCCAATATGTATATTCCTTACCGCTGCCTGCTGCCGAAGAACGTGGACAATTTCCTTGTAGCTTGCCGTGCCTTTTCTTCAGACATGCATGTCCAGGATTATTTCAATCTGATTCCCCACTGCATTGCCTTCGGCGAAGCCGCCGGAGCCGCCGCTGCTCTGGCACTCCGGGCTGGAGTTGGGGTAAAGGATGTTGACATCAAAGCTCTTCAGAAGCAGCTTGCCAAACAGGGCGTCCCGCTGCCGGACGTTTCCAAAAAAGTGGATTATAAATACGACGGACCGGGACTGGTCTCGACTTCTTTTACGCCGCCGCATTAAGCAGCAGAACCTGGTGAAACAGGGGGTGATTATCCCCGGTGTTAAGGAGGCTGTTTAGTTATGGTAAAAACAATTACCGACCCGGCGAGAAAGATTAAAGTATTCCGGGAAGCCGATGTCGTGGTCATCGGGGGTGGCCCGGGCGGCGTTGGCTCGGCTATTGCAGCTGCCCGCAGCGGTGCTAAAACAATTCTCATCGAGAGATATGGTCACCTCGGCGGCATGGCCACGGGGGGACTGGTCAACATTATCCCCAACCTGAGTGATATCTATGGTAAACAGCATGTTTTCGGACTCAATCAGGAATTACTCGACCGACTGGACAGGCGGGGAGGGACTTCCTATCCTGCCGGGAAAGATCGAGGCACTGCCGATAAAAAGGTAGTCGATTATTATCAGGATGCCAACCTGGGCTGGTTCTACCTGCGTAAGGACCTCAAAGGCCAGCCGAGAGTCCTATATTCCGCCGTCGTCGACCCCGAGATTCTCAAGGATGAGTTCAATGACATGGTGCTGGAAGCAGGTGCGGAACTCCTCCTGCACTCCTGGGGGACACGCGCCATCACGGAAGGAAACGCCGTTAAGGGCGTCATCTTCGAGAGCAAGTCCGGGACGCAGGCTGTCCTCGGTAAAGTCATCATCGATTCCACCGGAGACGGTGACATCTTTGTTTCGGCGGGAGCCGAGTTCGATAACGAGTGCGATAACAAGCGCCGCACCGCCTGGCTGGCTCTGGTCTGGTGGGTGACCAACGTCAACCTTAAAAAGTATGACGATTTCAAGGCGTCGCAACCGGATAAATTCAAAGAACTGATGCAGGAACTGGTAAAGCTGGACGGTTACCCCGGTTTCTTCAAAGGCATCCTGAAAAATATGCCCAACACCGTCTGGTACCACTGCATGCAACCGCAGTCAGAGCGGACCGATGCCACGGACGTTGAGCAGTTGACCCGCATCGATATCAGGGCGAGGAAAAGGGCGCTGATTACGTTCGAGTTTATGAAAAAGAATATACCTGGCTTCGGGGACAGCTTTATCATGCTTTCCGCCCCGCAGCTCGGCACGCAGGGCGGCCGCCGCATCATCGGCGAGTACATTTTAACGGAAAACGATATGGAGTCCGACGAGGTCTTCGAGGATACCATCGTCACGCTGGCCAATAACGATTACGGCGAGATTTCCCTCAAGCACCCCACCCTTTGCGTACCCTACCGCTGCCTGGTACCGCGAAAAATAGACGGGCTATTAATAGGCTGTCGCGCCTTCTCGTCGAATGACATGATTAACGAGACATTCAATATCATTCCGCACTGTATCGCTTACGGACAGGCGGCCGGTACCGCCGCCGCCCTAGCGGTCAAATCGGGAGTCCAGCCTCGTAACGTCGATTATAAGGCCTTAACGGATAACCTGCGTCAGCAAGGGGTAAACATACCGGAAGCTACGGGAAAGAAAGCCTTACCGGCAACCAGAAGCAAGCCGAAGGATTTTTACTATCAGAAATATCGTGGGCCGGGTAAAGAGTAATCAGGCTGCCGCCTTAAGCTGCTTCCTCACTTCCTCGTAGCCCATATCGAAAGCTTTCAGGTTGGCATCGATAGCCTTGGCGGGGACGCGGTTTCGCACCACTTCCTTGGCAATATCGACGGATATCGGCAGCAGGCCGGTCCCGAAAAGCGCTCCCATCATGACGACATTGGTTGTCTGGATGTTACCGGCTTCCCGGGCAATCTGGCTGGCGTCAAGAGCGATCACTCTCTCCGCGACACTCCTGAGTTTTTCCAGGATGGTTTCAATCTCGGGATATCCGCTTTTCCCCAGGAAAACGGTGAACGGCAAGACCCTGGTGGTATTTAGTATCACAATGCTGGACCTGGAGAGGTACTGGATATTCCTGATAGCTTCCGATGGTTCCACCGCCAGGAGGATATCGCAGGTACCCTCGGTACTCAGCGGTGAATAGATGTCGTCCCCCAGGCGTAAATTGCTAAACACCGAGCCACCCCGCTGAGCCATCCCCAGCACCTCGGAACCTTTTACCCCGATACCACCCTTGACTGCCGCCGTTCCCAGCAGCTCGGACATTAAAACCACACCCTGCCCGCCGACACCGCAGATGATTACTTCCAGCGCTTTTTTATCAGTCATTTTTCTCTCCCGGTATTATAGCATCATGCGGGCACACATGAGCGCATAACCCGCAGCCCGGACACTGGGTGCTGTCGATTATCACGTCCTCGCCCTCGGTAATTATTGCCGGACAACCGAGTAGATTGATGCAGAGCCGGCAGTCGCAGGAAAGGCAGCGTTCCGCTTCCCGGATGGCATCTTCCTTGCTCAGGCCTAATTCGACCTCCTTGAAATTACCACGTCTCTTCTCAACCGGAAGAGTCGGCATAATGGTTCTCGATTGCTGCCCGACCCCGAAGGTATCCACGGTAAGTTTGCTTTCGTAAATACCTTCGCCTTCCCTGCCCGTATCGAGCGGCTCGCCCTTCAGATACCTGTCGATGGATATGGCGGCCCTTTTCCCCGCCGCCAGGGCCTCGATGACGGTAGCCGGTCCGCTGACGGCATCTCCTCCGGCAAAGATGCCTTTGATGCTGGTCTGCAGTGTAACCGGGTCGGCGCCAATCAGTCCTTTCGATACTGCTTTAGCAGCTTCGCCGGACATAAGCTGCAAATCCGGCTCCTCGCCGATGGCCGAGATTACCAGCGGCGTATCGATGATGAATTCCGAACCGGCCACCGGTTCCGGTCGTCTCCGGCCGCTTTCATCAGGCTTTCCCAGTTTCATCTTGATAAATTCCATACCGGTGACTTTATTGCCGTCGGCGATAACCCGACTCGGTCCCGCCAGCAGGTGGAGTTCCACACCTTCGTTCTCCGCCTCGGTTACTTCTTCGGCGATGGCTGGCATTTCCTCCCGGGAACGGCGGTAAACTATAATAACGTCCCTAAAGCCCAATCGCACGCAGGTACGGGCGCAGTCCACGGCTACATTACCGGCACCGACAATGACCACTTTATCCCTGACGAGTACTTTCTCTCCCGTATTTACTTTATGGAGAAACTCGGTGCCGTCGATAACACCATCGGCTTGTTCGTTCTCAACCCCGAGACGGCGACTCCGGTGGGCACCGACAGCAATAAACACAGCATCATATTTTTTATGTAAAGCCGCCAGCTCCACATCCCTGCCCACCCGTGTATTCAGTTTTATTTCCACTCCCAGTTTGTTAACGGCGTCTATCTCATTATTTAATATGTCGCGGGGCAGGCGGAACTCTGGAATACCCACCGCCATCATGCCACCCAGCTTCGGCAGCGCCTCGAAGATGGTTACCTTATAGCCCTCTCTCCTCAGTTTATACGCCGCCATCAGACCGGCCGGGCCACCGCCGATAATCGCCACTTTTTTATCTTTTTCCCCGGCGATTGTGTAGTCGTCAGCGACCCGCCCGTAATCCACGGCGCTGCGCTTGAGGGCATTGATGGCAATAGCCTCCTCGATATCGCCCCGCACGCATTTCTGCTCGCAGGGACGCGTGCATACCCGTCCGATAATACCGGGAAAAGGTAGTTCTTCTTTGATTAACGCCAGCGCTTCGTCAAACTTTCCCTCCTTTATCAGACCGACATATCCCCTGATATCGATATGCAGGGGGCAGGTAGCCTGGCAGGCGGGCGGACTGCCGGCAACGCACTTCTCCTGGTCGATTTCATAAGGGACTACTTTCACTCCCTGCCGGCGTTTATCCCGGGCATCCAGGATATTGCAGAGTCGACGCACGACCACCAGAGAAGGCCCTTCAAACCTTATCGCTTTCTCCATAGTGTCGATAAGTTCGGGAACGTCGAAAGCGTCCACGACCTCGACGAATTTAACGCCGCTGGCTCTAGCGATATCCTCGATCTTCACCGGCACGCTGTCGTCGGCCGGGGCACCGGGGTGGGGTTGAAAGCCAGTCATGCCGGTAGTGGCGTTATCGAGGACCACCATGGTCACGTTGGCTTTGTTGAATACCGAGTTAATCATCGGGGGAATACCGGAGTGGAAAAACGTGGAATCACCCAGGTGCGCCACCACCGGTACGTCGAGAACGTGCGGAAAGCCGCTGCCCAGCCCGAAAGCACCACCCATGCAGATGGCGATGTCATCGGAGTTCAGCGGAGGATTAGCCGCCAGGGCATAACAGCCGATATCCCCCGTCTTTACCGGTGTTTTTCCCGTTTCCTTCTCATACCGCCGCAGGGCGACGTCGATGGCATAAATGGACGACCGGTGCGGGCAGCCGGCGCACATCGTCGGCGGACGAACGGGTAAAAGGGACTCTGTCTCTATTTTTATCCTGTCTATCGCCGCAAAGTCCACCGGTGACTTAACGCCCGTCAGAGTGCTGAGGGCTTCGGTGACCTGGCGAATTGAAAGCTCTCCCACCAGCGTTAGATGGTCCTTACCGTGGATTTTTACGTCGATGTCGTTGTCCTTGGTGATAACCTTGACCTCGTCCTCAACAAAGGGTTCTAGTTCCTCCACCACCAAAACGGTTGGCACTGACTTTAATAACTGCTTGGTTAGCTCTTCCGGCAGAGGATATGGCGTGCCGATTTTTAATACGGATATCCTGTCTTCCAATCCCAGCAACCTGATTGCCTCGACGGTGTATCCGTAAGAAATACCGCTGGCGATTACCCCCAGTTCAGCCCTATTTTTAATGGTAAGCCGGTTATAAGGCAGGTCATCGACCGCTTTCCTTATCCTAGCCATCCTGTCGATTACCAGGCGGCGGTTCTTCCTGAAATTGGCCGGTAAACAAACCAGCTTGACCGGGTCTTTCACGAACCTGCCCTGCCTGGCGTCGCGGGATATCTCGCCGAAAACGACATCGCTCCGCGCGTGCCCGATACGCGTCACCGACCTTATCATGAACAGCTGCCCGTATTCCTCGGACAGGCGGAAGGCATCGGCCATCATGTCCTTGGCTTCCTGTCCGGTGGACGGCTCCAGTACCGGTATATATCCCTGCCTAGCGATGTAACGGTTGTCCTGCTCGTTCTGCGAGCTCCACTGTCCCGGGTCGTCGGCGGATACCAGCACAAGACCACCGCGCGCCCCCATGTAGCTGGCCGTCATCAGGGGGTCGTGGGCAACGTTCACACCGACGTGCTTCATGATGGCCAGCGCGCGCAGTCCGCTTACCGAGGCGGCTATGGCCACTTCCAGGGCTACTTTCTCGTTCACCGACCACTCGGCGTAAAAACCCAATTCTTTAGAGACATTTACCAGCGTTTCTGTAATCTCACTCGAAGGTGTGCCGGGATAGGATGCCACGCACTGGACACCGGCCTCGATAGCCCCCCTGGCGAAGGCCTCGTTCCCCAGCATGAACATCCTGGCGCCCGGGGCATCGGAACTGACCGTTAACTCAGCTACTTCGCTCAAAATTTTCCTCCTGACCAGAGGATTTGCCTCTGAGGATAGTCATTTATCAGATGTGATACTTAACGATTAGAAGAAGATAATATGAAGCTTGCTACCACTGTCATTTTACACATTTACTCCTACACATGGCAAACGTAGTATAATTATCTGCTCGGGTATTTATTTGCATGAGGTGTTGGTATGAAAAACACAGGTCATAAGTTGGAAAAATGTATTTCTTCATTTCTTATACTCGCTTTACTACTTACCTGTGCATATCTACCAGCCTGCAACAATAATGAACCGGGCTTCGGCATCTATCTGGTCGAAACCGGAGAGTTGGTATTATCCGACCAGCACATCGAAGCGTACTACTGGGAATCTCACGCCATCGAGTTAAATGAGGAAGGCGTAGAAAAGTGGAACTCCTACATGACTTACAGTGATATTCCCAAGCTGAAAGATACACTTGTATCCCAAAATTTCGTGTTAAATATAAACGGTGAAGAAATCTATCGCGGCAAATTTTACTCTATGGTTATTTCAGCATCCTATTCCGGGGTAGTGATTCTGGACGCGCTGATAAAACTTGACAAAACTCACAACATAATTATCATTCAAAACGGTTATCCTTGGTCAGATCCTTATACTGAAGAAGACCCCAGAAATAACCAGAAGCTCTTTGATTACTTAGACAGCAAAGGCCTATTAAAACCTGGTGAGAAATCCCTTTTTGAGTAATATACAAATAAAGAATTAACAATCCTCTTACTTCATGTGTATTTCAGAGGAAGAAGTGAAGAGGCCTCCTCATATTATTAGGGTTTTTGTCAGTGAATATCTCTTGTGTTATACTCGAATTAGGGGAACATTTATTCTGAAATCAATCTCGGGGATTCCTCCGGGCAAGCAATGGCAGAAAACAATATAGCAAAAGCGCAGCAGCTCGCTGAGCAAATAGTAGAAAACGTAGAAAAGGTAGTGGTCGGCAAGACCGAAGCGGTGAAGCTGTCCGTAATTGCCTTAATCAGCCAGGGGCACCTCCTTATCGAGGATACCCCCGGTGTCGGCAAGACGATACTGGCGCGGAGCCTGGCAAAATCGATAAACTGCACATTTAAAAGGATCCAGTTCACCCCCGATATGCTCCCGGGCGATATCACCGGAGTAACCATATATAACCAGAAGACCAGCGACTTCGAGTTCCGTCCCGGCCCCATCATGGCACAGGTCCTGCTGGCGGACGAAATCAACCGGGCTACCCCCAAGGTACAGTCCGCCCTGCTGGAAGCCATGGGCGAGAAACAGATTACCGTGGACGGCGTAACCCGCCAGATGCCTTCGCCTTTCCACGTCCTGGCTACTCAGAACCCAATCGAGTTCGAGGGGACTTTTCCCCTCCCGGAGGCGCAGCTGGACAGATTCCTGCTGCGGATAAACCTGGGTTACCCCACTTCATCCGAGGAGATAGCTATTGTCGAAAATCAGCAGTACGTTCATCCTATCGAGCAAATCAGTCACGTGGTGGATGCCGCGGATATCCTGATGATTCAGGAGACGGTTAAAGAGATTTTCGTGGACAATGTAATCAAGCAATATATCGTCGCCCTGGTAGAGGCTACCCGCCAGCACCCGTCGGTATTCCTCGGCTCTTCCCCCCGCGGCTCGCTGGCCCTTTTCCGCACAGCTCAGGCCAAAGCCCTACTGAACGGTCGCGATTACGTTCTGCCCGATGATGTAAAAGCCCTGGCGGAACCCGCCCTGGCGCACCGCTCTCTGCTATCGCCCGGGGGACAGACAGCGGGCAGGGATAGCCAGGCTGTTATCGCCGAGATACTGGAAACGGTACCCGTGCCGGGCACAATCCCCGAACGATAGAGACCGGGGGGATTGGGATAACATGAAAATATCCTCTATCTCAGGTTAAACCATGAAAAAACGCTGGGTTCTCATTATTATACTCTCTCTAATCCTGGTAATCGCCATACTCGGGGGATTTACCCTCCTCTGGCGTTTCCTGGTATTTCTCGTTGTGCTGCTGGCGCTGGGCTACTTATGGTCGAAGTACAGCACCCGCAAATTAGATTGTAACGCTGGAGAAACGCCCGGTATCAGCCAGGTAGGCAAGCATTTCGAGGAAAAATTTACCATAACCAATCACAGCTGGTTACCCTCTCCTTTGATTGAAGCCCGTGAGGACACCGACTTGCCGGGATATGGAAATGAATTAACCCTCAGTCTTTCTCCACGTGATTCCTTCACCTGGCAGACCCGCATCCACTGCCGGCGCCGGGGACCTTACCGACTCGGGGCTATTAAAGTAAAAACCTCCGACCCGCTCGGTCTCTGGCCCGTAGAAGAATTTCTAAATCGGGGGCAGCAAATTGTTATTTACCCGGCAACGCTGGAGTTGCCGTACTTCGAGTTGTCTCCGGAGCAGATAAGCGGCATGGGCTCAAGGCGGTGGCTCGCCAGCGAGGTGGGTCCTAATGCTTCACGGGTGCGGGAATATATCAGTGGCGACAGCCTTCGCCATATCCACTGGCATACGACCGCCCATACTGGCAATCTCATGGTCAAGGAGTTCGACCCCGACCACGCTAAATACACCCAGCAGGACATCTGGATTGTCCTTGATATGTATCGCGGCTCCCAGCTCGGGGAAGGCGATGAGACCACCGGGGAATACGGCGTAACCATAGCTTCATCACTGGCTAAAAAATACCTGGACACCGGGAAAAAGGTGGGACTGATTACCACGGGCGACCACGCCCATCTGTTATCTCCCCAGGCAGGTGAGGAACATCTGCAAAGCATACTGCATTCTCTGGCACTGCTAAAGGCTACCGGCGAAGTGTCAATCAATGAATTGCTCGATTCGAAAGCGGAATATTTTACTCCGGAATCTATAGTAATCGTTATCATGCCTTCGGTAAATCCCGCGATAGCCAGATCACTGCGCCATGTTATTGACCGTCAGGGTAAAGTGATAATTATTCTCCTCGACTCCTTCAGCTTCGGTGGCATACGCACTTCCGAGAACAGCGCCCGCCATCTCAGTTCCAGCGGCTTCCATGTCTACGTTGTCAGGCAGGGAATGGAAATATCCAGGGCGCTGGATAGTAGACTGTATTCCTCACGGTTCCAGTACACGATGGATAGAACATGACAATGAGTGTCACTGATAGAAACAGGATAAATTCACCGGCACCGGCGAGCCCGCGTGAAAATGGGCTCTTCCGACCGGGCAACTGGCGGACCTGGGTAAGCATTTTCCTGCTTTTCCTCACCCTGGAAATCGCCATCCTTTCCGTAGAGCGGGCGCATTGGATTCACCATCAACCCTCTTTCACGTTGATACTCGTCATCTCCATAGGATTAGCGTGGTATCTCGCCAGCACCCGGCTCCCCGGTATCTTGACTCACATTATTGCTCTTTTAGTCGGCAGCGGCATCACGGCCTGGCAGACATACCACCTTTCAACCACCGATACTCTTGGCTTTGCCATGTTCCTCTCGTTCCTGACCTGGATAATGGGTTATCTATCCACCTGGTTTATCGTGCGCAGGAAAAATGCCTGGATAGCCGTCTGTGCCGGCACCATTATTATCCTTGGTAATTTAAGCAACCTTCCGCTCGGTTATTACTACTTCTTCGGGCTTTACTTTGCTGCCGCCGTTTCCCTGATAGTCTGGATACGCATTATTAAACGAAAATACTTGGCGGGGCATACCACCGGTTTTACCAGGCGGGGTATCTTATACTTTTCATCGATACTCCTGTGCATAATCTTCGTAACGGTCTCTTTTGCCAGGATAGTTCCAGACATGCGCATACCTCAACTCCAGACATTCATCGCCACTAAGTTCCTCTGGGTACAGAACCTGGAAGACTCTTTCCTCAACCTGTTCGCCGAGGTCCCGTCCAAACAGCCGCTCAGTACGAGCAGCACACGCCAGGACCTCGCCTTCAGCAACGTCTGGAAGGATAAAGAGGAGGTTGATTTCCTTATCGTTTCACCGTTTCCATCTTACTGGCGGATACAGGTGTACGATACTTACACCTTACAGGGCTGGACAAACCGTCCGGTCGTCGAGGAATTGCTGGGAAAAGATGTTCCCTTGGAAGATGCCGGTGTTCAAGCCAGCGGGCAAGTAATCACCTATACGGTCATTACGAATATCAAAACCGACGCCATGTTGACCGCCGGTAATTTTATATCATCGGATACCAGCGTTCTAGTAAGTGTTATCGATCAAGACGTTATTTCAGTGGCGACACCCCGTGTACTCAGTCCCGGCGAGCGCTACACGGTCACTTCCCGCATCACTACTCCTTCGTCTAAAGACCTGGCTCTTGTCGCGGAAGGCTATCCCTCTTCAGTTGCTTACCAGTACACACGGCTGCCCGCCGAATTCCCGCGCGAGATAGGGTCACTGAGCAAGGAAATAACCGCCAACGCCACCACTCCCTATGAAAAGGTAACCGCTATCGATAACTACCTTTCACAATTTTCCTATTCAGATAAAATCGAACCTCCGCCGGAGGGTACTGACGCCATAAAGTACTTCATTTACACTCAGAAATCCGGGTTCTGTCTCTACTTTGCCTCCGCTATGGTGGTCATGCTTCGTTCGGTTGATGTGCCGGCAAGACTTGCTGTCGGTTATATTCCGGGGGAATACGGGGAACAGGAAGGAGAGTATATCCTTCGTAACAAGCATTATCATGCCTGGCCGCAGGTCTACTTCGACGGCTATGGCTGGGTCGATATTGAAGCGACTCCCAGCAGCGGAGGCAGTCCGGTTGGCGTGGAGACACCCTTTGTATCTACTGTCAACAATCCGGAAAATCCTCCGGTGGATGTGAATGCACCATGGCTTACACCGGAATATTTAAACCAGCTTTATGAGACTATCCTGGATCAACAGTTTGCAGGAAATCCCGCTCCGCCGGCAACTCCGCCGTCCTCCGGAGCATTTAGCCGAACACTGCTCATCATCCTTATCATTGTCGGCATTCTATTACTCCTGTTTACCCTCCGTCTGGTGCTACGTTTGGCGTTTTATCGCTGGTTATGGAGAGTGGACAGGGAACAGATGGCATTAACGGTATACTCCAGAATGTGCCGAATTGCTTCGATTGTCGGGCTGGCGCCCAGGCCCCAGCAGACACCGCGTGAATTCGCCGGTACTCTGGCGATAGCCTTGCCCGACCAGACTGCTGACCTCGACGACATTATCAGGGTTTATAACGAAAATAGATTCAGCCCCAGAAAAGGTAGACTGGGAATCATCGATGAAGACATGGTTCTAAAAGCCCGTCGGGGCGTTTACATGGGTCTTCTCCAGCGGCTGGGGTTCGTTAAAAAACTGCTTCTCTAAATGCTTTCCTCATGTTAAAAGATGTTAGGGCAAAGAGATATATATCACATTTTTATATTATACATATGGTTATAATATCAAAGTGAATAATTTATTGTGACATGTATCACCGGAGCTTGCTCTTTTCGTCTTTTTGTTATATCCTTATAGTCACCCCTATTTCTACTTAGACCTTATGGAAAAAGGAGGCAATTAATGGAAAGCGACATATCCGTTGAACGACAACTTAGTCGGTTACGCATCTGGAATATAGTGGTAGGTCTTATTCTTGCCGTACAGGCGGTCATGATAGTGGTACTCACGAATAATTTTTCTCTTCCGGTTACAGCTACTTTTATGAGCGGACCTCCGGGGACGGCACCGGAACTCCATACACTCTTTAACATTTCAACCGGTTGGGGAGTGTTTGCCTTCCTCGCCATTTCCGCCGCCGCCCTTCTTATAATCGCCTCGCCTCCGGTCTTTCCGTGGTACAAGCGCAATTTGCTAGAAAGTCGTAATTACGGACGCTGGATAGAGTACTTCTTCAGTTCTTCAATAATGATCGTCCTGATTTCTCAAATTACCGGTATAAGCGACATAGCGGCTTTGCTGGCTATCTTTGGTATTAATGCCAGTATGATACTCTTCGGCGCGTTACAGGAAAAATACGAAAAGCCGGGCAGGCCGAGCTGGCTGCCATTCTGGTTTGGCAGTTTCGCGGGCATCATCCCCTGGATAGCAATTGTTATCTACGTGGTGGCACCGGGACTCACCGTATCACCGCCGGGATTTGTTTATGGAATTATCGCTTCCCTCTTCGTTTTCTTTAACTGCTTCGCTGTTAATATGGTATTGCAGTACAAGCAGGTGGGACCCTGGCGGGATTATTTATTTGGTGAGAAAGTATACATCATTCTCAGTCTCACCGCTAAGGCTCTGTTAGCCTGGCAGGTATTCTTCCCCGTACTAATGTCAACTTAAATAATAAACGGATTATTTCAAGGACATTAAGTCTGTTTGCAGAGAAGGGGATAATGACAGTACAGGTAATAACAGACAGCACATCCGACATTCCTGACGGACTTACCGAAGAGCTTGGTATCAGAGTAGTACCGATATACCTTCGTTTCGGGTCTGAGACCTACCGTGATGGGGTTGACATCACCAGAGATGAGTTTTACTCCAAACTGGTATCATCACCGCTACATCCGGCCACCTCTCAGCCTAATCCTGAAGATTTTACCAGTGTATATAAGGAATACTGCGATAGTGTTGATGGCATTGTATCTATACACATCTCTTCCAAGATCAGCGGGACTGTCAATTCGGCGACGATGGCTAAAAAAACTCTTGAGACTCATTGTCCCATTGAGATTATCGATTCCAGGTTAAACTCGGGCGGGCTCGGCCTGGTTGTGACAACCGCAGCGCGAGCGGCACAATCGGGGGCAAGTTTATCAGAAGTAATTGATGAAGCTAAAAATGCCGTTGATGAGGTCCGCATGTTCGGTATGTTCGAAACGATGAAATACCTGGCCCGTAGCGGCAGGGTGAACAAGACAATCGCCGCAGCATCAAGAATCCTCAATGTTATACCATTACTTACTTTTTACGATGGGGAAATCGTGAGGGCCGGACTGGTACGCACCATAAGTAAAGGCACTGATAAGATTTTCGATTTCGTGAAGAAGAACACTCCTATCAGCGAACTCGTAATAGTGCACAGCAAAATAGCCGACCAGGCAGAAAAACTCAAACAACGATTGAAAGAATTCATCCAGGAAGAAAAAATAGCCATTGCAGAACTCGGGGCTGGATTGGGCGTTCACGGTGGACCGGGGGTATTGTTAGCGGCTATTAGAAAATCTGAAACTCCAACGTAGAGACGGAGGTATTATTATGGGTACACAACAGATTGTCCTACTGGTCATCAACATTATCGGAGGCGCTGCCGTTATAGGCAGCTATATATACGGTCTTAACGCACAGTCCGGCGGGGCTAACGTCCTGTGGGGCAGCGTACCGGAAAATATAAGGCCCGTATATTTCGTCTCTATGATTATATCTGCCCTAGGTTATTTTGCCTTCCTCTATTACATTCTCTTCAGGCTTTCTCCTTCAGAAGTATCTATAGCCAATACATTTGGTTTCAGTCTATTCTTCGCCATATTCATCTTGATACTGCTACCCTCGGCATTATGGATGCCTCTGACAAACCTCTATGTCGGCGCTCCTTCCACCGGAACCTGGGTAATCGTACGTATCATTCTAGCCCTGGTTGGGATTGGTTCGATAGCTCTGGTCTGGGCGTTACTCAGCTTGCAGACGAGAGAGGGAGTTGCTTATTGGCTGTCGGTTGCCGGCAGCGGGTATTTCGCTTTCCATACAGCGATTCTCGACGCCATCATATGGGCAGCACTTTTTAAAACGACCTAACTAATAATGTATAAGATAAATATTGAGGTGTAATGGCTATGAAAGTAGATTTCTATTGCTAGGTGAAATGAAATACTTGTCGCCATGCGAAGGAGTTTCTTTCGCAGGAAAATGTTGAGATTAACGACCGCGATTTTTTCAAAGACAAATTTACCCGGGCAGAGATCGAAGAGCTACTTCAGGGCAAACCGGCCTCGGAGATGTTCAACTTCAGGAGCCCCAGCTTCAAGAAACTCGGCCTTGAACCTGATAATTTGAGCGATAGTGAGCTCATCGATTTAATGTTGAAAGAGCCGAGACTCGTCCGCAGGCCAGTAGTGCGTATTGATGGCAAGGTATACTTCAACGCTAATAAGTCGGTTCTGGCGAGTCTTGTGGTTTAACAGAGACTACCTAAAGACTTGGTAAATATTTAAACAACATCGAGCATTTTTGTCTCTTGCTGATATTTTAAAACTGGGGAAAAGGGAAGTACGATCCCCCTTGATACATAGCTGAGTAAACTCTATGATACTTCTCTTTAACGAAAAGACCGGTATCCCCCGGGGGTACCCTCTTTAGACAGAACAATTTGCCACAATTGGTTTTTACGGGCACGAAATGAACCGGCGCATGATAGCAAATAATAACGCCACATTCGATGGAATCTTTCATCGTAATTATTTTTCAGTGAATTCCAATTATCCTCAAAGTTCCGATACCAGGCCATGAGTGTCTTATCATAATCAGCACCGAAGCTGTGCCAGTCCTCCATAACGAATAATCCTTCAATAGCACTACCTAGCTGTTTTAATGAAGGCAGCATGCCATTGGGGAAAATGTACTGGTTTATCCAAGGGTCTACTGAGATCCGTGATTGGTTACCACCTATAGTCTGTAGTAGAAATAGCCCGCCTTTATCAAGGCATTGATATACTACTTCCATAAACATACGGTAATTCTTATAGCCGACATGCTCGATCATCCCTACCGAGGCAATCCGGTCAAACCGTTCGTGTACATCACGATAATCCTGCAATCTTATTTCCACGAATAGACCTTTACATAGCGTCTGAGCGAGTTCAGCCTGTTCCCGGGATACCGTTATGCCTACCACCTCAACCTGATACTTCTCAGCCGCGTATCTGGCAAGACTGCCCCAGCCGCAGCCGATGTCCAGCATTCTCATCCCCGACCGCAATCCTAACTTCTGGCAAATCAGGTCAAGTTTATGCTCCTGAGCTTCATCCAAGGTATCAGCATTTCGCCAGTAACCACAGCTATATGCCATGCGCTTATCGAGCATCTTGCTGAAGAGGTCATTACCGATATCATAATGTCGCTCGCCAATCTGGAAGGCTCTCTTTCTGGATTGAAGATTGAAAATCCTGGCTCCCAACCCACCTGCCAGTAACGCCCAGTTCTTTCTAACCTGTTGTCCGAGGTCTTTGCTGAGAATACGGTAAAAGAACTCGTCAAGTTTCTGGCATTCCCACCATCCATCCATGTAAGATTCACCGAGACCCAGAGAATCTCGGGCTATCACCTTGCTGTAGAAAGCATCATTGTTAACCACTATATCCCAGGGATTTTCCCCGTTAATTTCTATCCCTGCGAGAGATAGCAATTTTCTTGCGGTCTCTTTGGAACTCATTTTCAGTTACCCCTTTACTTAATGGAGTTGGCTTCTCTGCAACAATATTCACGGTTTACGCTTGGTGAAACCCATAATATCAGGATTGTTTTTACCCGTGTTCACATTATTTCATTGTATGTTATCTTAGCTCAGGGTATAGTATACTATACCCACAAGTAGTCGATCTTTTCCATATATTACATGTTGATTTGCGGTCATATAAAGCAGTGTTGATATTCTTTTTAAAAATTCTGCCGATTACCTAAAATGTTTTCTTTTTATTTCATAGATAGGGAGTTTGACATCAACCGAAATACCGAAGTATATTAGTTTAACACTGTATATTTCCATAGGTAACTATTTTTCAGAAAAGAGGTGAATATGGCTCAAAAAAAGAGAAGCGAAGCAAAGGAAGACACCTGTATTAAGGGTACCGGTTTGAGTAGCTTCGGTGATAACTCAAATATGACGGCGGTCGATGTTAAGAATGGTAAACTAATCAGGATCAGACCATTCCACTTCGATTGGAAATACAAACCCGAGGAATGGCAACCGTGGAAACTGGAGGCACACGGCAAAGTTTTCGAACCACCCATGAAGACTATGATGCCTCCACACGGGATGGCCTATAAAAAACGTATCTTTTCCCCTAACAGGATTCTCTATCCGCTGAAGAGAGTAGATTGGGATCCCAACGGAGAAAGGAATCCCCAGAACCGGGGTACCAGCAAGTACGTCAGGGTTTCCTGGGACGAGGCAACGGACCTGATAGCCAGCGAGCTCAAGAGGGTAATCAAAAAATACGGTCCGCATTCGGTATTATGCCAGGCTGATGGACATGGCGAGACCAAGAACGTCCACGCCACCCACGGCTGTAATACCAAACTTCTTGACCATCTGGGAGGTTACGCTAGGCAGGTTAGAAATCCGGATAGCTGGGAGGGGTGGTACTGGGGAGCCAAACATGCCTGGGGCTGCGAGCCTATCGGTATGTACACGTCTTACCTCACCAATATCTTCCCGGATATGGCCGAGCATACCGAGATGGTTATCTGCCAGGGATGTGACCAGGAAACCACGCCCTGGGGTTTCTGGACGGGACAGATGCCCAGTCTCTATTCCTACTGGTTTACAGAAATCGGTATCAAGCAGATATACATCTGCCCCGACCTGAACTACGGAGCGGCTGTTCATGCCGATAAATGGATACCGGTGCTGCCCAATACCGATACAGCCCTGCAACTGGCTATCGCCTACCAGTGGATTACCAACGGCACCTATGATAAAGACTATATAGCCACGCATGCTTATGGCTTCGACAAGTTCGAGGAATACGTCACGGGTAAGGAAGATGGCATACCTAAAACCCCCAAATGGGCATCGGAGTTATGCGGGGTGCCATCCCGGATTATAAAAGCCCTGGCCCGCGAATGGGCATCCAAGACCACCACCGTGGCGCATGGCTTCGGCGGACCCTACATCAGAGGCTCCTATTCGCACGAGCCGGCACGGATGGAAGTACTCCTGCTGGCGATGCAGGGACTGGGCAAGCCGGGAGCTCACCAGCTTACCTGGGTAGGTGGGTCGTTTTTCGGCAGTAATACATTGGGACGCGAGGTCCCTCCTCTGGCACCCGGGGGTGTCGTCAGACCAGTGGTAAGAGCCGCATATCGCGGAGCCGGTGCCTCCAGGAAACCTCCAGACCTACAGAAACAACTTATACCCAAGACCATGATCCATGACGCTATTCTGGATGGGCACTTTGATATCTATGGAAGCTCAGACCAAATGGCTCCGGTTAATGATCAATTCAAGAGATATGTATACCCCGCTGAGGGTTGCTCGCCAATACATATGATATGGACGGATACGCCCTGCCTGCTGACCTGCTGGAATGACAGCAACCGGAACGTGGATGGCTACCGCCACCCGTCGATTGAATGCATGGTCGCCCAGCACCCGTGGCTGGAAAACGACTGCCTCTTTGCCGATATCATCCTCCCGATTAATACCAAATTCGAACAGAACGATATAGGAAGCGACCATGAAAGCGCTCACTTTATTAGCATATTCCTTGAAGATAAATGCATTGAGCCCATAGGAGAGTCCAGGAGCGACTACGAAGCAGTAGCCACCGTGGCTGAGAAGATGGGTCTGCTGGAAAAGTACACTGAGGGTAAATCTATCGACGAATGGATTAAGCACGGTTTCGATAATTCTGGCGTACCAGAAGCGGGGTTGTGTTCATGGGAGAAATTTCGTGAAAAGAGGTACTACGTCGTCCCGACTGATCCTAATTGGAAAAAATACCAGGCCGGCATGATTGAGTTCTACGAAGACCCCAAGAAGCACCCGATGTCGACACCCACCGGTCTGATTGAATTTTACTCAAAGGGCCTGGCCGAACACTTCCCGGATGACGAGGAGAGACCGCCGGTACCCCACTGGATACCCTATGGC
>Ga0209427_10002177_pt1 | contig 23031 bp, 23 predicted proteins | sample DeeMarSWOR136_30_FD_187465 | JGI IMG/M metagenome (GOLD analysis project Ga0209427, IMG submission 187465) | Marine sediment microbial communities from White Oak River estuary, North Carolina - WOR-1-36_30 (SPAdes) (version 2) | ecosystem: Environmental > Aquatic > Marine > Intertidal zone >...
CTGCCCAGACGGCGCCGATGCCAGTAAAATACTTGTCGCCAAAGTTACCCGCCGTTACCGCGAAGACCGGGCATTCGTAGAGGCAGCCGCCGCAACGCAGGCAGTAGAGTGCCTGTCGTAACACCGGATATTTCGCCAGCTCGGTACGCCCGCCGTCGAGGAAGATAACGTGGAACTCCTTGGGTCCGTGGGCACCGTAGGTGGTCACCTTTTCGATGTCCCCCGTCTTGCTGGGACCTGAGACCAGGCTGACGTACGACGGTACCGTGTAGTTGGCGTAGCGCCAGGTCACCTCGCTGACCTTGTAGGCGTCGATAAGGCTGGGTACCAGCTTCTCCATGCCCACCAGGGCGATGTGTACCGGGGGCGCGCCGGTGGCCAAGCGTATATTGCCCTCGTTCTCGATGATGAAAAGCGTGCCCGTTTCCGCCGCGACGACGTTGGCGCCGCTGATGCCGATGTCCGCCTGGAAGAATTTCTCACGGAGGAACCCGCGGGCGGTCGCCACCAGCTCGGCGATTTCGGCTTCAGGTTTGATCTCCTTGCCGATTACCTTTGAAAAGAGTTTAGCGACATCCTCGCGGGGTACGTGAATTGACGGCGACAGTATGTGCATCGGCCGCGAGCCGAGTTTCTGCAAGATAAACTCACCCAGGTCGGTCTCGTAGACCTCGTTGCCGATTTCTTCCAGGTGCTCACGCAGGCCCACCTCTTCCCCCGTCATCGATTTCCCCTTGACGATGAGCTTGCCGCTGCCGGTAATATCACCGATGATGTCCAGTGCCTCGTCGGCCGTCCTGGCGATGTAGCCCTTCCCCTTGTTTTCTTCTATCTCCATGACGGCCTGCTTCGCCAGTTTTTCCATCCGGGGGATGGCTTTCTTTTTTATCTCGAGCACTTCTTCCGCCATCTCAACCGTTCCGGGGTATTTCTCTAACGCTTTGTTGACGTTGCCCCGGTAGCTCTTGATTGCCCGCGACAGCGCCAGCCTCAGCCGCTCGTTGTGGGCGGCGTCCATTATCTCTTTCTTGTATTCTTTGAATTCGGACTTTTTGCTCATTTTTCCATAGCCCTGTCGATTACCTCGGCGATATCCAGCACTTCCACACCTTCCGCTTTAAGCTCACGCAGTCCTTCCCTGAGTTGCATCACGCAGCCCGGACAATGTGTCACGATGATTTCGGCGCCGGTCTCGAGCAGCTCACCGGCACGGTGCACCGCCAGTACCTGGCTCAGCTCGGGGAATACCGCCTCGAAACCTCCCCCGCCCCCGCAGCACGTCGACCATTTTCCCTTGGTCCATTCCGGTTCCACCAGTTCGATGCCCTTTATCGCCCGCAGTATCTGGCGAGGCTCGTCCACCAGGCTCAGGTGCCTCACCATCTGGCACGGGTCGTGGTAGGTAACCTTCACCTGCCGGGGTAAACGCAGGTCGTGCGATGAGAGGCTCTCAGCCACGATTTCCAGGAAATGCTTTACTTCCAGGTCGAATCCTTCAATATATTGCGGGAACAGCCGCTGTAAAGCATTGGTGCAGTAAGGGACGATGCTGATTACCTGCCTTACCCCCGCCGACCTCAGTTTCCTGTACGCTTTCTCAGCGTTATCTCTAAATTTCTGGTGCAGTCCAGCCTGGTAGAGTGGCGCACCGCAGCAGGGTTCTTCCCCGCCGAGGTAGCCCGGCTCGATGCCGAGTTTTCGCAGAACTTTTATCGCCGCCTCCAGCGGCGGAACCTTATCAGCGCTCTTCCCGGAAAGGACTTTACCGTATATGCCGGGGAGATTGATTCCCAGCTTTTTCTGGAAACGCGCGAAACGCATCGGCAGTTCGGCGCCGATAACACTCTTGTCCATTTGCCTTATCAGCGACATCAGTTTTTCGAGCTGCCCGGAATATTGGTAACCGCACCCGGCGAAAAATACCGTCTCCGCCTGTCGTGGCAGGTCTAGGTGCTGCGCCCAGCGGGCGCTCTGTTCTTTGCTGGTACCCAGGATATTCTGCGTGGAGATTATGTTATCGGCGAGGTAAGTCAGACCGGGTGGTACCAAATCTTTTTCCATACTTTTACCTTTGTTCATGATACATCTGGTGAGTGGACTCTGGCAAACTTATAAAGCGTAATCGGGATGGAGATTTTCTTACCTGACGAGTCCCCGCTTCTTCAGGTCTTTGGCGATGTCCTGCAGCCCCAGTTCTGCCAATCTGGCTTCAGTGGGCAGTCCGCTGGCGATGTCCCAGCCCCGCAGTTCGTAGTATTCGTCCTTGAGCTTCTCGAAGTCGTCTCTATCGACAACCGTGCAGACTTTTGACATTATCTCGCCGTCTTTGCCCGGCACCAGGCCGTCGTCGTTCCAGAAAATCTCACCCTTTTCCAGCGGTGCGGTATGGTAATATTCCAGAAGCTGGTCGTCCTTTCGCCCATGCCACCCCTGCCGTAGCAGTATCGCCCTCTGCAGGTTGAAGATTCTCTCACCAATACTGTTGAGTTCCTGCTCGTCCGTCTCTTTCCCCGTAATCGCCGAGTATATCCGGCTTTCCAGCGTGGCATCTCCGACTCCTCCCGGCACTACCATTACCGGCCACCTGAGGTCGCAGAGTACCAGGCTTTCCTTGGCGAAGGCGCGGTCCTGGATTATTTTGGCGGCCAGTGGCTTGCCTTCCAATGTGGAGAAATCGGCGGCAATCCTGCTGCCCCAGAACTTCTCGGCGACATCGCGGAACTTTTCAATCGTAAAAAATTCACCGGGCCTGCTAGGATTACCCATTTCCAGCCAGGCCATCACCAGTGAACAGACTGCGTGCAATTGCTGTATCGGCCTTCGCGGTTCGGTGGCGTAGAAGAGGGAGGTGGTTATCATCAGCCGGGGGTCATAATCCTTGGTCTCGCTACCCCTGGTAGCGATATAGAGGTGCAGCAGGTTTTCAGCATCCTTCCCGATTTCTCTGGCGGCATCTATCGTGCCCCGGGCCAGAATCTCGCCGAATCCTTCCTGACGGGCAATCATACCCGTCAGTTTCTCGATGAATTCCGGACTGCCTATCTGTTTCAGGGGCAGTCCCGTTTGCTTTTCTGTTATCAGTCCGGCCTCGTGACACGCGTTGAGCCATTCGATCATCCCGTGCATCACGGCGGTATCGATGCCGTAGCCGTCGCAGAGTCGTGTCGCCAGCAGCTGAGCTCCGTCTGCCTTCCCGGAGTATTTCTCCACCGCCCAGGTATAAAATATCGAAGCCTCGCATAAAGACTTGTAACGCCTGTCGCCGTTGAGTGAGTAAACATGCCGTCCGCACCCGATACCGCAGCCGTAGCAGGCTTTATCATGGGTCAGTCCCGGTATCTCCCACATCGAGGGCATTTCTCCCGGGGGCCTCAGGTCCCTGAATTCATCGGCGAGCTTTCGTAACTTTTCCGCATTGGCGGCTTTCGGCCGGTTCTTACCTGGAGCGACGATGATTGCCTTCAGGTTTTTTGAGCCCATTACCGCTGCTAAGCCTCCCGAGCCCGAAGCACCCTCGTCGGCGTACACGGTAGCGTATGTCAGGAGTTTATCACCGGCTGGACCGATGGTGAGAACGCTGGCGTCTGCGCCGTGGTCTTCTTTCAGGGCGTCGACGATATCGAAGGTGAGTTTTCCCCGCAGGCTGGACGCATCCTTGATTTCTACTGTCCCGTTATTGATGAAAATAATAGCGGGCCTGTCCGCTTTCCCCTGTACTGCCAGGGCATCGTAGCCCGCGAATTTCAGGAAAGCCCCCCACCTGTCTCCCAGGTTGCAGTAGTTGAAAGATTCCCGGTCCCCGAGAACTGATTTTCCGCATATTTTCCATCTGAAACCGGCGAAGCGCGGAAATCCGGCTACCGGCCCACTGGCGTATACCAGACAGTTCTCCGGGTCGTAGGCTTTCGCCTCGGGAGGTACCATGTCCCAATAGAGTTTGGCGGCGACGCCATGTCCGCCGATGAATCTATCCGCGTACCCGGCGGTAGGTACTTTGCTGATATTTCCATCTGAAAGGTTGATTTTCAGTATATTTCCGGCATATCCGAATTCGGTCAATATAGGCCTCCGGCGCGTTTGGTTAGCATAATGATATACAGGATTGCTTTGCCTTGTAGCATACCGGTTGGTTAACCTGTGATCTATGAAAAATCACGTGATTTTTTCAGCGAATTCCCGTACCTGAAAGTCCCATTCGTTGGACACGATATCTACGGCCGTTTTTTTACCTTTAACGCTGGTGCTGATGGTGACGCCGCCCCCGCCGCCTTCGAAATAAGCGTGATTTTTATAGTTTTCCTTAACCTCCAGGCCATAGCCGTCAGGACCGAAGAAAGCTACGGCCTTCTCTACGGCTTTCTCTGGGCTGAGCTTGGTCTGTATCTCTAACCTTAACATCTATACCCTCCTTGCGTTATGAAGGCATACCCGGGATAACACGTTCTATACTGATAATTATATACTATATCACATTTTTTCACAGCTAATGTGAACTTTTATTAAATTTACCCCTACTTCTCCCGGTTTGAGCGTAAACCAGGCTTTACGGCTGCCTCCGAAAAGCGTTAAAATAGAGCGGAAAAAGGACTCTCCCCCATCCGTTGATAGTGCGTTAATAATGTGAGTTTACAGGCTGTAGTTTTGGAGAAAAAAGTCCTCGACTGGTTACTGGAAGGTCCTGCCTGGCTGAAATACGCCGTGGAACTACAGCTATTCGATATTAAACCGGATGTTCGTCCGGTATTGAAGGATAGCGCTATTAAGGGATTAATCCTCAGGCTTCAGGACAGTAACGTCGGTATTCCCGCGTTGAAAAGCGGGAAGGTGCATTACACCGAGACCGGCAAAGCCTACTGGGACCTCTTTATCCTGGCTGATGTCGGGCTTACCTTCGAGGATATTAGATTGAGCAGCCTGGCCGAAGATATATTCCGCTTTCAGCAGCCGGACAGCTCCTTCGTTATCCCGCCCAACGTGAGGGACAACTATTTCTGCATGTCGGCCATCCTCATTTCCTCCCTGGCGCGCATGGGCTACCGCGATGACCCCCGGATAGATAAATATATCCGTCTAGCGATGAATTCACAGTCGCGCGACGGTGGCTGGTACTGCTACTATTACGGCTTCGAACCTGATGTCGATTCCTGTCCCATGGACAATCTTAACCTGCTCATGCTGCTGGGCCAGTATGAGAAATACCGCCAAAATCCCAAACTCAACGGTGTCATTGAACTCCTTCTCGACCACTGGGAGAACCGGACGCATCTTCACGGTTTCGGCATCGGCCGGCGTTTCAGCAGTCTGCAGTACCCTGCCGTGAAGTACGGTATCCTGCGGGTGCTGGACGTCCTCTCGCTGTTCCCTTATGTCGTCGATAGTCGTTCTTTCTGGAGCATGTTCGACTTCGTTAAGCGTAAGGCCGTCGACGGCAGGTATACCGCCGAGATGACCGATAATGCCTACGCCGATTTCGACTTTGCCCAAAAACAGCAGCCGAGTCGCTGGCTTACCTTTTTGATTAACCGGATTGAAAAACGGGTGGAAGAGGCAGGATGAAAAATGTCACCTGATAAAGAGATAGAATCGTTTTGGGGCTATATCAGGAGGTCGGTCGACCGTATCTTCTCGTGCCTGGAAGGACTGGAAGAAGATGACCTCAACTGGCGCCCGTTGGATAGTGCCAATAGTCTATATGTTCTGGCTGTTCATATCATTGCTAATGTGGAAGCTAACATTCTGGGAGTGTTGTGTTCTCAGGATATTATTCGGCATCGGGAAGAGGAGTTCAAAGCCCGGGGAAGCTCGGTCGAGCCGGTTCAGAAAAGATGGCTTGATATCCAGGAGCGTATATCTTCGCAACTTGCGAAATTATCATCAAAGGACTTGGACAAAGAGTATGAGCATCCCCGCCGGGGTAGGATAACCGGGCGCGATTTAATGATTACCATAGCCAGGCACGCTGCCGAGCACGTGGGGCATGCCGAACTGACCCGTGATTTACTGTTCACGGCACGGGGAAGACCGTTGCCGGAGCGAGAATTTTAACCTAATATCTAGAATAAAAGGATAATCCTTTGCGTCGCATTGAGGTCTCGGTAAAAGAAGAGTATAACGACCCCCGCGCGGACGGGCTGGAGAAAGATATCCTCGACCTGGGTATCACCGCTGTCAGTCGTGTCAGGTTGGTTAACGTCTACCTGCTGGACGGTGATATTTCTGATAGTAAACTGGAGACCATCTGCCGTGAGCTTCTCGCTGACCCCATCGTTGAGGAGTATACCCACCGGGAGGCACCTGCTCCTGCCGGCGCCCGTCTTGTCGAGGTTGCCTACAATCCCGGGGTCATGGACCCCGTCGAGGAAAGCGTTAAAAAGGGCATTACCGACCTGGGTATTGACAGCGTCACCGCCGTCCGCACGGCTCAGAAATACCTCCTCTGGGGCGATATCTCCGGGGAGGTTTTACAGTCCATCTGTGATAAACTCCTCGTCAACAGCGTCGTCCAACACGTCGTCTCCGAGGAAGAAAGGGTTACCTTGCGTTCGGCAACGTATAACTTCTCGCTGGAGAAGATTGACATCGAGAATATGGACGACGCCGCTCTGATGGACCTCAGCAACAACCGTTTCTGGTTGAATCTCGCCGAGATGAAGATAATCCAGGACTATTTCCGCAGGCTGGGCAGAGCCCCCACCGACGTTGAGCTGGAGACTATCGCCCAGACCTGGTCGGAGCACTGCATCCACAAGACCTTCAAGGCCCGCATTACGCTGGGTAAGGAAGTCGTCGATAACCTCATGAAGAGCACCATCATGCGTGTTACCGAGGAACTCGATAAGCCATGGTGCCTCTCGGTCTTTAAAGACAACGCCGGCGTTATTGATTTCGACGGGCGTTATGCCGTCTGTTTCAAGGTGGAGACGCATAACCACCCCTCGGCGGTCGAGCCTTATGGTGGTGCCGCTACCGGTATCGGCGGCGTTATCCGCGACCCCCTCGGCACGGGCATGGGCTCAAAGCCGATTGCCAATACGGATGTTTTCTGCTTCGGTCCCCCGGATTTTCCCCACGCCGAATTGCCGAAGGGCGTGCTGCACCCGCGGCGTATTTTCAAGGGAGTCCGCGCCGGTGTTGCCGACTACGGTAACCGCATGGGCATCGCCACACTCAACGGTGCCGTGCTCTTCGACGAGCGCTATCTGGGCAACCCACTGGTCTTCTGCGGTACCGTTGGTCTCATGCCTAGGCACATGAGCCAACAGGGACGGCAGAGCACCGGCGACCTTGTCGTTGTTGTCGGTGGCAAGACGGGACGCGACGGCATTCACGGCGTCACCTTCGCCTCCGGCGAGCTCAACAAAGAGTCCGAGGATATCTCCTCAAGCTCTGTCCAGATAGGCAATCCCATCGTGGAGAAAAAGGCCTTGGATGCTATCCTCAAAGCGCGCGACCTCGGTCTGTACAGTCGCATTCAGGACTGCGGCGGCGGCGGGCTTTCCTCGGCGGTGGGTGAGGTCGGCGAAACAACCGGCGTCCGTGTCGACCTTGAAAAGGTGCCCCTGAAATACGCAGGGCTTTCCTATACCGAAATCTGGGTATCCGAATCGCAGGAGCGCATGTTACTGGCGGTACACCCCGATAAACTCAACCAAATAATGAAACTTTTCAGCGATGAAGATGTCGAGGCCACCGTTATCGGTGAGTTCACCGACGATAAGCGACTGCAACTCTATTATCAGGGCAATCAGGTCGCCGACCTCGATATGGATTTTGTCCACAACGGCTTGCCGCAGCTGGAACGGAAGGCGGAGTGGGAATTACCCCGACATCCTGAACCAGATTTCCCCCAGCCAGCCGACCTCGAGGATGATTTGAAGGCTATTCTGACTGCCTGGAACGTTTGCAGCAAGGAGTGGGTCATCCGCCAGTACGACCATGAAGTGCAGGGCGGCAGTGTCCTGAAACCGCTCGTCGGTGAGGCTAACGACGGCCCCGGTGACGCCGCCGTGCTCCAGCCCCTCCCCGATTCGAATAAGGGATTAATCATTTCCAACGGCATCAATCCCAGATACGGCGATATTGATACTTACTGGATGGCGGCTTCGGCTATCGACGAGGCTTTACGGCAGGTCATCGCCGTCGGCGGTAACCTCGAACACATAGCCCTGCTGGATAACTTCTGCTGGGGCAATCCCGATAAGCCCGACCGTCTCGGCGACCTGGTGAGAGCGGCGCAGGCCTGCTATGATATCGCGGTTGTCTACGGCACGCCCTTTATCTCCGGCAAGGACAGCCTCAACAATGAGTACGAGACCGGCGCCGAGAGCATCTGCATTCCCCCCACCCTCCTTATCTCCGCCATGGCTGTCGTAGATGACGCCGGCAAAGTTGTCTCCATGGACTGCAAGCAGGCGGGCAATCTGATATATATCATCGGCGATACTTACAACGAGATGGGCGGCTCGCATTATCTTGCCATCCACGGCTACACTGGCAATAGCGTACCTAAAGTCCGTCCGCAAGAGGGCAAGAAACTGATGAATGCCATAGCAGATACCATGAACAAAGGTTTAGTAATGGCCTGCCACGACCTCAGTGAGGGCGGTATCGGCGTTGCCGCCGCCGAGATGGCTTTCGCCGGGGGGCTCGGTATGCGGATTGATTTGGCCGAAGTCCCGCTGGGTGAATCTATCGACCGTGACGACTATATTCTCTTCTCGGAGTCGAATACCCGCTTCCTGGCGGAGGTAGCCCCGGAAGATAAAGAGCAATTCGAGAAAATGCTGTCCGGCACGCCTTACGCCGGAATAGGAAAGGTGACGGATAACGGTAAACTGGAGGTTTACGGACGTAACGGCCAGAAGCTGCTGGATGCCTCTATAACCGACCTTAAAGAAGCCTGGCAGAAACCATTGCGGTGGTAGAGATAATATGGCTAAAGTTAAAGTGTTAATGCTAAGAGCTCCCGGTACCAACTGCGATTTTGAGACGCAGGTGGCTTTCGAGATGGCGGGCGCCGAGGTCGATTCGGCACTGGTCACCGGTCTGTTCCGCAAAGAGAAGCACCTCACGGACTACCAGATAATGATTATCCCCGGCGGTTTTACCTACGGCGACGATATTTCCGCGGGGAAAATCATGGCTAACGAAATCCGCCTGCGACTTGGCGATGATATCAGGAAATTCGTCGATGATGGCAGGCTCGTCATGGGTGTCTGCAACGGCTTCCAGGTTCTGGTGAAAGCACGTATTCTCCCCGGCTTTGACGGGCGGGATTCTCAGCCGATGACGCTTACCGCCAACGACTCCGGCAAGTTCGAATGCCGCTGGATTTACCTTAAAATCAATGAGGACAGCCCCTGCGTCTTCACCCGCGGTATGCACCGTCTCTATATCCCGGTCAATCACGGCGAGGGCAAGCTGGTAGCGTCACCCGATATCCTGGACAGGCTCAATGTAGTCGTGCAGTATACGGACGCAACCGGTAATTTGCAGGCAGGTTATCCCCATAATCCCAACGGTTCGTTACGCGATATCGCCGGTATCTGCGACCCCACCGGTCGCATCTTTGCCCTGATGCCCCACCCCGAACGCTTCCTGCGCTGGACACAGCACCCGCGGTGGACCCGTGAAAATCCCCGCGATACCGGGGACGGTTTGCAGATTTTTCTCAATGCCGTTGCCTGGGCTAAAGGCATCTAGGTCATATCCCCATAAACCCCATCACCTGCTGGAGTATCCTTCTGATGAAGTTGCAAGACAGGGTAAAACAGCTCGAGAATGAGGTATTTGTCCTCTATCTGGCCCTCAAAGACCCCCGTACGCCCTGGTACGCCAAGGCCCTGGCAGGGATAGTTGTCGCCTATGCCCTGAATCCGGTGGATTTAATCCCGGATTTTATCCCTGTCCTCGGTTATATCGACGACCTGATTCTGGTACCCACCGGAATTTACCTGACGTTTAAACTTATACCTGACCATATTCTGGAGGAACACCGTCAGAAAGTAAAAACTACCCACATCGATAGCAGAACGAAGTGGATAGCGGCAGTTATCGTGATTTTGATATGGCTGCTGGTGCTGTACCTGATAATTAAGGCTGTCTGGTTATGATGGTATTATACAGGTCCGGTGAAGTACTCTAGTCGTCCTTGACACCCTGCTCTTTGATATAATTAACGGCATCCTGGATGGTGACTATCTTCTCGGCGACCTCGTCCGGTATCTCTACTTTCTTGTCGCCGCTGGAGAAAGCCTCTTCCAGTGCCATGATAAGCTCCACTAGGTCGAGAGAGTCGGCGCCTAAATCCTCAACAAAGCTGGCCGTAGGCACCACCTCAGATTCTTCAACACCCAGCTGCTCTACGACGATAGCTTTGATTTTCTCAAAGATAGCTGCCACTTTTTATCCCCCTTTATCAAGCTTTCTAGCGACTGGCCAGGGTACTCACAGAACCCAGAACCCCGTTGATAAACTTGCTTGAATTTTCACTGCCGTAACTCTTGGCCAGTTCAATTGCTTCACTTACGGCTACTTTTACCGGTACTTTATTATCGAATAAAATCTCGAAGATTGCAAGTCTCAGGATGTTCCTGTCGATAATGACCAGCTGCTCCAGAGGCCATGCCGGGGCGAATTTCTTGATGTTTTCGTCGATTTCCGCCCTGTTTTTCACCACACCGTGCACGAGCTCGCGGGTGAAGACCTTGTTTTCCTCGGAGAATTTTAACTCCGCCAAGTGGCGTTCCAGCACCGCACCGGCATCGCGTTTCATGGAATCAACTTCGTATAAAGTCTGCAAAGCCGTTGATCTGGCTTTACGTCTCGTACCTGTCATGTCCGTCTGTTCCCGATAGCCTATTATAGCATATCCCTCTCACGTTCGATAGGTTTTCCTGTCGCTTTATTATGTTATACTGGGACTGCAATGGCAACTAAACGAAAGCAAGGAAAGTCCTCGGTACATCAAGCGATAAATGAGGCTGAAAGATTGCTTCCCGGTGTTCCTTCACCCGATGATGAACCTGATCCTAGATGGCAGGCGATTATGGAAGTCGGGGAGTATATTGAAACTGAACCTCATGAGGTTTGGTCCTTTATACTCAAATGGGGTAAACATCCGAGTGATGATGTTCGCATGGCTGTTGCCAGCTGTTTACTCGAACATCTCTTGGAATACCATTTTCAGGAATATTTCCACAGGGTTAAAGTAGCATGCAAACGTAACAAGCGGTTCGCAGATACGTTTTGTAATTGCCTGCAATTTGGCCAGGCAGAGGAGCCGGAAAATTCAAAAGCTTTCAAAGCATTGCAGGGAGAATTATTAAGGAACCTTTAATAGGAGTATCCTCTCCCTAATGTTATCTATTCCCACCAAACCGCCATCGTATTATCTTCATTCCATAAGCAAAAGCCTTCTCCCTTCACCAAGCGGGGAGTAGCTTGCGAAGAGGGGCGCCAGCCCCTCTTATAATATATGGGCGGGTGGGTGGGAAAAACCCATGCTATTCCTTCTTGACACTATCCAGATATAATTGATAAACTCTTTCTGTTCCCATCTGATTACATCAAGCAGGTAACGCCGTTGAAGAAAATAGGAATTCTCTATCACCCCAAGGTGAAAGCTACCGGAATAAAAGCAGAGGAACTGGAAGAGTTCATAAAAAACAAGGGGCTGTCAGTCTGGACTTGCTCATCCTGGGACGCAAAACGGGCTGAAGACTTGCTGGAAGGCAGCGACCTTCTCATCACGGTTGGCGGCGATGGTACCGTGTTACGCGCCGCCCGGATTGCGTTGTCTCGTAAAATCCCCATTTCTGGCATTAATCTCGGCAAGCTTGGCTTCATGACCGAGCTCGATGCCGGCGAAGCCTTGGAAAAACTTCCCGTATTGCTCGGGGAAAAGGGCTGGCTCGACGAGCGCTCGATGCTTCAGGTCGAACTGAAAACCGGCGGCTCACAACAAGTCTATCATGCCCTGAACGATGTTGTCGTCGCTCGCGGTGAAATCGCCCGCTTGATAAGGATTCAAGCCAGCGTGGATGGTCAGCGACTGGCTACCTATAAGACCGACGGATTAATTCTAGCCACGGCCACCGGCAGCACCGGTTATAATCTCGCGGCGGGCGGGCCCATCATGTATCCCCTATCAAAGGACTTCCTCATGGTTCCCGTCTCTCCCCACCTCAGCCTGGATAAGTCGCTGATATTACCGGAACAGGCTCAGGTGGAGTTGCGCCTGGATACCTATCACCCCGCAACCCTCAGCGTTGACGGACATATTAATCTGCCGCTGTCGGGCGGGGATACTTTACTCGTAAAACACAGTCCCCATACCACCCGTTTCTGGAGGATTCGTCCTCGGGACTCCTTTTATAATATACTGGAAGAGAAGCTACGGGGGAAATGGATTGAAAGTAGAAAAAGCTAAAATTGCTGATATTGCTCAAATGCACCAGCTTATCAATGCGTTTGCCAAAGACGGCGAGATGCTGGCGAGACCGCTGAGTGAGCTATACGAGGATATTCGCGATTACATCGTTATTAAAGAAGGTGATAAGGTGCTCGCCTGCGCCGCGCTACACGTTAGCTGGTCTGACCTTGCCGAGATACGCTCGGTGGCGGTAGGCCCCGAAAGCCAGGGTAAGGGACTGGGCGCCACGCTGGTTGAAGCCTGCCTCCAGGAAGCCAGAGAACTCGGCATAAACACCGTTTTCTGCTTCACCTACCAGCCCGATTTCTTTAAACGTCACCGCTTTGTTGATATTGACAAGATGGAGTTACCCCGCAAGGTCTGGACCGACTGTTTTCGCTGTCCCAAGTTCCCCAACTGCGATGAAACGGCGCTGATTTACCGTGCCGGGGAGAGTGCCTGAGTTGGCCCCGGATAAGACCCTGTCCACCGAGGTCATCTTCGAAGGGCGCGCCATCAAACTCCGCGTTGATACTATAGAGACGGTCGATGGGCGTACTACCACCCGGGAGATTGTGGAGCACGCTGCATGTATCTGCGTCGTTGCCGTCGATGATGATGACAACTTAATTCTGGAAAAACAGTTCCGCAAGCCCCTGGGAAAAGAGCTCCTAGAGATACCCGCCGGCGGTATCGACCCCGGTGAAGATGCCGAAGCTGCGGTCGTCAGGGAAATGCAGGAGGAGACCGGCTTGCGACCCCAAAAGCTGGAACGCCTCTGCGGCTTTTATTCGTCTCCCGGTTTCTGCAATGAGTACCTGCACCTCTATCTGGCTACCGACCTTGTTGCCGGCAGGCTCTACGCCGAGGATACCGCGGGTATAGAGCTCGTTCGAGTGCCGGTAGCACGGATTCCGGAATTGATTGCCTCCGGTAAAATGGAAGACGCCAAGTCCATCGCCGGGCTGCTCTATTACCTGGAGTACCGGAAAAAGGCCTGAACGGCTAGGCTGTCCACGTAAGCGTACGTCCCCCCAGCAGGTGCATGTGTATATGAAAGACTGTCTGCCCCGCCTCCGGGCCGCAGTTGAGTATCAGTCTGTAGCCGCCATCGGCAATCCCCTCATCCTCGGCCAGCTTGTTCGCCACCACCGTCATCTGCCCCAGCAGAGCCAGTTCGTCGTCCTTGAGGTCGCGGATGGAGGGTATATGCTTTCTCGGGATAATTAGCAGGTGAACGGGGGCAATCGGGTTGATGTCGCGGAAACCGATTATCCTTTCGTCCCGGTACACGATGTCCGACGGCAGTTCCCCGTCGATTATCTTACAGAAAATGCATTCGGGGTCTTTCTGTTCGGCATTCATCGAATCACCCTATAAATCAATCCAGGTCTTGACTCCGGCCGGTGTCGGCGGTTTCTTCATGTCCATTACGGTGGCTTTGGCGTTCTTCACCCTGAATGCCCCGACATAGTCCCAGCCGTTCTTCTCGATACCCGGCTTATAAAAGGGGCGTGCTTCGGTAATTTCCTTTTTAAGCTCAAGGTCTGCTATCGGTTCCATCTGGCCGCTGACTCTTATCATAACCCCGTCGGCGTAATAACATATTTGAGTCTCGGGATTGTTTATGCACTGTCGGTAGACGTCCTTGTCCGACTGCATGGAAAATATGATGCCGTTTTCGTCCGCGCGGAATGTACCCAGGGCGCGCACGTATGGTTTATTGTCCTCGGTAGTAGCCAGATAGGCTATGGGATTCTTAGTGATAAACTCCAGTATCTCTTTCTTATCCATCTTTATCTCCTTTTATCGGTGGTATTTATTATAGTCAGGTATCTATTGACTGTCAATCGAGCGCCTCAAGCTCTTGGACGACCGCATCGGCCACGTCTGAGGTGCCCACGGCGGAAGGGTCGTCGCGCCTTTCCTTCATGTCGTAGGTCACGTTTCTGCCTTCGGCAATAACCAAGGCTATCGCCTTCTCCAGCCGCTGGGCAGCTTCGTCCTCGCCGATATGCCTCAGCATCAGCATTCCGGAGAGCATCATCGCCATCGGGTTCACCTTGTTCTGGCCGGTGTACTTAGGGGCGCTACCGTGCGTCGGCTCAAACAGGGCAAAGTCCTCGCCGATGTTAGCACCAGGGGCCAGTCCCAGTCCACCCACCAGCCCGGCGCAGAGGTCGGAGATGATATCTCCGTAGAGGTTGGGGGCAACAATAACATCGTATTCCTGCGGTCTTTTCACCAGTTGCATGCAGAGATTATCGATAAGGGCTTCCCGGAACTCGATGTCGGGATAATCTTTCGCCACCTCCCGCGCCACCGAAAGGAAAAGACCGTCGGAGTATTTCATGATGTTGGCTTTCTGGGTAGCGGTTACCTTTTTCCGGCCATACCTGCGGGCGTATTCGAAGGCGTACTTTACGATGCGGCGCGTGCCCGACTCCGTAATCATCTTGATGCTCAGTCCCGAATCGGCTTTAAGAACGTCGCCCTTCTTCCTGTTGATGAATTTTATCAGCTCTTCCGTTTCGGCGGTGCCTTTCTCGAACTCGACGCCGGCATATAGGTCTTCCGTGTTTTCCCTGACGATGACGATGTCCACGTCCTCGAAATTCGAAGGCACGCCGTAGTAGGTCTTGCAGGGACGCACGCAGGCGTAAAGGTCGAGGGCTTTGCGCATGGCGACGTTCACGCTGCGGAATCCCGTGCCCACCGGTGTTGTCACCGGGCCCTTGATGGCGACCCTGTTTTTCCTGATGGATTCCAGCACCTCGTCGGGCAGTGGCGTGCCGTATTTCTCGATAACATCGGCCCCGGCATGTACTGTCTCCCACTTGAACTTAACCCCAGTCGCTTCGAGAACCCGCCTCGTTGCCTCGGTGATTTCCGGTCCCACCCCGTCCCCCGGTATCATGGTGATGTTGTAAGCCAATTGTTCTCCCACTATATTTTTATATCGCCGTGCTTCTTTATATAGGGTATCAGCCCGCCTTCGTCGAGAATAGCCAGCATGACGTCCGGTATCTTCCCGAAGGTGAGTTCTTTGCCGTTGGTGATATCCTTTATCGTTCCTGCCGCCAGGTCTATTTGCAATTCGTCCCCGTCGTTAATCCTGTCGGTGTCGCATATCAGCACCGGCAACCCCAGGTTGATGGCGTTCCTGAAGAAGATTCTCGCCACGCTCTTGGCCAGGATGGCGCTGACACCCGCCATCTTGATAACCAGTGGGGCGTGTTCCCGGCTCGACCCGAGCCCGAAGTTGCTCCCACCGACCACGAAGTCGCCCTTTTTAACTTTATTCACGAAATTGACATCGGCGTCTTCGAATACGTGCTTGGCAAGCTCGGGCAGGTTGCTGCGCAGGTGGGCGTACTTGCCCGGTATGATATGGTCGGTGGAGATGCTGTCCCCGAACTTGTGGGCTTTACCCATTAGCATTTATAAAACCTCCCGGGGGTCGGTTATCTCTCCCGTCAGCGCGGAGGCTGCCGCTGTTGCCGGGCTGGCCAAGTAAATAAAGCTCTTGGGATTTCCCATGCGCCCTTCGAAGTTACGGTTGGCGGTGGATAGACAGGCTTCGCCGTCGCCCAGTGCTCCCTGATGGAGTCCCAGGCAGGGCCCGCATCCGGGCGGCAGGATGATTGCTCCCGCTTCGACCAGTTCTGCAATATATCCCACGGCGATGGCGTCCAGTAATACGCTCCGCGATGCCGGGGCGATTATCAGTCTGAGGTCTCGGGCGGGTCTCCTTTTCTTCAAAATACCCGTTGCCACCGCTAAATCTTCCAGGCGGCCATTGGTGCACGTCCCGATGACTACCTGCTGTATCTTCGTACCCTTCAGCTCTTTTACCGTGGCGGTATTGTCCACCCTGTGCGGCCTGGATACCGTTGGCTCTAGTTTCGTGGCGTCTATCTCGATGATTTGCTCGTATTCCGCGTCGGTATCAGCCGCCAGAGGCCGGTAGTCGCTATCCCGTCCCTCGCCTTCCAGGTATTGCTTCGTTTTCTCGTCGGCGGGGAACAGGCCAACCTTAGCACCCGCCTCCACCGTCATGTTGGCGATGGTGAACCGGCCTGCCATGCTCATTTTGCTGATGGAATCGCCGCTGAATTCCAACGATTTATAGGTGGCGCCGTCGGCACCGATTTTCCCGATGAGGTATAGAATCAGGTCTTTGGCGCTCACGCCTTTCTGAAAGTCCCCCGTTACCTCTATTTTCAGGGTCTCGGGCACGCGGAACCAGTTCTTGCCCAGTCCGAAGGCCACGGCGACATCGGAGGAGCCCATGCCGGTGGCGAAAGCTCCCAGCCCCCCGGCCGTTACCGTATGAGAGTCCGACCCCACCACCACGTCGCCCGGCGAGGCGTATGTCTCGACGACTATCTGGTGGCAGACGCCATCGCCCGCTTCCGAGAGGATGCAGTTGTTTTCCCGCGAAAAGTCCCGCAGGAAAATGTGGTCGTTGGAGAGGTTGGCATTGGGACTCGGTGCCGCGTGGTCGATGAACAGCACCGTTCTCTCCGGATTGGCCAGCGACATACCGCTCTCCTGGAACTGCCGTACCGTCAGCGGTCCTGTCGTGTCCTGCACGAAGGCTAAGTCCACCTTCGCTATCACGATGTCCCCGGCTTTAGCATCCATGCCGGATTTTTCAATTAATATCTTTTCAGCCAGTGTTTTACCCATAATTATATAAAAATCCTCAAGAAATCAGAGAAAATCCGCCATTTAATTACATCGGGATGTTGCCGTGCTTCTTCCAGGGGCGCGACTCCTTCTTGTTCTTTAATGCGTCCAGCGCTGCGATTACTTTCGCCCGCGTCTCGCTCGGTTGAACCACCGCATTGACATACCCCATCTTCGCCGCTACGTACGGATTATAAAGCAGTTCGCGGTACTCGGCTATTTTCTCCTGCTCCTTGGCTTCCTTGTCCTCGGCCGCCTCTATTTCGGCGCGGTGGATAATGGCCGTGGCTGCTTCCGCCCCCATCACGGCGATTTCCGCCCTGGGCCAGGCAAGAGTATAGTCTGCCCCCAGTCCCTGACTGCACATCGCGATGTATGCCCCGCCGTAGGCCTTGCGGGTAATCAGCGTTATCTTGGGCACGGTGGCTTCGGCGTAACACCACAGCAGCTTGGCACCGTGCCGGATGATGCCTCCCCACTCCTGCTGGCTTCCCGGTACGAAACCACCGACATCGGCGATGGTGAGCAGGGGAATGTTGAAGGCGTCGCAGAAGCGGATGAAGCGCGTCGCCTTGTCCGAGGCGTTGATGTCGAGGCAGCCGGCCAGGAACTGCGGCTGGTTGGCGATGATGCCGATAACCTGACCGTTGCAGCGCGCTAGGGCGGTAATCATATTCTGGGCAAATTGGCGGGACGACTCCATGTACTCGCCGCCGTCGACTATCGACTTGATGACGTCCTTCATGTTGTACGTCTTGTTCGCCATCTCCGGCAGGACGTTATCCAGTACTTCTCCGGCATTTTCCGGCGCTTCCATCGGCTTGATGCTCGGTGGTTTCTCTTCGTTGCTCGACGGCAGGTAGCTCAGTAATTTCTTGATTTCCTCGATAGCCTGTTGGTCGTCGTTGCAGGCGAACTGCGCCACGCCGCTCTTGGTGCTGTGGGTCAGGGCGCCGCCCAACGCTTCGTTGTCGATTTCCTCGCTGATAGCGCTCTTCACCACCGCCGGCCCCGTGATGAACATGTAGCTGGTCTTCTTAACCATGAAAACGAAGTCGGTCATTGCCGGCGAGTAGACGGCTCCTCCCGCCGCCGGGCCCATTATGGCGGATATCTGTGGAATCACGCCGGAGGCCAGCGAGTTACGGTAGAAGATGTTACCGTAGCCATCGAGGGCATTGATGCCCTCCTGGATGCGTGCCCCGCCGCTGTCGATGAACCCAACCATAGGCACCTTCATCTTCATCGCCAGGTCCATAACGCGGTGTATCTTCTTGGCGTGCATTTCGCCCAGCGTCCCGCCCCGAGATGTAAAGTCCTGGGCATAAGCGCATACTGTCCGTCCGTTCACCTTCCCGTAGCCGGTCACCACGCCGTCAGCAGGGATATTCACCTTGTCAAGTCCAAAATTCGTGGAGCGGTGCTGCACGAACAAGTCTATCTCTTGGAAGGTGCCCTTATCGAAGAAAAGGTCAAGTCTCTCCCTTGCGGTCAACTTGCCGGAGTCGTGTTGCCTCTGGATGCTCTTTTCACCGCCCCCGACTTTCAGTTCGGCTTCCAACTTGGCCAGTTTTTCTATATCTTCTTTCAAAATTCACCTCATTTGTAAAAAATGAAACAAATAAATAATATCATAGATACATTTTTACGGGCAAATGGATAGAAATTAAGTTGTTAGCATCAGGTATCCTCAAGCGGTGAGTGCGCCAGCAAGAGGGTCTCATCAGCGTTCCCCCCCCCCGCTTTTCAGAAGGAGGGTTAACGGATAATCGGGTCCTCTTCCTGATAAGATGAGGTTACATAAGTAAAAAGGAGAATTAGACCAATAACCAGGGTGTCAGACCACCGGGTTAACCGACACCCTGATTGTGTAATTTCACGTACTCAGGTATATATTAGTCTATCTAGAAATACTAGCTATAATAATACTATCTTTTCATTATGATAGCCTGAGCATTTCCCCCGGCGCCTGAGTTTACGCATAAACCAACTTTGGCACCCTCCACCTGCCTTCCTTCTGCTCTACCCATCAACTGGTCGGCCACTTCGGCTACAAAGTAGAGCGCCTGAGCTGGAATCGCCTCTCCGGTGGCAGCAACACCACCGCTGGGGCCGATTGGTAATCTGCCACCCAGTTCTATCTCACCTGACCTGAACATAGATTCAGGCTCTCCCTCATCGCAAATCTGCAGGAATTCCAGCCAGTCGAGTTTCATCGACGAAGTAAGGTCATAAACCTCGGCGAAGCTTAGATCTTCGGGGCCTATTCCTGCTTCCTCGTAGGCTGCCTTACCGGCACGGTATTCCACGGTGTTCTCGAATTCCCGTCCCTGCACCGCAGGTTTTGCGTTTGAAGCGAATCCGCCACGGGTATAACCGGGGTCGTTATAATCGGTGTACCCGATGCCTATGGCTGAGATTATCACTGGCTTGGTGGTATATTGCTTGGCCTTTTCCAGACTGCAAACCACCGCTGCGGCGGCTCCATCGCTGGTAGCACAGACTTCATAAAGATGTAATGGGTAGGACACTATTGGTGATTGCAGTACTTCTTCCTTGGTATAAACCTTTCTATAGCGCGCGTAGGGATTGTATTGTGCATACTTGCTTGCTCTTACCTTTATCTCGGCAAGGTCGTCATCTGTCAGACCGTATAGCTGCATTCTCCTCAGCGCTCCCTGGGCAAAACCGCTAACGTTTGTGCTTCCGAAAAGCCGGAAACGCTGGAAGTCAAAGTCTGACGGGTCAAATTCATTATCCTTTCCGGTGGGGGCGAAAAATCCTTTGGGTGGTGAACTCGAGCCAAAGACAAGAGCCATGTCACAGAAACCGGCGGATATATACGCTTGCGCCGTTTTCAGTGCCCAGCCGCCAGTGGCACAGCCGTTATAGCAGCTGGTCGCCGGCAGCGTAAGTCCCAGACGACTGGAGATTGTGTTTCCCGCCAGTAGTCCCAGAGCCATGCCTCCGGTGCCTCCGTACGGGTCTACTCCCCCACTCACGAACTCGATTTCTTTCCTGTCTATATTGGCGTCTTCAAGGGCTTTTAAACATGCTTCTTCAGCTAAATCGGCGAATGATTTCTCCGGGAATTTCCCCCACTGATGCCTGCCAACACCTAATATCGCTATTTCCTGCATTTTTCTCATTTTTTCTGACTATTTACCTCCTTGACTGTATAAATGCTGTTCCTCGCTTTTGTATCCAGACTTTTAACTCGAGACTGGTAAAAACCGCCATGAGATGACTTCATTACCGTCTTTGTCTTCGTAAAGCTTGTCGATTATCATCTCCATCTCCATGCCGACCTTTAAATTGTCTTGGTTATATTCCTCACCTATGATCGAGGTTACCCTTATCCCCTCTGGCAGCTCTATCAGTCCAAGGGAATAAGGCACGAAGGGATCGGGTTTGTGAAATATAGGTGGTGGATAATGATTGACCGTGAAACTGTACAGTTTCCCCTTCCTGCTGAGCAGAACTTCTTCTACCGGCTTGTCCTTGCTGCAATGAGGATTTCTACATGAGTCTACTCGTGGGAAAAAGTAGTCGCCGCATGCATTGCATTTACTTCCCTTGAGATGAGGTTCTTCCGGTGGCATTGTAAATAATCCCTCCACGGCAGGTATCTGTTTTTTGGGCATGTCTTCCATTCAGTAATCCTCCTATCTTAACTAGAGTTATTATACAACACTAGAGATATTATACAACGCAACTATATATTCACTCCAGTTTGCGCAGCCGCGGCGTTAAAACCAGCAGCGCCACCGATGAGATCACCAGTATCAGCGCCAGCCCGCCGATGGTCCACTCTATCCCTAACGTCTCGGCCAGTACCCCCGCGAAGAACGTCCCCAGACTGGAAAAGCCTATCCCCATCATCATGAAGCTCATCACACGCCCGCGGTATTCCGGCTCGGTGTAGTTCTGCGCCAGAGAGTTACCGGATGCCCGGTGCCCCGTCTGACCCAGTCCCACGAATATCACCACCAGAACCGATAACCACCACCATTTAGAAAAGGCGAATCCCACCAGTGCCAGTCCCATTACTATCCCGCCGGTGAGCATGATGACGCCCCTTTTTCTGCTCGGAATCGAGGCCAGGATGAGAGAGCCGGTGATTGCCCCGATTCCGGACACGGTGAACAGGATTCCCAGTCCTACTTCGCCCACTCCCAGTATGTCCTCGGTGACCATGGGCATGAGGAACATGAAGGGTAGACCGCATATCATCACGAACAGCGTCGCTACCAGCACGAAGAGCATGGTCCGGCGGCTCCTGACGTAGCGTACGCCATCAACGATATCCGCCAGGGCACTTCCACCCTGGCTGAACTGCTGCGCCGTTTTCGGCATGAGAAACATACATATCGCCGCCATGCCGTACATGGCGGTAGAGATATAGTAAACAGCCGAGAAACCGGAGGCTTCTATCAGGAAACCTGTTGCCGCCGGCGCCAGTACGCGGAAAACGTTCATGCCCATCGTGTTCAGCGACACCGCGTTCAGTACGTTTTCGTCTTCCACTATCTCGGAAATAATCGCCTGCCGCGACGGCATCATCAGTCCCATAACCCCGCCCTGGATTACGGCGGTGACGATGAGTATCCACCAGGAATGCGGGACTTCCTCGCTCAGGTATCCCGATGTTATTGAGTAGGCTACCCCCAGTGAGACCACTGTCGCACCGACCATGCTGTAGAAGAGGATGGTCTTTTTCTGCATCCGGTCGGCCAAGGCGCCGCCCCAGAGAGAACCGATTATCGTGGGTAAGGCGTTAGCCAGTGCCGCCAGCCCGAGTACTATCCCCGAGTTGCTGATGCGGTAGATCAGCAACGACCGGGCTACCATCTGCATATTCATTGAGGACCACTGCCCCACCATACCAACGTAGTACAGACGGAAGGCGTGGTTCTTCAATGACCTGAATGTCTTGATATTTCTGATCTTTATGATTGCGTTCCGCTATCGATTATTCAGGATTCCCTGCTATCCAGCGTGAATTCAATGATATCCCCGTCCTGCATGTTGAGTACCGTCCGCAGGTGATGGGTACTTACCAGTTTGGCGTCGGTATACATATCGCTGACCCATGTAAAGATTACCAGGCAGGCCGGGTATTCGCTGGCGACGGTTGCTCGTCGGTAATACACCCCGATTTCTCCGTTATAGTCAATTCCCTGTGTGGCGGGGTCGAAGTCGGCACCGACATCGGCGAACCTCACGTAATCCAGTAGCTTTAAGTCGAGAGGTTCCGTCAGCTTGATATTCAGCGTCCCCGGTATGACGGAAATCCCGGTTAGTAGTCGGATTGTTTCCAGGCCTCCCGGCTTTGTCATTTCCCCCACGGCTCCGCCCCGTCCCGTCCTTATCATCCCCCGGTATATCTTCGCTTCGTTCATAAATTATTCTGCGACAATTTAATATTAGCATATTTACCTTGAATTCCCCTATTTTTCAGATATCTGTTCTCACACGACCACCCATAAAAACCCTGTTTTATTACCTGTGATATAAGTGCTAAAATAATGGCTGGAATATTGAAAATGACGAAAAGCCTGCCATCTACACGCTGCGGAACAACCGAGTTCCGCTGGGGCGAGCGTACCTATGTCATGGGTGTTGTTAACCTCAGTCCCGATTCCTTCTCGGGCGATGGAATCGGCGATGATGTAGAGGTCGCCGTGGTTCAGGCGAAACGCATGGTGGCCGAGGGTGCCGATGTCATCGATGTCGGCGGCGAGTCCACCCGTCCCGGCACTAAGCCCCTCTCTCCCGATGATATTGCCGAAGAGTTACGATTGGTTATCCCGGTGATTGAGCGGCTGTCCGCCGAACTTACGGTTCCTGTCAGCGTGGATACCTACAAGGCGGAGGTCGCACGCCAGGCGGTGCAGGCCGGTGCCGGTATTATCGAAATTTTCCTG
>Ga0209427_10002179_pt1 | contig 23008 bp, 23 predicted proteins | sample DeeMarSWOR136_30_FD_187465 | JGI IMG/M metagenome (GOLD analysis project Ga0209427, IMG submission 187465) | Marine sediment microbial communities from White Oak River estuary, North Carolina - WOR-1-36_30 (SPAdes) (version 2) | ecosystem: Environmental > Aquatic > Marine > Intertidal zone >...
CGAAGTTCATTCGATACCAGGGTACGTTGCGCTTCAGAACCGACATAGATTTCTGGCTCAAAAGATACAAATGTCATGACGGTATAATTGTCGAATGCGGATTCGTCGGGAAGATAATAGAGAGATGCCTTTTCGTGTTTATATCGTTTTGAGAATCGTCCTATTCTCCGGCCGAAAAGCTTATAGTCTTTCGTTTGAAGGATGGCCTCCTTCAATGCCCATCGAATCACGACATAACGGATTAGTGCCAAAAAAATACCGGTCAACCACCATGTGCCAATGGCAAACGCAATGTTGCCAGGAAATATCAACCACCATAGTATAGTGGAACAACACAGTACTACGAGTTTTGAGGTAGTCTCTAACAGGCGAAATACAAAACGCCTTTTCTTGTGGTGTATGACGACCCATATGGCACGTTCCAAGGTGAAAAGAACCGAAATAGTGCAAAAAAACAAAAGTATCACTATGTATGGGTACTCTCGGACTGACATTCCGAGAAACTTTGTAGCAGCAAGGCCCCATGGAATTAAGATTAATAAAAGCGTGCGCCCGGTCTTGTAAGTATTCAATCGACGAGTATACCGCCTCGATTGCTCTACGAACTCCGAGTCCCACTCCGGTTGCCAAATCATGGTAACCAGAATATCCTACCCGGATATGTACTGCAAGGGATTAATTTGAAATCTTAATCCCTCGTATTGAGCATATCTTTTGCCGTCTGGGCTATTTTAACGGCATTAATACCGACCTGGGAAAGCTGTGTCGGCCGCGTGTCGTGTTTTATGAACTGCCTCGGCGCGCCGAGCACGCGTATGGCGTATCGCTTATCGCTTATCGCATATCGCGATGCAGCCAATTCAAGTACGGCTGAGCCGAACCCGCACGCGGCCGTATGGTCTTCCACCGTTATGATACCTTTGCCCTTCTTCAGAAGCTTGATAATTTGTTCATCAATCGGGGCGGCAAACCGGGCATTTATCACATCCACCGAAATCCCGTCTTTGGCCAGCATCTCGGCCGCCTCCAGCGCCTCAGTTAGAATACTGCCGTAGCTGACTATCGCAATCTTCGAACCTTTGCCCTTTTTGGCGACCACGCTTTTGCCGAGTTCGAACGGCTTGGCACACACCGCCCTGACCGACTTTTCTTTCGGCACAAGGTCTTTCGGATACCGGATAACCACCGGCTTGCCTTCATTTAATGCAAATTCCAGGGCCAGTTTCGTCTCCGTCTCGTCGGCTGGCGCCGTCAGCACCATATTCGGCAGCATCCTCAGATAGCCGATATCCATAAGCCCGTGGTGGGTCGGCCCGTCCGAGCCCACAACCCCCGCCCTATCGACGCAGAATACAACCGGCAGATTCTGAAGCGCAACTTCCTGGAATATCTGGTCGAAGCTCCGCTGCAAAAAGGTCGAATAAATACAGACTACCGGCTTTAATCCGCTCCTTGCCAGCCCCGCCGCAATATCCACCGCCGCACTCTCCGCAATCCCCACATCATAGAACCTGTCCCCGAACCTTTTTCGAAATTCCACCAGCCCCGTCCCGTCACACATGGCAGATGTAATCGAGATTACTTTTTCGTCTTTTTCGGCCAGTTCGGTCAGGTGCCTGCCGAATACACTGGTAAATGTCGGCCTGCCGGTTTTCGGGGGTGTCTGGACCTCGACGCATTCGCCGTTTTTATGGTTGTTAATCTTGAAAGGGCCGGTGGAGTGGAATTTGCTGGGCTGTGAGCCGGCCGGCTGAAAGCCTTTGCCTTTCTTTGTGTAAACGTGCAGGATGGCCGGGTGCTCCAGGTCGGCCATCGCCTTGAATAGCTGTACGAGCGAGCCGATATCGTGGCCGTTAACGGGGCCGAAGTATGGGATATTGAGGCTTTCGAACATCTGGCTGGCCGGCAGGACCATTCGGATACCCTTTTTAATCCTTTCGACCGCCTCGTCAACCGTCTTGCCGATGACCGGCATGTGCTCAAGGATATTATGAGTGGTCCTGCGCAGGTCCTCGTATGTCTGGCTCAGCCGGATTTTGGAGAAGTATTTTGCCACCGCGCCCTGTGTCGGGTCGATGGCCATCGAGTTGTCATTGAGCACGATAAGCAATTGCCTCTTGACGAGACCAAGATTGTTGAGCGCCTCGAAGGAAACGCCGTTAACGATACTGGCATCGCCGACGAGGGCGACGATTTTACTGTTTTCCTTTTGCTGGGTTTGCCCCAGCGCCATACCGATTGCGGTTGCTATGGCGGTGCCAGCGTGGCCTACGACGAACTGGTCATAGACGCTTTCGGCGGGGTTGGGAAAGCCGCTTATGCCGTCTGCCTTGCGGAGGAGCCTGAAACTGTCTTTCCTGCCGGTAATGATTTTATGCGCGTAGCATTGGTGGCCGACGTCCCAGAGGAGCTTGTCCTTCTTGAAATCGAAGACGTGGTGCAGGGCCAGGGTCAGCTCGACGACGCCGAGATTGCTGGCAAGGTGGCCGCCGGTCCTGGCGACGGAGCTGAGGATGAAGCGGCGTATTTCGTCGGCCAGTTCGTTTAGCTGGCGCACGGTGAGCCCTTTCAGGTCGTCCGGGCTATTAACTTGCTCCAATAATTCGGCCATTAGCTGTTCTTTCGGTTGGTCTATATACGAGAAATATCAGTTAAAAGTGCGTAAAGCCAGTGTTTTTGTCAGGAAAACCGGCAATATTTAGTTGTTGGTACTTATTATTTAACCCCTTTAGCCGGCTGGTTAGTCGTTAGGCCCGGTTAGAAAGAAAGCAGGCGCCTTCGAAAACCTACTTCTAACGGGCTAAATATTGAGTATACGGTATTTAGCCGGTTGCGGCCGGGCAAGGCCCGGCGTTAGTGTCATAGATTTTTTTTACTTTTATATCCTAACAGGTTATCTCAAAAAAGCCAGGATCTCAATGAGAAAGCAAAAATCAAAAATAAAAGTGCAAAAATACAATGTAACAATCAAAAATTATAAAGAATTGACTGGAGTTGGAGTTTGGGGTAATTTGGGGTGGTGGCTATGCCACACCATAGGTGGAATGAAGTTGGGATTTTATGGCCAGGCCATGCCATAGGCAAGGAAATGATATGGCAGAGGATGCGTTTGAAAGATATCTGAGCGAGATAAAAGGGATGGAAACTCATTTGTTGACGCACCTCAGGTTTTTGGTTATTGTATGGTATCTAAGTAGAGCAGAAGAGAGATAGCTTATGTGAAAACAAATGACGAAGGGCAAATTAATCGTAATTCAATGTATGAGTTAAGAAATTTATAAGCCAGGACAATCATACGTTATATGATTTTCTTTCTCATATCAAAGGATCCAACATGACTTCAAAACAACCTAAGACAAATAGGCTACTTTGTTATCCTATGCGCGGTCCGGTGGAAAAGCAATACACGAGCCTAGTTAATATTTTAAATAAAATAAAAACAGAAAAATATGTACAGGAAAACTTCGTAAAATGGATGCAAAGTTCTTATGAGCTAAGCAATAGTTACGCAAGAAAAGTAATCTCAGTTCTTTTCCTGGGAATGGGATTAATAGAACGACAAAAGAAAAGGTACAAACTCAGTGATATAGGTAAAAAAGTTCTAAGGACAAATGATCCTATTATATTCTATAGAATATTCTCCAAAACATTTTTCGCAGTGGATATTTTACTAAAAAATCTAGGTAATATTCAACCCGCACGCTTGGATATCTTGAGAGATTCTTGGTCAAAACAAATACGCACAGTGAGGAAAGAAACACGTTCATGGAGCAAAAAGCATTTGAACAACCAGTTAAGATTCCGACTTGACTGGTTAAGATCGCTTGATTTAGTTGATTTTATCACCGGACAGTATTACGTTTCGAGAAAGGGCTCGCAACTGAGAAGAATAGACTTAGAATCCACAGCAGCTACACGAACCGAAAAAGAAGAAATTACTCATAATGATATTGAAGATAAGCTAAGCTTGATTGGAGCATTCTTTCAATTCAATGTTAAAAAGCGAGCAAAGTTGAATGATATTCTTCCAAGGTCAAGCCAACTAAAAGAGAATCGGCAAGTTGATTCCCTTTGGGTACGATTCATCCACTTTGGAGGTAAGATACAATATCCTTTTGAAGTACAACTTTCGGGAAGCATGTCAGATGCTATCGAACGATTAGAGATGGTAGCAAATGTTGTACAAAAAGCAGTCGTAATTACAGACGCAAAACAAAAAGAAAAGATGCTCGATAGGCTTAAAGTAAAACGATCCCCGTTACTTGACAAAATAATATTCCTTGAGCCTGAGGAAGTTGAAAAAATACTCGAAGCAACTATAGTTATGAAATCATTCACCGAAGCAGTATTTAGTTAGTGGAATGTGAATATGATTTAGTCTAAAGATTTTTCATATGATTAAAGTTTCGATTTGTGAAAACAAATGATGAGATTTGCAGAAAATTCTTATAGATGTGATCTGAATTAAGAACATTATATTTGATCTGGGTACTTGTATGGAAAAGGATGCTACAAACAAAAAAGTAGCGTCTTGGTTGAACAGGATCTTAACTGATCGCTATAAATCCATGAAGATATATACAATCGAATCTCACAATACTAGACTTTCTAATTTGATAGAAGAATTTGGGCTTGAAAGCCTATTTCCAGAATACAAAGCTTGGGATGTAAAAGTAGACGTGACAGGTATAATACAAGGTAAAAATGAAGCATACTTAGCTCTGATTAATTTTGTACCTAAAAAGTTGGATCTAGATGATGTTGCATTTATGTTGGGATATGCGAGAGCAGTGAATCCTATTCTATGCATGCTTATATCACCATATATGCCTGTTGATCCTTTAATAACGTTATTGAAAGATTATGGGCGACTTGATGTCTTGGAGTACGGAAATCAACTAAGGCATATAAGAATAGGGAAATGGCATGCTGTTAGAAGAGAAGTTATTCCTGGTTCAATAATCCCACCTGGAAGGTTGATTTAATTTATGAAAAAGAAGCAATTTTTTGCTTAGGAAACGAAATAAGGCTTAGTTTGGACAGTATTCGAGCTCGCGTATTAGTGAACTTCTTGAGGTGGATTTAAGAGTTGAGAGAAAGGCCCATGAAGTTTCCCTTTATGCAGTATTCCCAAGAGAGACCATTGGCTGGAGAGACCTCCGATTTATAACCGGTGGAAAATCGAATTATACTGAATTTGAAGTGCCAGAGGTCATATTTGATTCAGACTTAGACATACAAAAGGAATTTTTACGTGGTATAGCTGATACATCTTGTGAACCGAGTCACTCGGATAGAGACCAGCGTGGACGTCAACGTATAGTGATACAAGTTCAATTTGGGAATTGGATTTTACCTATTCAATTATGTAGATTACTTCAGGAAAAACTTGAGATTCCTGTTAGCAACATTCTATGGGGTCATCCAAATTTAAGGGCTCCGGGTGGAGGAAGTAATTGGGCAAAAGAGACCCGAATTCGTATTTTTGCAGAGGCTTTTCAACCTATAGGATTCTATTTCGAGTATAAACAAAAAATATTTGAGGAGATGGTACAACTCAATACGGAGCGTGGAGATCCGAAACCGAAAACTTGTAATCCGAAAGCAAAAAAGCTTCGTGGACGTAAACCGCGACATGAGGATGAGAACAGTGAGAGATTGCCGGAGTGTTTATGTGGCAGACATTTCAATAGTTATTATAAAGTATGTCAGGCTTTGGGATGCAAACAGGGGAGAAAAGGGCCACAGCGGGAATTATTCAGCGTAGGAGAAGAAGATTGAAAGAGGCTGAACTTTACCATCCAATCTGCACCTGGTTAGAGAGAATTTTGAAAGAACATTATAAGCGCATGAATGTGCGCGTATTTGATTCACATAGTATTAGACTATCGAAACTGATAAGTGATTTAGGCCTGCAAACTCTATTTCCACAGTTTAATGCTTGGGATGTAAAAGTTGATATCACTGGAATAATATCAAATAAAACACAGGGCAACTTGGCTCTTGTCGAATGTAAGACCAAGCAGTTAACTTTAAGGGATGTAGGTCAACTTTTAGGATATAGTAAAGTTGTGAATCCAATTTTATCAATTCTGACTTCTCCTGATCCACCAAGTGATCCTTTAATTACTTTACTCAAAGACTACGGCCGTCTTGATGTTTTAGAATATGGACCGAAAAGAAGATATATTCGGATAGCAAGGTGGGACACTGCCAAAAATGAGATTATACCGAGTTCGATATTACCTCCCGGCAGGTTACTATCATAGGGTAGGAAATTACAATTTACGAGAAATGACTGAAGGACAGGAGAGAAAGAGAGCTTTCATTCGATTATAAAAGCATTATCAAAAGATATTAGTAGCACTCGGAGAGACAATAAGGCTTATGAAAGAACCTTGTTTGTCTGAGATGTTCGATTAAAAATTAGCGGAGCGAAGTAATGAGTAAAAAGAAGGCTAAGCGAGGCAGGGATTAGAGGATTTGAGCAGGGGAACAGTTGAGCAGGAGATCATAAGGGATAAGAGAAAAGTGAGAAGTAAAAAGGGAGAAGTAAAAAGGGAGAAGGGCATCTCGCGAATCGCTAATTGCGAATCGCACGTCGAAACAAATTCGAATGAACAAGGACGGCAAATTCAAAACTTTTGCCGGGAGGCCGCTTTTTCGGGGATACAGGGGGATGGGTGAGATTAGAGGGTAAAATTCAAAAAATTCAAAGGAAACCGGGGCTGTTTGGTATCAACATTGGGGCGGCAGAAACGGCGGTAAATACAGTGACGACAGACTATAGACTACAGATGCAAGACATAGTAAAGAACAGGTTAATTTTGGGCTAAATATGTTCAAATAGTGGTCAAAAAATATCAAAAAGATTTAAAAAACGGACAAAAAAAGTGAAAAAAGTTCGAAAAGTATTAAGCTTTGACATCTGGTGAGATTTGGGGTAGATTGTGAGCTTACAGGACGCAGATATCAGTGAGACGCACCTTTGAATGATTATTGATTAAGGATAAATGATAATTTTAAGGAGGATTAATTATTGTAAACGAAGCCGGGTCGTTGGATTTTTATACGGAAACCATATAAGATGTCGACTTTCGGCAACATTGATATTAGACCGTTGAAATCACATGGATTATCGCAATGCCGCGGCGGCGTGTTATCTGGAAGCATCCAAGACACTTATGTCGTGGTTGCCGCAGTTTTTACGCTCTCAAAGGCATTGTGCTTTTGGGACGCAATAATCAAGGTCCTTTACGAGGCAGACTTTGATTAAAGCCGGAGATTGCATATAGATTCCGTGAAGGTCTATGATTAAGAAAATGGGATGAGGTTTTAGAGACTATAAAGGAATATTGAGAAGTACGTACTCGTGTATGTCCTGAATGCATGGAAGGAGCGAAAGAAATAAGAGGTTTTGCTGAAGATAGAGGCTGTGCTGCCTTTCCACTGGGTACAGGAAGAGGTGGGGGAGTTGTTGTTTTTGCTGCTGAACCTGATTCTCTGTGTAAGCTTCGAGAGGACCTACAGGATACTTATCGAAAAATATCGTTTAAGATAAAAGCAAAAGGGCATGAATTATTTAATTTGCCTCTGAAGAGGAGATAATGATTATGCAAGAACTTATGGATTTTACAATTCTTAATTGGAATGTTGCCGGGGCAAGGTATCTTGAGGCGCCGCAGTCACAACGTGGAAAAATAAGAACAAATCTTAATAATGAACTAAAAAGGCTCATAAAGCAGGAAACCCCCCACATTGTTACGCTCCAAGAGATTGTTCAATATGGAAAGAATAAGGAGAGGAGGAAAGAATTTATCGATAGCATAGATGGCTATAATTACCATCCCTTCCCATTAATTGACACTGAAAGTTTATCGATTCGGGCCAAATGGAATAAATTGGAGAAAAGTAGAAGAAATCCTGGGGGCTGGCCAAAAGGAACATACTTTGCTCAAGGAAATGCCTTTTTATTTAAGAAAGACTTGCAGCATCAGCCTGTTTGGGCACTGCCTAAAGATGGGAAGCATAAGCCTGAAGTGAAGAGAAGAAATTACGTTGAGAAAGTTCATCTTGATTCAGGCTTATACTTTGGCAATCGCGATACAGAACCCAGAGCAGCTCTTGTTGCACACTTTGTTTATAATCCGGCAGAAAGAAGAAAGCCGTTAGATATCTTTGTAATTAATGTACATCTGACTACCTTGATGGTAGAACGTGAAGGGGTCCCTGAAATCGATAAGAAGGCCATGAAAATCCGTCTTGGGCAACTTGACATTATATTTGATGGTATTATTTCTCGCTACAATTTATGGAGACAACAAAAGTATCACGAGCGGGGCAAACCCAAAAAATGGGAAAAATGGGAAGGGAAAAGTCGATATGACCCGGTGTGGATACTGGCAGGTGACTTTAATTTCACAGGAGAATCTCGCGAGTATCGCTATATAACAAACCTTAACTTCATGGATATGATTAAACATAAAGGAGGCGGAACAAAAGCTAAGGGGTTGGGGAAAAGCGCCACATTAACGCTGGACTATGTTTTTGCAGGGCCTAAATACATATCGCTTGATCCCCTTATAACTTTGATGAGCGCTGCCAACAATCGCGTGCATCATGACGTAAGAGTTTCGGACCATCTGCCAATGACTGCAACTATCCCTATTTGGAGATGATTCTCTCAAATGTGGGTAAATAAGTTTTGGTTAGATGAAGAAGCATATGGTTGGCCGGGGTAGATACCACCTTAATTTTATGGGGTAATAATAAAACAAACCTGTCGAATCACAGCAGACTTTTGCAAGAAATCATCAAGACGTCGTTACCAGCTTGTCGATACAAAGATTGGACAACTATTATTCTTCCTTCGTAATACTACGTCCGTGAGGGCGTAGATGGAAGTACCCGACGAAGTCGGGCGGGCTTTGCCCGTCCAAGAAAATGCCACGTCCGTATGGGCGTGGAAATTTACTATTCTGAAGGATACACAAAATGACAGGCAAGAACGAGTTGATACAACTTATATGTGAGGTGGGAGAAGACGAAAAGCCTGAATTTCTGACCAATTTTCCCGAGAGCGAATTGAAAGACTACTATGATTATTTGAAGAAGAAACAGGAATCAAAGTGTTCCAAAGCTGCGAAGATGGTCTGCAATTAACGAATGCAACGTATGGTTGCCCAAAAGCAACCGCTTCTAAAGGGCATATCCTGGGTACCTCATCTATTCTATGTGACCCGCATCCGATTTCTGGTCCACCTGTAATGAGACTTTTTTTCATCCAATCCCGTTGTTGATTCGGGAGCCAAACTTGCAAACTTCAATGACAATTACGCCGGCAAAGCGCCTGATTTGGGTGCTTTTGAGCTGTGGCGGCCGCCGATACGTTTTGGCCGAAGAGCAACAAGTAACCATTGGGTGCCCTGGGAACTTTACTAGGACGGTTATCCAAAGCCCCCTGTATTATCGTTTCTTTAAACTCTTTTGATATGTATATTGTTTCGGTCGCTATTGCTTCAGGTGTGCCTATGGCTGCGAAGTTGTGGAGTATCGTCTATAATTGGTAACCACCCCAATCACAGGCTTTATTGTCACAGATATTGCCGATATAAACGTTGGCCGGACCATTCTCCTGCACTGTTGTCTTGATAGGCTCAGGCCAATAGCCGTTTAGTTTTTACTTTTTTGCATCTTGACGGCAATCTGTTCTCTTTTTTGGCATCTCGATAACAATCTCTTCGGACCATCCCTGGTAGAGCAGGTTTCTCATTCGGGTTTTTATAAGCCGGTAATGCCTCGGCATTGTTTTTTTGTAATCCTTATACAGAACGTCGGCATCGGTTAGTGTTTCCCTGGTCTTATTGAGGTACTCGACCTGTTTTGAAAAAGCAGCGCCATCGAGCAGGCCAAGGTCTGGGCCGAGAAAGGTCTTGTGTACATGGATGGCCAATTTATCCAGCTCTATCGGAACGTCAACAACCATCCTCAATCGTCGTTCCGTAGGTGCCATCTTGCCTTCGGTAGATTCTCCGGGCATGAAGAGCCAGCCGGCCCGTTGGCCGCCTGCCACAAAGGCCAGGCTGAGCTGTCGAAGAGAGCCCATCCGGCGTTTGGCTTCTGCGCGGGTTTCTCTTTCATATTCGGCTGAAGGGCCGGTCGGATGTTCGAAACCTAAGCCAAGTTTTGACGATAGGTAATCCGATTCGGCCAGGGTCAGGTACTCGGCCTTACCCATTCTTTCGACATGAACAATATGGGGGAAAAGTTCCTTCTTACCGAGCAAACGATGGCAAAAGGCCACCCAATCTTCTCTGTCCCGTTCTGTTATATCTGGCTTATTCGGCATTGGCACTATTACCGACAAATCTGAATATTTGAACGTGGGTTGTAATTTTTCTTCAATTACTTTGTTCCAGTGGCATTTATAATATTCTTTTCCCTCCAGCTCTTTACAACTATCGATGCCTTTAATTTTTTTCTCATCCCACCAATATTCCAGAATTTTTGCGGCCTCGTGACACCAGCTGTCAACTTTGTAAGGATACAAATCGATATAAACAAGGGCCGCACCCGCTTTTCCCCGGATCCAGGCGCTGCAGTCCAGGCTAACGACAACCCGGCGGAAATTGCACTTAGTTGGGGAGATGGTGCATAGTCTGATGTCTTCCAGCTCGGATTCGACAAATTTCAATGCCGCCATTCGAAGCCCCACTGTCTCAATCTCACTGATCCATGGGGCCGTGTTATCCGAACTCTGTTTGGGATCCTTTGCCGCTGCAGTGGCTTGCCTGGGTGGTGTGATTGGAGCTTCTTTTAATTGTTCCCATATTTTTACTAAAGAGGCTGTAAGTGTTTCCCTGGATTCTTTCAGTGCATCGTTGTCGTAAGGTATCACCCTTGCTGCACCTACCGATACGGTCCCGTATTGCAGGGCTTTTTTCTCGAGCCCGTCGAAATCCCATAGAGCAAGTTTTCCACAGCCGGCCGGGGCAACACAGAGCACCAGCTCCGTACAATACAATACCAAGAGCCATATTGAGGTTTTCCTGTCTTTAAATTTTGTCGTCTTCATTTTCTATCTCCTTTTTTTATTTCCATCGAAACCACATGCCTTACACTTATTAGCCGTTTTTGGGCGGTAAAATGTTGATTATAAATTTGCAGTTCTGGCATCGAGAATTGAGAAACGACCAAAATTATCGATCAAAAGTGCACATAGCGCCGGGCAAAATCGTGGAAAAATAAAAATTTTTATCTCCTTTTCTCACTTCGAGTTACGAAAATCGGACATCGAGAATCGAGCCTTTTTTCGTATCAAAAGTGTACATCGGGGTAATTATAGAGGGGTGGTGTAAATGATTATTGATAATTGATTAATGATTATTGATTGGGGATTGAAGAATATCGATTCGTGCCTTCAGATGTGACGCGACCGTATAGAAGCGGCAAAAAATAAAACAAACCAATTAACCGCTCACCAATCACGGGGGTGTGAAGCCAAATTCGATGGGGAATGAGAACATACTGGTCGGCTATTTTTTCGAATGCCTTTCGTGTAAGGCGAGCTTTATTCGCATTTTGCCGCGGGATTGTGCGGTCACGCACGAAGGCCGGATTTATCTCAAAGATACCAGCCGGGCGAGAGGGGGGGCCGACGAGCGAGTATTTGTCGCAGTTGTCAGATGCCCTTGCTGCTTTTCAAAGTATGTGCGACCGGCGGAGATTGGGGATAAAAAATGAAGCCGAAGGCTATGGGCTGATAGCTTTAACGCAGGGCAGATTCGTGATTGTAGATGCGGAGGATTTTGACCGGCTTAACCAGTATCAATGGTATGCGTGTAAGTGCAAGGGCACCTATTATGCCGCCCGGTGCGAACGTGGAAAAACCATTAGAATGCATCGGGAGATTATGCGTGCACCGAAAGGATTGCTTGTCGACCATATAGACCATAATGGATTAAATAATCGTAAGAGTAATCTTCGGCTTTGTACCAATGCTCAGAATTGTTACAACCAGCGGGCAAATGCAAACGGGACATCAAAATATAAGGGCGTGAGCTGGTATAAGTGCAGCAGGAAATGGAGCGCCCGGGTCAGATGCGACGGAAAGTTCTATAATCTTGGTGACTATGAAGACGAGATTAAGGCGGCGGTGGTATACGACAAAATGGCAAAAGAGTTGTTCGGTGAATTTGCATGTCTTAACTTTCCTTAATCGCGGATTGCGCAGATTGCTGGTACTACATGGACTTTTTAGACGGTATATTAAGGTTTAGGGCAGGTTTTTATCCGGCAGAATTTTGCTTTTTAATACGATTTAGCGTACACTATTGGGGATATGAAAAAAGCGGAGACGGCAAAAAATAGTTGCGAATTGGGGTGGATATGGTAATTTGTGGTGTTCAAACGGCGAAAAAATGCGAAAAAAACAGGTAAATAGGATATTTTGTGTAACATTTCTGAAGGATGAAGCCTTCTAATATATGAATTGGGAACAGTGCAGATGCAGTAAGGAGCAAGAAAATGAGAAGTTTTTTGTAACCTTTTAGCTTATAAAACGTCTTTATTATAGGAAGATATTACCGGTTTCAGTGTAGATATAGTAAGGAGTAAAGAAAATGAGAAAGATAATTCTGTACGGATTGTTAATCGGGATTTCCTTTTACTGCTGCTCGTGCGCCACGATTCTCGGGGGCATAATCGGCCATCAGTCAGGCGAGCTGGCCGCGGGCCTGGCAATCGGGGCAGCCATTGATTTCGGTGACGACGTGGTCAGGGGTATTTGTTATATGACCGCCGATGTCCCGAAGGAATTCAAGAATAATTCCGAGATATGTGCCGATGAAGGAACGATCCGGCTGCCGGGGATTGCATTTAATACCGAGCGGATGCGGCCGGTCACGCGAATGCTGAAAGACAAGATGACGGAGAACGGCTGGAAATATGAGGTTGCTGAAAAAACGGCTAGGACTTCTCTTTTCGACAAAGACAGATTTAGTGAGCACTGGAATTGCTTTACACAGGAGGGGGAGGCGTTTGATCTTAAGATTTGTTATATGCAGGATGAGGACCCACACCTGACGGTATGCGTCAAGCCGGACAGCAAGGTTGGTAAGCGCGTAATCACCTCACAGATATATGACTGGCTGGAAGAAATCTCGAATTCTTTTACGTGACGTAAGCGAAATAATATCAGGCTTAACAGTGTATATATAGTTAATATGGCCCATCTACCACGTGTAGAAGGGGCAGGGATGCCGCCCTGCGGGGCGGCATCAGCTATTTCCGGCTTTCTTTTATTCTTTCCATATAGACATTGTAAGCTGTGCTCATAAAATTTCCGTGAAACTCTTTTGTTATTTCGTTCTTTCGAGCAGTGCGACGGCGAGTTTTCGGAGGGTATCGGCTTTTTGGCCGAAAGGTGCCAAAAGACTGACGGCTTCGTCGGCGAGATTTTCCGCCAACTGCTTCGATTTTTCGATTCCCACTACCGCAGGGTAGGTGCACTTGTCCGCTTTGGCATCTTTACCGGCCGTCTTGCCCAACTGCTCACTCGAAGCACATACATCGAGGACATCGTCGGCTATCTGGAAGCCAAGGCCGATCTTTAAGCCATATTCGTACAGGGATTCAAGCTGACTTTTATTTGCGCCGCCGCAGACAGCTCCCATGGCAGCGGCGCATCTAAACATCTTGGCGGTTTTATTGATATGGATTTCCTTGATTCTCGATACTTGATTCTCGATACTTGACGAGTGTTCGTCGTCGAGCATTGAGTTCTTGATATCGGCCATTTGGCCTGCAATCATTCCTGTCGGTCCGGCGGCCTCTGCCAGCTCGTGAACCAGTTTCACGGCAACGGTCGGCTCATCAATCTCTTTTGCCAGAATCTCGAAAGCAAGTGTCAGGAGGGCGTCGCCGGCGAGGATGGCGGTTGCCTCGTCAAATGTCTTGTGGCAGGTCGGCTGGCCGCGTCTAAACTCATCATCATCTATGGCCGGCAAATCGTCGTGTACGAGTGAATATGTGTGCACCATCTCGATGGCTGCGGCGGCAATTTCAGCGTTATGGTTTATTTTGCCGCTGACAAGCTCGCAGCACCATAGAACCAGCGCCGAACGCACGCGCTTGCCCGGTGCAAAGAGGGTGTACTTAATGGCTTCCTTCAGGTCACTGTTGATATCGTTGTGCCCGGCCAGAAGCTGACGGAGTGTATCATTTACGAACTGCGCCTTTTTTTGTAACAGGCTGTTAAAATTGGTTTTCGCGGTTTTTGCAGGCGACATATATATATCCATTCATTATTGGCTGCGGTTTTATGATAATTGATGGATGACAAATGATAAATGATAATTTATATAATTATCGGTGTTCAATAATGAAGCAGTATATTCTAATTCTGGGTGTTACGGCATCGGGTAAGGGGCAACTGGCCTTTAGCCTGGCTAAAAGTCTGGGTGCTGAGATAATCAGCGTGGACTCGATGAAGGTCTATCGAAGGATGGATATCGGCACCGGCAAGCCGCCTAAAGAGGCCCGTGAGGAGGTTTCCTATCATTTGATTGACGTTGTTGAGCCGAGCAATGCGTTTAGTGTGGGCACTTTTCTGGAGCTGGCAGAGGATGCTATCGAACAGATAAAGGGCCGGGAAAGACCGATTATCGCGGTTGGGGGGACTGCTTTGTATATAAAGGCCCTGCTTTATGGGCTTTTTGAGGGGCCGGGGACTGATGAGCACCTGCGCGCGGAATTGCGTGCGCGGGCGGAAGCTGAAGGGGCCGAGCTTTATCGCGAATTAGCGAAAATCGACCCCGCGGCCGCAGAGCGTATCAGCCCCAACGATACGAAGCGTATAATCCGGGCGCTGGAGGTCTATAAAATCACGGGAAAGCCCATATCGAGTTTTCAGAAGCAGTTCGATGCGGCCGAACCTTTGCGGGACTGGAGGATAATCGGGCTACGGAGGGAAAAGGCTGAGGAGAGCAGGAGGATTAATGCTAGGGTAAAGAAGATGATTGAGGCTGGGCTTGTCGATGAGGTGCAGTCTCTGCTGGCCGAGGACAAACCTTTGAGCAAGCAGGCGCGATGCGCGATTGGCTATGCCGAGATAATCGATTACATTGCGGGCGTAATGACTTTGGAAGATGCAATCGAGCTTATCAAAAAGAACACCCGCCGGCTGGCCAAGAACCAGCGTACATGGTTTAAGACATTTCAAAACGTGCACTGGCTTGATATTGGGCCGGAAGAACCGACAGAGGAAATCCTCAACAGAGCAAGGGTAATTTTATTCGGTTAATGAAGCGGTGGGGATGGAGTCTTGAAGGGTAAGCGGGTGTTGGCGAAATTTATCATGTGAAAATGACGGGCCTTAGACAGTTTGTAACTGGCGCTGGGCGCGGAGGACTGCGGCGGCGTCGCTTAGGACGAGCTGTTTAACCAGACTGGCCGGGATAAGAGTAAGGCCCATATTAAATATTTTTTCCTCCACCATCGAGGCAATCGTCCTTGCGGGTTGTCTTGAGACACCGTGTTTTTCAACCAGGTCTTTGACTATTCTGGATTTTTCCCAGCGGGATCTGCCGTCCAGGTGCTCGGTTGTGCAGAGCTTTTCGGCGTCGGCAAGCTCCTCGATGTCTATGGAGGCGACCTCGATTCTGGAGCGTTTTAGCCTGCGTTCGAAATGGTGCTCGCTGAGGGCAACTGCGGCGTCCTCGTATGAGGTGGCTGACAGGACGGCCTTGATTATGGAAAGGATTTCGCTGCTGGTGGCGCTTCGCCTGTTTTGCCTGTTATAAAGATAATAAGTTACGACCTCGGCCAGCTCTTCAGCGACGTAAGTATCGGGCCGGCCGTTGCTGCCAAGGGCGTTGCTGATTGTCCCTATGACCTTTGTATGCAGGTATTGTTCAACGGTGCCGTCTGCCTTTATGACTTTTAACTGCATTTCTATACCCTCCAATTCCCTCTTATCTCTTCCGTGATAAATTTAACATCGTCTCGTTCCATCCATGTCCTCGACGCGGCAGAGATATTCTATTTTTTATAGTTGAACAGCGTCGGCTGCTCAACGGGCTCGGCTTCAGCAATGACGTGACTTACTTCCTCGATGAGCTCGCCTGCATCACTGAAGTCACGATATACACTTGCGAAACGGATATACGCAACCTTGTCCACTGCACGGAGGTTTTTCATTGCACTTTCGCCTATGAAAGCTGATGAGACCTCCTTGTCAAAGTTCCGGAATACGTCCTCTTCTACCTTCTCGGCCACCTGTTGAATCTGCTCGGCCGAGACGGGTCTTTTATAACATGCTTTCTGCAGGCCTGCAACAATTTTTTCCCTGTCGTAGGGAACTCGCGAGTTATCTTTTTTCACGACGGAGAGTTTAAAGCTTTCACCAATTTTCTCATAGGTGGTAAAGCGTTTTTTGCACGCCAAGCACTGACGCCGGCGTCTGATTATCCGGCCGGCATCGCTTGAGCGTGAATCCACAACCCTGTCGTGGTCTTCCTTGCAAAAGGGACATCTCACAAGCCAGGCCCACCTCGATCCCAGTTTACAGGGACACAAAAAATATTTTCAACCTGTCATGTTGCAACACCACATGTCGCTATTGTTCGTATTCTAAAGTCAACATGTAGTATGTCAAAATAAATTTTATAATAAGTTGTTCAGGGTGCAGGCCGGCGGCTGGCAAACATTATCCTGGTGGTGCTTAATTTGTGATAGGATAAGCAGTAATGAAAAGAGACAGATAAAAGAGCACAAGTTTTTGGCGGGAAATTTTTTATAAAAAAATAAGCCCCTGCGACTGGTCGCAGGGGCCCAACTCGGAAAGAAACTTATACGCCCCCCCGAAGATTTTCTTCCAAGCCATCATTAACATGTGAAATAGTTGTTCTTCTCTATCCTGCAAATTGCCGACAAGCAAGAATCATATGTTGGGCCATCGACCTGAATCGAGAGGTGAATATGCTTAAGAGCAACCTTAGCAGATTTTCGATCCCTTTGGTTCAGCCCAACCTCGATTAAAGTATAATATACAAATCGGGGATGAGCAAATTGATAGAGCGGTTTTTTGCATTTAAAGAGGCCGATAAAATTGGTACTCGATTCTCGATACCAGATGCTCGATTTTCGATTTTTCACGCAGTGACGAGTAAATAAGGCGGGTAGGGAAGGAAAATTTGGCTTTGACTTTTTGGGTTTTGAGAAGTATTTTGGGGCAGCAGCAAGGGAAAACATCCGTGATTTGAAACTCGTTGCAGTCATTAAAAAGTTTCTTGAGAGGGCATGGATATGATAAGCGTTGTCAATGTGTGGCATCATTACGGGATTAAGCCGGTTCTTAGGGATGTCTCTTTAAGTGTCGAGCCCGGCGAATTAGTGGCCGTAATGGGGCCTAACGGAATGGGCAAAAGCACCCTGCTTGGGCTTATGGCCGGTGTTTTATGGCCCATAAAGGGTTACGTTGAAATCGACGGGCATCGACGTCGCAATTCCATTGAAGAGGAAATCGAGATTCGCAAGAAAATCGTTTATCTTCCCGACAATCCTTACCTGCCGTTGTATAACACCGGCCGGGAGTTTTTACTCGCCGTGGGCAGGCTCTACGAGGTCGAGGAAGAGCGTTTGATGGAGCATGCCGAACAGCTCCTGAAACTCTTCGATTTACAGGAAAATGCCGATTCGCCCATCCGTTCGTATTCAGCGGGACAAAAGAAGAAAATCGGGATGTGTTCGGCGCTGGTGACGGAGGCCCCTATCCTCATCCTTGATGAGCCGTTTTCCGGCGGGCTTGACTCTTCGGCCCTGCTTGCCTTGAGCCAGATACTAAAACGCCTGGCCGACCGCAGGGATGTTACCGTGGTGATGGCTGTTCCCGTACCCGAGCTGGTCGAATCGGTGGCGCATAAGATAGCAATCATAGTGAAAGGCAAAATACTTGCTTACGATACTGCCGACGGCCTGCGCAAAACCGCGAGCTGTACGGGCGACTTGGCCAAAGTGCTCGAAGCCCTGATTCATCCCGAGGTGTTTAAGAATATCGAGAGCTATCTTGAAGGGAGGGTGTCATGAACAAAAATTGGCGCCAAGTATTGCCACCACGAAATATTACGATTTTTTTATGTGTGGTATATCTATTTACCTACCTTTTGGATCTCTATATCATTTATTTGGGCATTCCAGTTCCTAAAGACATTGGTGCAATCCGCATGCCTTTATTGGTTTTAGCCTCAGCTTTTTATGCACTATATCGCGTTTTGAATTTTCATCCATTTTACAGTCGGAAATATAGGGAGTGGTTGTGTCTGACACCCTGGTCTATTGAAAAGCCGTTACCTAAAGGTCCCGTTCATCTAATATGGGCCGATTTGATTATATTAGCACCATTAACGGCTCTTGCCTATTCCAACTTTTCGTTTATGACCCTTGTGCCTCTTATTGTATTTTTGTGTGTTTACCTGGTTATGATGTGTATCACGTTTGTTGCTGAGCAGGCCTCTTTTGCCGTTCTTTGTCTTTTTCTTGCACCTTTTACAATTTATCCCTTTGTGAACCAGTACGTTGCTGTTCTTGTGCTTATAGTTCTTTACTTTATATGCCGGGTGGGATTGCGTCAGTTCCTTAGAGGCTTCCCGTGGAATACCAAATACTGGAAAGCCGACACAGTTAAAGAACTCCGGGAGAAAGCCATAAGTCAGCAAGTGATAGGCTGGCCTTTCAGATACCTTAACGTTTATGAAACTTCCGGGATATCTGTTTTCGGGGCCTTTGTATTGAGCCTTCTACTGACCTGGTGGCTTCACGTTATTCAATGGGTCTTCGATGAATCATACGCTTTCTTTGGTTTATTTTTAATACCCATATGTGTGGCTTTCTTCAGGGCCGGTGTCTATGCCGCTATTTACAGACCACCTATCAGTCTGCTGGGTCGTATATTTACAGGCCGGTTGATAATCCCAGGCTATGACAAGATTTTAATTGCTCCGATTTACATCTTACTGGCAGGGACATTGCTCCCCTTTACTCTTGGTGTTTTGGGTGTTAGCTTAACTTTGACCGTAGAAATCAGTTTTTTTATGATTTTCTTTTTGGCCCTGTCGCTGCCTCCCAGTTTGAGAGAGTGGCGATTGACCGGGGCGTATCGGATTGGTCAGCATGTCCAGAAGATCCCACCACGACCGGTTACTCCTCAGAACCAGGCATTAGTCGAGTTTTTTTCCAGTATTTTCAAGTCATCGAAATAAATACAATGATTGGATTATATTAGACCACTTTCTTTAAGGAATCAGGGAAATTTGGTGGTGGGAGTTGGGGATTTGGGATAAATTTTAAGGTTCAAACTTGAAAGTACGTTGGCCGTTCGGCTTCTTTTCTGCAATTTGGCGCCATAAATGAGTAGCTGTTGGGCTGCGGGAGCAGAAAATCAGATAATAAAGAGGATTACCTTTCGTCGTTTTTATACGCTCATAGTCAAACTCAGTGTAATCAAGTTGATCCTTTATCTGTTGGATATACATATCTCTTAACACTTCCGCTTGGTGGTCTGAAGGTGTCTTGCTTAACCTTTCCCGCCAATCTATGCCTGATCCTAAATAGCGGTCAAGATTTGATTCTGGATTGTCCAAGTAATATGCCGCCCAGTTTCTTAAAGCATCGAGTCGGTCTGGAAAGAAAATTATGAGATCGGTTCTTATACTTGCCAGAATCTTAAGAGTCTGGAACTCAAGGTGAAAGCCATGTGGATCAAGAAACGAAAGCGACAAAGTCTTTTCGGGAATATCAGAAACTATCTGGGAAATTTTTTGGTTCGCGTCGCCTTGGATTATTTGTGAATCTGACTTAAATCTTTTTACTCGGATTTCAAGTGCATTGTGTAAATCAGATACTTTCTCGCACAAATGAAGTTTTGTAAAAGGATATGGGGCTTGTGCTGCAATTAATGGTGATCCCCAATCGAGTTTGCGAGAATTCCTGAGTCTCTCAATACCCGCACCAGCAAAAAGGTCGATGTAATGGAGACCGGACCATTTCTTGTCTTTCATGGAAGTTGTAAAGGCGTCGATATATCGCCTGATAAAATGGTGTTTGTATTTTGAATGCTCCGGTACTTCAGGAATACACAAACCATCATCCTCAGGTTTTGGGAGTTCAAACATAAATGGCTTCTCTTGACTTGGGTTTTTGGTTCCAAACGCGGCCGTCGAGTGTGCGGCCGTTTTTTTTCTTATTTATACCGCCCCATTGTTTGAAGAAGAATGGAATACCGGCTGCAACGCACTGGTCGCGAATACCGGTGGCCCATTGAGGTTTCATTAGCCTTGCGCCGGGGCCGGATTCACCGCCGACAATCACCCAGTCAATGCCTGCGAGGTTTATGTCGGTAATCGGGCCGAGTAGCGGCTCAAACGATATGAACTTTATGGCGGCGGGAGTCTGCCGCAGTTTTTCTATACGGTAAGTGCAATCGGCATTTTCTACGGTAACGCCCATCCATACATTTGGCGGCCATGGAAGGCTGGGGCTTAATTGAAGCAGCCGGCCGGAACGCTTGGTCAATACCTGAAAGCGATGTTGAGAGGCGCGGCGCATGACATTGAAGATTTTCAAGATGAAGTCCAGCGGTACGTCTTTGTGAAAAAGGTCGCTCATGGAATTAACAAAGATTGTCCGGGACTGCTTCCAGCGCAGCGGCATTTGAAGTAGATGGGGATGCAGTGTAACTTGGAATCCATTGGTATAGTTACGGCTGCCTGCCGCTTTTAGACGGAGTGCGAAACGCTTGGCGTAGCAGTTTCGGCAACCTGTGCTGATTTTTGTGCAGCCCGTTACCGGATTCCAGGTAGACTCGGTCCATTCGATTTTAGATTTCCCGGCCATTAGTACCCCATAAAGAGAATATATTGAGGATGATACTGCTTTGAAGATTAAAAACAACCAATAAATTACGATTTTGGGTAATCGACTTTTGGATTTGATTTTTCGGGATTATTTTTCTTCGATTTTTGCTTTACTTTTCAGCTTGTCTATGAAGTCGTCGATGGCCTTTGATTTGGCCTGCTCTTTAAGGGCATCTGCAATCTGGTCTTTTACCTCTTTTAGTTCCGGAATGACGGGGGGCTTTCTGTCGTAGACTTTGGCGATGTGGTAGCCGAAGCGGGTGCGGAAGATATCGCTTGCCTGGCCGATGCCAAGATTGAAGACGACATCCTCGAACTCTTCCACCATTTGTCCTGTTGTGATGTAGCCGAGGTCGCCGCCGTTCTCAGGGCAGTCGGAGTATTTTTCGGCCAGCGTTTCAAAGACAGCGCCTTTTTTGAGTTCGTCCAGCGCTTGTCTTATTATGTTTTGTGCGGCTTCTTCGTTCGTCTGCCAGTTTATGTGTTTTACGATATGGCCGACACGGATTTGTTCGGGGGACTTGAACTGCTCCTTATTTTCATCGTAATATTGTAAGACCGCTTGTTTCGAAGGCTCAGGTATATCTTTCTGGATCTCTTCGAGTTGGCGTTCCACTTTCACCTGCATCTCGATGGCTTCTTTTATTTTTTCATCATCCTTTGTATTAAAATCCTTGTAAAACTGCTCCTGGTCGGCGTATTGCTCTTTGATTTTAGCAAGGGCGGCTTCAATCTGGTCTTTAGGTATGGGATCGCCGTGTTTGTTTGCTTCCTGTTTGATTAAGACCATTTCAATCACGTTTTCTTTAGACCAGTCGAGGAGTTGTTCCTTTTGCTGCTCGGGTTTCTGGTCCTTAAAGACCTGCTCGTAATGGGGTTTTAAGCGTTCGAATTCCCGCTTGATTTCCGATTCTTCGATTTTTTCGCCGTTGACAAATAAGGTCATATTTTTTGCCTCGTATCCTGTTTTAGGGCCGGCGTTCCGCGGGCTTTGCGTAACAATCCGGGTCCTTTGCCAGTTTTTCAGATGCCTCTGCGGTCATCATCGCAAAGGCCGGGTGCGTGGTCTCCCATGACCGCTCTGTAAATGGGCTTTGTCGCATCTTTTCTATTTCCACAGCGACCTCGTCGAAGTAGCTGCCGTATATATGCAGCGAGTCGCTTATGTCGACGTATCTTCCGATGTTGACCGGCTTGTTTATATTTTTGGAAATGCCCTCGGCGATTATTCTCTGCAGGTCCGTGAGGGCGTAGACATTCATAAACCATGCCTTGTAAAGGTCCCTGCTTCGCCAGTGGGTATTCATGTTGAGTGATAGCTGACCTGTATCGCCCGAAACCAAACGGCACCAGATTCTTTGCAGACACGGCGGGTCGTCTGTGTTCGGGTCGGCGGTGGGCATCCATGTAATGGCCTGCGCCCTGCGGCTGTGACCGGTACGGGAGAGGTAATCGATGATGTATTGAATCTGGTTGATTTTTCGGAAAGGCTTGGCCGCGTCTGCACCACGTATGTCTTCTACGGGAGAATATGCGAACAACCGTTCGTGATAGGTATAGGTCCATTTGCCGGCGGCCGGGTCAATCCAGTGGTCGTGTATGCCGCTTACGACTTCCAGCCTGTAGGATTCCAGCTCTTCCGGGCCGCCGGGAAAATTCTTGTGAATCCTCGGCTCGGCGAAAGGATCGGAGATGGTGACGATAACGGTTGCATCTTTGCTGGGCGGGTCTTCGGATTTATCGTATTGTGTTTTGACATCGAGGCCGTTATCCCATACGGCCAGAACCGCTTTCTCCCATGCCTCGGGCAGACAGCAAGCGGTTATCGAGATTACGGGGATGTCGGTTTCAGTATTCTTTGGAGGCATTCAGCGAGGTTCCTCGAAAGTGAATGGTTTTGTTCCTGGTCTGGGTTTAAAATACTTGCTGACGTCGACTTCTTCCTTAGTGACTTTGTAGCGGGGCCAAAAGCGCTGGGGCATGTCGGCGAGCATTTGTTTGGCGCGATAGGCGTACCAGCTTTCGGGCCATCTGGAGATTGTCATTCGGCAGTTGTCCACCATGAGTTTGAAGCCGGTCATCGGCAGGCGGCCGATGCT
>Ga0209427_10002180_pt1 | contig 23007 bp, 21 predicted proteins | sample DeeMarSWOR136_30_FD_187465 | JGI IMG/M metagenome (GOLD analysis project Ga0209427, IMG submission 187465) | Marine sediment microbial communities from White Oak River estuary, North Carolina - WOR-1-36_30 (SPAdes) (version 2) | ecosystem: Environmental > Aquatic > Marine > Intertidal zone >...
CTCATCATGGGAGTGGCCGTTGGGACAGCCGAGGCTAAGCGAGAGTTCGTAAGATTCGGCGGTAGTAACCCTGGAGGGTCCTGGTTCACCATTGTCGGAGGACTATCCGCTCTCTTGAACAAACAGATCAAGGATCTTAACGTCACGCCCATTGCCACTGGGGGGTCTGCTGACAATAATCGGATGGGGAGAAAATACGAGCTCGATACCTGGCTGACCCACTCGTTAACGGCCTACGACAACTGGAACGGGGTTGGGCTTTTTAAGGACCAAGGTCCCTTCAAGGATTTTCGAATGCTTTGTGGTGTTTATGAAAGTTGGCACCATTTTGTTGTTCTGGACAGCAGTGACATAAAGACGATGGCCGATCTTAAAGGGAAAAGAGTCTGCATCGGTTCGGCAGGAAGTGGTGCTGCCGTAAATTCCGAAAATATTCTGAGAGCCCTTGACTTATGGGATCAACTGAAGGCAGAACCTCTGACCTTCGATGCGTGTGGTCGCGGGCTATCCGACGGCCATATCGATATGGTCAGTTTAAGCAGTGCCCCGATGCCCGCCATCGTGACGGTGGAGGCGTTGAAAAAAATTCGCCTGCTTGCTCTGAACGACGATGAGTTTAAAAAAGTGCTCGCTCAGTTTCCAGCCTATAAGAAGAGCATGATGCCTCCAGGGGTTTACAAGACGTGGGAAAAAGAATATCCATGCATCTCCTTTCAGGTATACTGGGTAGCTCACAAAGAAGTTGAACCGGACTGGATTCATAACATATTGTCTGTCAGTTTTGATCCGAAGAATACCAAAAGTATTCAGACAATCCACTCACAGCTAAAGACGCTGAGCCCCGCTTTTGATGGTATGAAATCCCTGGGGATTCCTCTCCATCCCGGAGCCATCAAATTCTGGAAAGAGAAGGGCGAGAGCATTCCCCCGGAGTTAGTCCCGGCCGGAAGGTAGTATTCTTGTAAATCTTTTGGAGCTTTTAGAGGGCACCGTTTGTTGGATTTCAATGATGCAGGACATCAGTAAATCTTCCAGAACGGTGCCCACCATTTTTCCGCTTTGAAGTATCATCCATTGGGAGGGGAAAATCCATAATAATGGAAAATCTCGTTGAAGGAATCCAAGGCCACGCAGAACGGATGGACGGGAAAAGAGCGTGGGCTAGCAATATCGTTGCCGCCTTGTTTTCATTGGTTTTTATCTACACGAGCGGTTTCGGTTATATCACTTGGGGTCTTCGTCGAGGCGTAGAGCTCCATCGAGGTGGATACCTTTTATTCACGATGTTGCTGTGCTTCCTGCTATTCCCCCTCAAGAGGGGCTCGACCAGGAACAAGGAGAGTTTGCTTGATTGGATATTTTGTGCCCTCGCTCTCATAACGATCGGGTATTGGATAGTGATCTATCCTTCCTATGCCTACCGGATAGGAGATCCAAATCAATGGGACATCATCATGGGCTCAATCCTAATGGCTCTCTGTTTCGAAATGGGCCGGCGGGTGGTTGGATATGTGTTACCGGTGCTAGCAGCACTCTTTTTGCTCTACGCCTATTTGGGCCCGTATGTGCCCGGAATATTGGGTCATTATGGTTACTCCGTCACCAGGATTGTCGAGTTCATCTCTGCAGGGATGGGTGGAATTTACGGGATTGTGACCAATACGTATGCGACGTACATATTCCCCTTTATCATCTTTGCCGCCTTCCTCCAGGCTGCAGGCGCAGGATTTGCCATAGAGCAGGTTTCTATTGCACTCGCTGGTGGGGCGAGAGGTGGACCGGCAAAAGTGGCTGTCGTTTCAAGCGGATTCATAGGATCCGTTACTGGTTCTTCCGCCGCCAATGCCGTCGCCACAGGCTCTTATACCATTCCCCTCATGAAGAAGATTGGGTACAAACCGCATGAGGCAGCAGCGGTTGAAGCTGCAGCATCAACAGGTGGACAATTTTTGCCGCCGATTATGGGCGCAGCAGCATTCTTAATTGCGGCCTTCACGGACACGCCCTACTTACAAATTGTCAAGATAGCTGCCATTCCCGCAGTTATTTACTTCTTATCTGTGGGAATGATGGTGCATTTCATCGCTGCCAGGAGCGGATTTCAAGGATTACCTAAGGAGAAAGTGCCCGTATTAAAGAAGGTTCTCCGGGAAAGGGGACACCTCCTTCTTCCGATACCGACTTTGTTGGTTGTCTTGATTGTCGGTTATTCCCCCCAAACCGCTGCCTTCGTCGCCATCATCCTCTCAATCCTGCTAAGCTATCTCCGCAAAGACACCCGGATGGGTCCCAGACAACTCATCGATGCTTTAATCACAGGTGCAAGGAATTCATTGACCGTGGGAGCCACAGCTGGGGTGATTGGGATCATCATCGGTGTCGTTACGATGACCGGCTTGGGGATTAAGTTTTCCTCCGTTGTCTTATCCCTGTCCGGAAGCATACTTCCTTTGACCATTTTACTGACAGCAGTGGGTGGCTACATTATCGGAATGGGGGTAACCATTACGGCTACCTATATCCTGCTCTCAGTACTTGCCGTTCCTGCCCTGGTGGAGTTGGACGTTCCTTTGTTAACGGCCCACCTCGTGGTCTTCTGGTTTTGTGAGACAGGGGGAATCACCCCGCCCGTCGCCCTGGTGGCTTTCGCCGCTTCAGCGATCGCACGGTGCAATCCTTACAAAGCTGGGCTTGCTGCGGTTCGGCTGGCTTCGCCCCTTTTTATCATGCCGTTCCTCTTTGTGTATACCCCGTTACTGTTTAATGGCCCTCTCATCGCTGTTGTAGAAACGGCAGTGAGTGCTGCAATCGGAATCATCGCTTACGCGGGTATGATGCAAGGCTATTGGCTGAAGAGAACAAAAGTTCTGGATAGAATCGTATTGGGATTTGCTGCTCTCTGTTTATTTGTGCCAAACATTCTCTCGCATATTCTCGGAGCGGTAATCCTCATCGCTATATCGGTTATTCATCGGAGGAGCCAGGGAAAAACGGTTTCGGGGCAACCCTCCATGGGATGAGATCGGCCGGTCATTGAAAATATCCTTGAGTCTTGGAATTGGCCAACTAAAATCTCTTGAATCATTTTTGGAGGAGAAGTTTTATGGGCAGCATTGTCGTCAGAGAAAATGAGAGGGAATATGTTCCCGTCGATTGGGGAAGAACGAAGAACCTTTTCGGTGCCGGAAATGTTGGGGCCAAATATCTGACTATCAATATCACGGAGTACGCTCCTGGAACAGAACACAAGCTCCATAGACATGCGAACCAGGAAGAGGTCATCTACGTGCTCGAGGGGGAGGGGATCACGAGAACGAACGCAGGGGATCAGCGGATCAGTCCTGGGTCATTTGTCTTTGTCCCAGCCGATACAGACCACGCGACGATCAATGTTTTGAAAGACAGACCGATGAGGGCGATCATCATCAAGTCTCCGCCTTTAGAGGAAAAAGGTAAGTAAGGGTCAGATTCAATCACCCCTCCTTCTAAAAGAGACGTCTTTCCCATCGCCCTGCTTCCTTTGAGCAAAGGGGCACAGGGGTGATTTTTGGTAAAGGGCGATAACGATAATGGAATTACAACAAAGATCGAGACAAGGAAGGAGAAAAAGATGAAACGTTATGTCGTCAATGAATCAGAGGGGGTGAAGGGGAAACTCCCCGTGCCTGGTGGAGGGGGCACGTTCAACATACTCATCGATGAGGAGATGTCCGGAGCAAAATATTTTTCTCTGCTTGTCAATGAGATGGCTCCCGGATACAAAGGAAACGAACATGCTCATGATGTAGAACATTGTTGGTATATCTTAAAGGGCACAGGCATTATTCGAATGGAAGGAGAGACTTATCACATTAAGCCTGGCGACGCTGTGTTCGCTCCGATCGGCATGCGCCATTCGGTGGAGTGCACCGGAAAAGAACCTCTTCGTTACGTGGTGGTTTACGCCCCGCAGGGGCCTGAGAAGGAGTTAAGGACTCAGACGGGTTTCGCGAAGAGTTAAACCGATGAGGCGCATGAATGAAATACTTATATGATAAATTCGAAGACTACACCTGGGAGTGAGTCAAAGACACTCACAGCGATTCTGTCAAAACGAAAATCATTGTGGACATTCTTCCAGCAACGGAATTCCGTGTTCATTGCTGCGGTCAATCCAGATCTCGCAAAAGAGGCTGCCAGGAAGGAGTAAAACAGAAGCTATCGCCCTGCGAGAGTCAGGGCGGTTTTCTTTTTCAGGAGGATAAAATGCTAAGATTTGAGAATAGGGTTCGAAACCTTTTGGAGGGAGCGATCGATGTTCATATCCATTCGTCTCCTGACATCTTCCCAAGAATCATGAATGATATCGACCTCGCCTTGATGGCGAAGCAGGAGGGGATGCGTGCCATCTTGATCAAGAGCCATGTCGTCAACACGGCAGACCGTGCCGAGATTGCAGGCCAGGTTGCAGCTTTTCCTGTCTTTGGCGGCCTTGCCCTCAATCTTCCTGTGGGTGGCTTGAATCTCGAAGCAGTGGAAGTCGCCCTCAAGATGGGGGCCAAAGAGGTCTGGATGCCCACGATCCACTCCAGCCACTACATAGCCCAAAAAGACCATGTCCCGACTCTGGCCAAGGCCGTGAAGGAGGGGATGAAAGGCATCTTTCTCTTGAACGAGGATGGAAGCCTCAGGGAGGAACTCTATCCAATTTTCAAAAGGATTGCAGAATATGACGTCGCCCTCGGAACAGGTCACATCACCCTTCAGGAGGCCAAGAGGGTAGTCAAGGAGGCGGCAAAAACCGGGGTAAAGAAGATTATCATTACTCATCCCCTGGCGACTTTTGTTAACTATACCCATGAAGATATGAAATGGTGCCTGGACAACGGGGCGATGTATCTGGAACATGTTTTCAATGATGTGACTCGCCAGGTGGCCTTCCCGATTACTCAGAAGATGATTGCAGAGGCCATCCGAGCGATCGGTGCGAAACACCTCATCATGTCTACCGATTCAGGGCAGTGGCTTAATCCGATCCCGGCTCAGTCGATGGGGATCTATATCAAGGATATGTTAGATCTTGGGATTTCAGACGGCGATGTCCGGATGATGGTCTCCACCAATCCGGCACGCATGCTCGGTTTGTAAGAAAGGGAGGGATTCCATGAAACCAAAGGTCGGGTTTATTGGCCTTGGAGAGATGGGTAAATGGATGGCCATCAATGTGGCAAAGGCAGGATTCCCTTTGACGGTCTTTGACATTAGACCGGAGCCTGTGAAGCAGCTCATCGAAAGGGGGGCTGCAGCAGGTGAACATCCGGCCGATGTGGCCAAGAAATCAGAATATGTAATGATGAGTCTGCCCGATACGGGGGTTGTGGAGAGCGTCCTCTTTGGGGAAAAAGGACTTGCGAACGGTTTGTCTCCCGGGGCGGTTGTCGTAGACCTCAGCACCATCCATTATTTAGCCACTCTGAGAATTGAGGAGGAGTTAAGGGCGAAGGGGGTGATCTTCATCGACGCCCCGGTCTCCGGAATGGAGGCTCGAGCTAAAGAAGGGACGCTGACCGTCATGGGCGGAGGGGATCCGCAAGCTTTTGAAAGAATTCGCCCCATCCTCGATGCCATTGGGAATAGCATCGTTTATATGGGAAAAGTTGGAAACGGTCAGCTCACCAAGCTCGTCAACCAACTCCTCTTCAATATCAGTGCTGCAGCGATGGCAGAGATCCTTCCCATGGCTGTAAAACTGGGATTGGATCCTGAAGCCGTCTGCCGGGTCGTCACAACGGGTACGGGCCGAACCTTTGCCCTTGAGTTCTTTACGCCTCATATCTTGGAGAATAATTTTAAACCAGGCTACCCTTTGGTTAGTGCCTACAAAGACATGGAAAGTGCTGCCGAGATAAGCAGTCAGAAGAAGATCCCACTCCCTGTCTTCGCCGCAGCCATGCAAACTTATCAAATGGCTTTGGTTCAAGGCCTAGGAAACGAGAACAAGGGGGCCATGATCAAAGTGTGGGAAAAGGTCCTTGGAATTGAGGTGAGAAAGAGGAGATCCTGAAATGGAGAAGCTTCGCGGAAGACCGGAGGAAATCACGGAGGCCTATTATAGGGGATTGATGCAATCGGCGGGATATCGGAGCAAGGATCTGAATCGGCCGCTCATCGCCGTCGTCAACTCCTGGACGGACGTCAATCCTGGTCACCTTCCCTTTAAGTTTCTGGCAGAAAAAGTCAAGGAGGGGATCTGGGCTGCCGGAGGAACGCCCGGGGAATTCAATGTTCCTGCTCCATGCGATGGGATGGCTCAAGGCCCCGGGATGTTTTACATCCTTCCCCAGCGCGACCTCATCGCAAGCAGCATTGAGGCCATGGTAAGAGCCCATGGTTTTCAAGGCATGGTGATGATGGCTTCGTGCGATAAGATCATCCCAGGCATGGTGATGGCAGCCATCCGTTGTGACCTTCCCACCCTCTTCCTCACTTCAGGCGCAATGCTGCCCTACCGCCTCGGAGACAAAGAGGTGGTGACGTGTGACCTGAAAGAAGCGATTGGAAAACGACACTCCGGAGAGATTGACGATACGACTTTCATGGCATGGCAGGAGAACTTCTGTTCTTCCCCGGGGACTTGTTCCATGATGGGGACGGCAAACACCCTGGGGTCTTTTCTAGAAGCCCTTGGAGTCGCCCCCCTTGGAAGCACAACGATGCTGGCCTTTGAATCTGCCAAATTGAGACAGGCACGGGATGTGGGTGAGAGGATCGTGGGTTTGGTGAAACAAGGAATGAGGTTCTCGAGGTTTTTTACTCCCTCGAGCCTTCAGAACGGAATCAAATTGATTTCAGCCACAGGCGGTTCAACCAATGCAGCGCTTCACATTCCAGCCTTTGCGAAGATTGCAGGCATCCCGTTCACCCTGGATGAATTTGGGAAAACTGCAGAGGCGGTTCCATTGATCGCGAAATTTAAACCCGCGTCTCCTTACAACCTTTCTGACTATCATCGAGTGGGGGGCGTGGCATCGGCGATGGGTGCGATCAGAAAATACCTCGACACCTCTGTACCCATGGCTTTTGGAGGCGTCTTAGAGGAAGCCCTAAGGGGCGCGGACGGTCCAGATGGAACAATCCTGCACTTCCCGGGAAACCCCTTGGAGGAGAACGGATGTTTTACAATCCTCCATGGAAGCCTAGCTCCTAGGGGAGCGGTTGTTAAGAAGAGCGGCGTGGAACTCTCCATGCGAAAGCGTACTGGACCGGCAGTCGTTTTCGATTCCGAGGAGGAGGTTCGCCATTTCCTCCTCGAGCGAAAGATCGAACCCGGTTCTGTACTGGTGGTACGGTACGAAGGCCCCAAAGGCGGACCCGGAATGCGTGAGATGTCGATCCCTGCAGCCATGCTCGTCGGGATGGGACTGCACCAATCCGTCGCCATGATAACCGATGGCCGTTATTCTGGCGCCACGCGGGGCCCCTGCGTTGGACATGTCTGTCCAGAGGCCTGGGAGGGTGGACCCATCGCTGTGGTTGAAGATGGAGATCCGATTGAAATTGATATCCCCGGTCACCGTCTCGATTTAAGGGTGCCTGAGGAAGAAGTAAAAAGGCGGCTGACTAGAAAAAGAAAGAAACCAGATCATCCTGCTCATGGAATGCTTCAGGCTTACAGGGAAAGGGTAGGAGGAGCCGACGAAGGAGCGGTGTGGTTATAGGGGGGAGATCCTCCACGAAGAGACTAACGGAATGTCCATAGAAGCAAGGGTGCCAGCATAGCCGCAAGTCCGACGGCCCAGATGCCATAACTGAAGCTATAGTGATCGGCAATGGTCCCTAATAACCAGGGGGTGAGGGCCATCGAAATTGCCCCAAAGAGCGTCACCAGAGCCACAGCAGGTCCCCGGTTTTCCTGCCCTGCTATCCTGGATGTGAGAGCAAAGGAGAGAGGAAAGAACCCAACAATGATCGAGGTCTGGAGGAATAGGAAAATGGCCAGGAATAATTCGCGAGTACTCAAGGTCATCAGAAGGGTAAAAACCCCTGAAAGGAACGTAACAGCAATCAATGTCCGAATGTAGCCAAACCTGTCTGCAATGGCTCCCACGATCAGAGGAACAACCATCCCTCCAATTCTCGACATCCCCAGGAGTTGGTTGGCCCCAGGGAGAGTAAATCCTCTTTCGGTCACCAAAAAGAGAGGAATGACGGCATAGATTCCAAGATTCGCGCCGGCCGCAACGCCCTGAAGAATACCGAGGACCCAAATCCTTTTGTCCCGAAACAAAGAGGAATAGTTCATTTTCGAATGAACGGTTGAATCCGGGGGGGCTTTTGCCAACCTCACCAAGGCCAGAAGAGGAAGGATTCCGACCAAGGAAAAGAGGAGGAGGATTGTCCTCCAGGAAACGACCTGGAGAAGGAAGGCAGCGATAACGGGCACAATCAAAAGGCTGATAGAAGGTGCTATGCCATGGATCCCAATCACTTTTGCCCAGTGTCTAGGAGGAAATCTTTCGGTGAGAAGAGGAATGGCAGATGGGAGATAGGCTCCGGCTGCAAACCCGAGTATCAGGCATAAGATCGTAAAGTAGAGGTACGTCTGACCAAAATAGAAAAGGGCAAGGACAAGGATGATTCCTCCATGTTCAAGGAAGAGGATTCTTTGCCTAGAAAGCCGTCGCATCAATGGACTAGCAAAAAGGAGGCCGAATGCATATCCCAGGGAAATAAAACCAAAGATTCCTCCCGTTCCGGCATGGCTGGTCATCAACTCTTGCTCTATGATGGGCAGAATGGGTGGAAAGATTGTTCTCGCGGAGTAGTTGAAGAACCAGAGAGACCAGAGGGTGAGGAGAAACAAAACCTTATGACTAAGCATTTTCATGACACCAAAATCATTTAATCTCATTATCACCCAGGGCTATCAACTTTTCAATATTCCTCTTCCTCCCCTGCCCTGTCGGCAGGCAAGGCCACTTACCATTTTAAGATCCTATGAGGGACAAATTATGAAACCAAAACGATTTAATCCCAAGGGAATAAAAGATAGTTTTCACAATCTTATTTTAGGTATTGACAAAAAAATTTGTTGTTGATAGTCTACAAATGAATATTTTTTCATGAAAAGGACAACAGAAACGGCTGACCGCCCTTTGGAAAGGGGGTGGTTGACGAAAGGAGACCGCCGAAATTCCATCTACTAAGACTTGGATTTTCCTACAGAAAATTATTCGACTCTCTCATTCAAGATCTCCCATCCGACTGATTTTTTTTAAAAGGCCTCCCCAACAAAAAACCAATCAGGCAATATTAGTTTTTCAGCGGCATTGATTTTGGCGGAAAAAGTCGAAAGAAAGGGGTGACGTTTATGGTAGCCAAGCTTGGGGAAACATTCAGAAACCTGCTGAACGGAGGGGAGTATATTGTTAGAAGAATCGCAAACAGGATGGTTGTGCTTGAATCCCAGAACGGGAAGCATCAAATTTTAACAGAGATTAAAACGTTAGAGGAAAAAAATTTTTACCAAAGAAAAGAGGAAGCAACATCATGAGACAGGAGGTTCATGAAACCTTTCTCGCCGCCTCTTAGCCACCCCCTCCCACCCTTCCATTGGGTCACGATGTAACTTCCTTTCACCCATTCATTTTGTACGGATCCTTTTCTGTTCCTATCGAACGCTGCAGGGTGACTAACGCTCGGGTGAAACCAGGAGTTTTTGCCCGGCACGGAGCGGTTGGTCCGCAGACAGGTTGTTCAGTTTTCGGAGTTCCCCCACGCTGATCCCATATTTCTTACTGATCCTGTAGAGCGTTTCTCCTTTCCGAACCGTGTGGTACTGCTTTTCTGTCGAGACTGTCGTTTTTGAGGGAGCAGAGGGCTTTGCTTTTGGTTCGGCTATTGGCTGCTTTTGTTTTTCCAGTGCCCCTACCTTCTGGGCGAGAGCATCCACCCGCCGAAGAAGGGTGGGGTCTGGACCCGAAGGCCCGATTTTCCCCTGAAGCTCTACAAGCTGTTTTTCAAGTCCAGCGATCTTCTGTTCCAGAACGAACACCTTTGATTCCAAAGGAGTCGCTTCGCCTCCGGTAGGCCCTCTGCCGAGGAAATAAAGGATCCCTATGGCAAAAATCATGATGAGGAAAATTCCCAGCAGAATGCGGAAGTATTTGCTGCTGGTGGTTCCAACTCGTCTTCGCTTAGGCGAGTAAACATTTTGGTCTGACCAGCTATCATTCATCTGCAGCTCAGGATCATCCTTCATAAGATCTTCTCCTTTGGGCTTTCATGAATTGAATAGGTTCTGTATTTGTTTTCTTTATATCACAAAAACGTTAGAGAAGAAATACTTTTCTGGTAGCCCCGAAAATCCGCACTTCCAGAAATTCAAAAAAAGGTGTATAGTATGCCAGTAAATCGGCATCGAGGGAATCATCATGAAAGGGTCTCCGTGATGAAACTGTTTCGTATCCTCTAAAATTCTACTACAATTGAGTGTGGGATCAGGAGATGAAAGCATGGTTCGGAAAAACATGATTCGAGAAGCTTTAGATAAGAGAAACTTGGCTTTTGGCACCTGGGTTCAGACAAAGAGTCCCGAAGCATGCGAACTAGCAGCTGCTGTTGGTTATGATTTTGTAGTCATCGATATGGAGCATGGATCTTTTGGTTGGGATAGCGCAGTGGATATGATTAGAGCTGTTGAATATGGCGGCGCAACACCAGTCATCCGGCTTCCAGGGGACTCTATGGTTGACATCAAAAAGGCACTTGATGCAGGTGCGCTCGGGATAATCGTACCGAGAATTAGTACGCCAGAGCAAGTGTCACAGATTGTGCGGGCTGCAAGATATGAGCCATCCGGAAAAAGAGGAGCCTGCCCTGTTGTAAGGGCTACCTCTCATGGCTTGTTGGATTGGGAACAGTATAGTCGATGGGCGGATGAGAATGTCATGGTTTGGGGGATCATAGAAACCGTTGAAGCGGTGCAGAATTTTGTGGAGATTATCGCTCAGGGGCTAGACGCCATCTCTTTGGGCCCTTTTGATCTCTCTATGGCCATGGGGCTTGGGGGAGACACTGAACATCCTGATGTGAAAAAGGAGATAAACCGTCTGGCGGAGATCAGTCTGAAAAAGGGGGTTGACTTAGTCGTCGTCATCTTCGCTCTGGAACCCGAGGTCATTTATGAGTCTGCCAAATTTTGGAAAGAAAAAGGGTGTAGACTGATAACCACCTCATCAGACCGTGCGATTTTATGCCATACGCATCAGAAAATGTTCAACCTACTCCAAGATTTAAGGAAATAATTTTCAATCCTCCCATCCATCGGGTACGATCGTCTGATCGCCACCGCACATCGCCTCAGCAAGCGAGCTCCTTGGATAGCGGAATACTTCCATTACTAGAGTCTGCTGGTAGTTCGGACGAATGGGAATGATCTCAACTTACTGGCGGTGGAGATTCCAGGCGGCAATAAAGGCAAGACCTTTCTCCGTTAGCTCCCGTGCGGTGCGATTCACCGCATCATGCTTATCCAAGTAATTTCTCTCCAGACAAGGCATATCACCGCAAGAGAGCACCTCCTCCTTATCTCGAAAATAGTCAAGTATATCCGAGGCATGCTCCCTCATCTGCTCCACCTCGGGATCTCCTCCCTCGTGCTTTGCTGAGATATTGGGCACTCGTGAAGCCACTTCCAGGAGATCGCAGCGGCGATCATAGGGTTGTCTCACGATATTCTTCCAAGTTTCAGTGATGTGATGTTCAATTCGGACGTTTTCTTCCAGCCCAAGTTTCTTGCGTATTTCAGCTGACAGCACCAGGGTCTGGCAATCAACAGAATTACTTAGGTTGAAGCCGATCAGAGGTGAAGAACCATCTTCCCTTGAAAACAGTCGTGCTGCCATCAGAGTCCAGAGGACGGAATAGGGATTGTCATTTCCCATGAAGACAGAAATTTTAAACTCCATATCCACTCCCAATTTATGGAGGAGGTAACCGAGAAGGACTGTTCCGGGATTGATATTGAGCACCTGTCGAATCCCATAGTTTGTGTAATAATAGAGGTACTCATCCATCCATTGAAGGGCATGCTCATTGGGCTGGCCAATCCCTCCAAAATAGCCTGTGATCGTTTCGGGACCTCCCAGATGGATATTGGATCCATCCGTTCCTTTTGTGTCAAGTGTCTCCACATAGCTGGCCCCGATGATCTGCATGGCGGCCCCCACAGCCAGGGTATCTCCCTGATCCTTTTCCTGCTCCTTCATCTTCCGGACACGTATATATCGCGAAGGCATGATCTCTCGCCTCTCGAGAGCCTGGCGGGCCTCCGTGATCAACCAAGGAAAATATTGAAAGGCACTGATCTCCAAGGTGACGGCATGGGCTTCGTCAAAGGTCGTCCCATTGGCCCCCTTCCCCAAGACGTTACGCCTGAATTCAGAAATGGAAACAAAGGAACCTCTATCCCGTTCCGCCATGAGCCATTCCAGATCTTTGAGATAGGGAGATTCCATAGCCCGGAGCCTTTCGAGGAGATTGGAAAGCTTCTGAGCCTCCCGAGCCCTGGCATTGATCTCCTCCGGTGTCCCATATTTTTCAACCACCTGAAGCAACGCATTGATAACGGAATTGTTTCGATCGAGGAGAAATTGATTGATCTCCTCCACAACAGAAGCATCGATCCTCAAGCGTTCTCTCAGGTTTTGATAACCTCCTTTAGTCATCTCTTCCTCCATCAATTAGAACGAAAATGCTGAAGGATGCCCATCCTGCTTCGCCCCGTCTTATGGGCAGGTGGCCTCATTTCTTCAGAGCCGCCTTCAGTTTCGGAAGCTCCCCTTCGAGCATACGATAGGTATGTTGGGCTTCGGGGAACTTCCCGGCTCTCACTTCTTCGGCATAGGTTGAGAGGGCCTTCAATGTATCCTCTCCCAGATTCGCATACTTCTTTACAAATTTTGCGGTGAAGGCTTGGAAGATTCCAAGGATATCACTGACGATCATAAGCTGTCCATCTGCATCGGCCCCGGCCCCGATGCTGTAGACTGGAATAGTCAAATCATCTCGAATGATTTTACAAACTTCCGGGGGAACCGCTTCTATGAGAAGGGCAAACGCCCCTGCCTTCTGAATGGCTCTGGCATCTCCGATCAGTTCCAACGCTGCCTCAGACGTCCGGCCTTGCGCTTTGAATCCGCCCAACTGACCTGAACTCTGTGGGGTGAGACCGATGTGGCCCATGACCAACATTCCGCCGTCAGCAATGGCCCTAATCTGAGGACAGACTCTCCGCCCCCCTTCGAGCTTGATCGCATCGACCCTGGCCTCTTTGAAAAAACGACCCGCGTTTCGGACAGACTCATCGATGTTAACCTGATAGGAGAGAAACGGCATATCCCCAATGATAAAGGTATTGGGAGCACCCCTGCGCACCGCCTCTGAATGATAGATGCACTGATCCATGGTGACTGGAATCGTACCTTCATACCCGTAAATACACATCCCAAGAGAATCGCCTACCAGAATCATATCCATTCCACCCTGTTCTGCAAACTGGGCTGTCCAGTAATCGTAGGCCGTCACCCAAACTGCCTTCTTCCCAGAGTCTTTCATGTTTTGTAGATCGAACCGGGTTAACTTCTTCGCCATCTTCTTGCCTCCTGAAACTATTATGATCGGGTTAGCACCCTGATCAAGAGGATATCTTCTGACAAAAAAATCGTCAATAAAATACTTATAGACAAAAACATCCTCAAGGCCAGTGACTATGGGAAAGTGTGAATGTGTCTTGGAATGCAAATCTATAAGAACCACGAGAGATGAGCCAAGGTATGAGGCCACCATTGCTGGGAACGATGATCAACTGAGATCTTGTATCATGGTTGAAGTCTGTCAGCCAAGAAGAGGAAGGAATATTACATCACCGGGTTCTAGAGAGGGGACGTTAGAGAGGGGACGTTGTTGACTGAGTTGAGTTACTCTTTCTTCTCTTCGTTGCTCCTTTCTATGATCCTAGAAATGGCGGACGTCGAAACTCCCAATAGCCGTGCCACCTCTGCTAATGACATCCCCAATTTCTTGACCAACTGCTGCGCTATCGTTGAGCGTACTTGCGGAATCCTTCCCCTTCGGTTCCCCATCTGTAATTCCCCAAGTTCTATGTTTCCCTTTTGGCACTCTTCCTTTAGGATAGTTTCAACCCTTTTACGTCGTTCGACAGGACTGTACCGATAACGTAATGGCCCCTGTGATTCGCTCAGTACCCTCTCCACAAAATCCCCATTTCCCAGAATCCTCTGGTCCCCGCTTATATTCTCCTGGGACTTCCGCAACGACAGAACCGCTGACCATCCCCCGTAGGATCGAACCATCCCTCCCCCGACCAACTCTGGACGCCTCCCCTGAACGATCCCTTCTTCCACGTATTTCCGGTAAGCTCTTCGTGCCTCTCCTTCTCTCTTCCCAAACCAGGACAACACATGCTTCCAATCCTGCCAGTCATATTTGACCCGGCCCAACAGCACCGCATGCCCACACCAAGAATAACGATCTAGTTCGGAGAGGGTGTTGACCAGATGGGCTCTCAGAGGATTTAGGTGAATGTAGCGGACCAACTCCCGAAAATACACGTCCTCATCGCAGACGATCGAGTGGTAACGATTCTGAAAGAGATGTCCGTGTCGAAGATGGCGGAGGTTGTAAGTCACAGCATAACCTGTGAGGAAACGTCTCATGAATTTCGCAAGACCCAAGGGGCCGCTGCGTAAGAGGAGGTGAGCATGATTGGTCAATAAGGACCAGGCATAGATTGGGGTCTGCGTGTCTTTGGCAAGATCACCCAGGCGGGTGACAAAGTTCTGTCGGTCCTTGTCGTCATCTACAATTCGGCGCTTTTCAGTCCCCCGGAGGATAACGTGATGCAGGGTTCCAGGAGCATCGAGTCTCGCCTGCCGGGGCATAGAACCTCCATCGGGGGTTAGATTCTGGAATGGATATTCTTATATCAGAGTTAATCAATCTAGTCAACAACGTCCCCTCATCCTTGCCCTGGTGGGTACGGCCCGTGTTGTATTCATTCATAAAAAATGCTCCCCCGATGAACCTTGACTTTCTGCTTCCTTTTCCGTATCGTTTGCAGCAAGAAGAGCATCCATCGGGAGGAGGTTTCGGGTCATGAATCAACCCATTCGTGTCGGTATTGTTGGGAGCCGGTTTGCGGCGGAGTTCCACTATGCGGCCTATCGACGGGTGACAGGGATCAATATCCAAGTGGTGGCTGTGATGTCGCTGACGAAAGAGAACCGGGAGGCCTTTGGAAAGAAACACGGTATCGAGGTGTTCGACTCATTGGAGAAAATGCTTCCGGAAGTCGATGTGGTTGACGTTTGTACACCGGGGTACGTTCATGAGTCCGTGTCCATTGCCGCTTTCGAGGCGGGAAAACACGTGGTCGTGGAAAAACCCTTCACGGGATACTTCGGGCCGTCCGGAGATGAGAAATTTCAGGGAAATCGCTATCCCAAGGAGAAGATGCTAGAGGAGGCCATTGCGAGTTCCAGGCGGATCATTGGAGCGGCCCTGAAGAGCAAGAAAAAACTCTGCTATGCCGAGAACTGGGTCTATGCCCCGGCCGTGCAAAAGGAGGCTGAAATTCTGGCCAAGGCGAAGGGTCAGATCCTGTGGGCTCTTGGCGATCAGTCCCACTCCGGCAGCCTTTCCCCGGCTTACGGAATCTGGAAACTCTCTGGAGGAGGCTCGATCGTGGGTAAGAGCTGTCATCCCTTATCCGCCATACTCTACCTGAAGCAGGTGGAAGGCATGGCCCGCGATGGCAGGCCGATCCGGCCGAAGGCCGTGAGCGCGCGGACGCATGAAATCACTCGGAATTCCAGGTTCATCGACAAAGGGTTCCTGCGGACGGACTATCACGATATTGAAGACTACTGTCAGATTCATGTGGTTTTCGATGACGAAATGGTGGCCGATGTTTTTGCCTCGGAGCTGGTTATGGGTGGCGTGCACAACTGGCTCGGGATCTTTGCCAACAACCACAGAACGAAATGCAATCTCAGCCCCACCAACGCCATTGAGCACTACAATCCAAAAGAAGAGCAACTCGCCGATGTCTACGTCGTTGAAAAGATTGGAACGAAACAGGGGTGGTCCACACCTGCGCCCGATGAGAATTTCGCGTTCGGTTACCCGCAGGAAATTCAAGACTTCATGGAGGCAGTCGCAACGGGACGGGAGCCTAAATGCGGGATGCTGACAGCCAGTGATATCGTTGGCGTTCTCTACGCAGCCTATGTTTCGGCGGAACGGAAAGGGAGCGAAGTGGAAGTTCCTCTCGACCCTGCCCTCGGATCTTAGATCCTCTTCCCCTGAGAAGATACCTTGATATCCCCCGAGATGCTATGAGAAGAAATTTTTCTTGCCAATTCTCGCTTCCACCCGGGTCGTTACCTTCCGTGTATTGTCTTTCCGTCTGAGTCAGAGCCCCGCCGGGGTGCCAGCATTACTTCCTCGACCAATGTGTACGAAGGATCGAGTAGCCTATGGATAGCGCTGAGATGCCGTAGAAGAATAGGGCGATAGGCGACTCAAATAGGGTGCCCCAATTTCCGTGGGACATGATCAGCGCCTTGCCGAGCTCCCGCTCTGCAAGCGGTCCCAGGATAACCCCGAGGATCATGGGTGCCGCTGCGAATCCATGCTTACGCATGAAGTAGCCGATAATCCCGAAAAGAAGGGCCACCAGCATGTCGTAGATGCTGTTGTTCAGGGAGAAAGCGCCAAGAAAGCATAGGCCGAAGATAATAGGAAAGAGGATTGAAACGGGTACCTTCAATACCCGCGGGAAGATACGCACGCTCATCAGGCCGAGACCCAAAATGAGGAACTGTGCCAGCATGAATCCGACGAATAGGGCATGGATGATCTGAGGGTTCTGTTGGAAAAGCAGCGGTCCTGGCCGGACGCCGATCACGAGCAGTGCCCCGAGCATCACAGCGGTGACCACGTCTCCCGGAATCCCGAGAGTGAGCAGCGGCACCATCGCCCCGCCCGTGGTACCGTTGTTGGCCGCCTCAGGGGCTGCCACCCCGGCGAGGTTCCCTTTGCCGAAGCTCTCAGGGTCCTTGGAGAACCTCTTGGCTTCGTTGTAGGCCATGAAGGAGGCGATCGCTCCTCCGGTTCCCGGAATAATGCCGATCAAGGTGCCCAGAAAAGACGCGGGGATAATCACCTTGATGAGTCTCTTCATATCCTGTCGGCTGGGCAGAACCCCTTTGATTTTCTGCTTGTAGCGCTTGAGTTCTTTGTCTACGTTCCCCAGTTCGATGAAGATCTGAGAGATAGCGAACAGGCCGATTAAGACAGGGAGCATGGGGAACCCGGTCATCAAATCCGGGATATCAAAAGAAAAGCGTGCATATCCGGTAAGTTCGTCGAGCCCAATGGAAGCAATCAGGAGCCCGGAGAACCCGGACACCAATCCCTTGACCAGCGAAGCGGCGGAAACACTGGCGATGACAGTAAGGCCGAACACCATCAAGGCAAAGTATTCCTCAGGGCCAAACCTGAGGGCGAATTGGGCCAACTGGGGTGAGATGAAGATCATGCAGAGGGTGGAGATGATTCCGCCTATCGCGGAAGCGATCGTAGCCACTCCGAGCGCTCTGCCCGCTTCCCCCTTCTCGGCGAGAGGATAGCCGTCCAGTACGGTCGCTGCTGCCGATGGAGTTCCGGGGGTGGAGATCAGGATCGCCGAGATAGAGCCGCCGTAGATCGCTCCACAAAACATGCCGCTCAACATGATGAGTGAGGTAGCGGGTTCCAGGTAGTAGATGAACGGTAGCAGCAGGATGATGCCCACCGACCCCGTGAGTCCTGGAAGGGCACCCACCACGATGCCTCCGGCCACGCCAATGAACAGGAAGGGGAAGTGGAAAGGATTCAAGACGTAGGCCAAGCCGTCGTACAATGCAGACATGGGATCGCTCCGTCACCAGAGGGGGAAACGGGGAAGAGGCACCCGGAAGATCATTCGGAATACAGCGTACAGCAGTGCCGTGGTGAGAATCGGAACCAATACAATTCGGTGCCACTTCTTCTCGTTGAACACGAGCATGGTGCCAGCAATGAACAGCGGTGTGGCCAGTATGTAGCCGGTGGATTCAAGGATGCGGGTGTAGACGAAACCCATGGTTGCTAGCAGCACGAAGCGGATGGCGTAGGGTCGGTCCACCTTGTCCCTTCGCTTCTCACCCCCGCCGTGCAGACGCTTAAGAATGCCCTGAGCGAGGAGCACCAGCGATAGGAAGGCCAGGGAAACCGTTACAAAGCGCGGAAACACGGTGGGGGAGAGCGCGATGGTCACCTCAGGGAATTGAAAAGTCAGTGCGAAAAAGAACACCGACAAGGACAGGAAGATGGATCCGAAGACAATTTCAGTGACTCCCATAAGAATTCCCTTTAAGAGAAGGAGGTCTGCAGACGCAACGTATGCGCCTGCAGACCTCCCAGGTCGAGGGTAAGCTACTCAACGGAGCCTACTCTACTTGTAGCGATCACCTAGCTTGTTGCTCTTGACGATCTGCTCGTAAAGTTTGTCTTGTTCCGCGATAAACTTCTTGAATTCCTCGGTGCCCTTGTAGTCCAGAAGAATCCCGGCTTTGGCCGCCAACTTTTTGAAGTCCGGGTCATTCATCGTGTTATAGAAGGCGTCGTGGATGACCTTGATCTTGGCAGGGTCGGTCCCCTTGACGGCCCCCAATCCGCGCCACTGGCCGAGGCTGAAGTCCACACCCTGTTCGATGGCCGTGGGATAATCTTTAAATTCGGCAAGCCGCTCTTTGGAAAATACAGCGAGGCAACGGAGCTGGCCGGCCTCGAGCTGAGCCACGCCTTCTGGAGGGCCTACGTTGATGGCGTCCACGTGACCGCCCACAGCCGCCACGATGGCTGGACCGCCACCTGCATGCGGGACATGGTTTAACTTGACCCCCGCCGCGTTTTCGAATGCCAGAATGATCATGTGGGTACCGCCTCCTGCTCCCGCGTTGCCCATGTTAACCTTGCCAGGCCGCTTCTTGGCATCCTCCAACAGGTCCTTGAGGGTCTTATAGGGGGAATTGGCTGGTACTAACACCCAGCACGGGGCTGTTACCAGGTTGATCACTGCTTCGAAGGTGAACGCATCATAAGGGGTCTTGCTCATGTGGACCTTAGTGATCGAGGGAGTCGCCCAGGCCACATAGTAATAGCCATCCGCCTTCTTCTTCATCGCCTCCGCGTACCCGGGCACCGCTCCCCCTCCTGGCCGATTCACGATGATCACCGGGGCCTTAAGGTACTTTGGTAGCACCATCAGAAAGGTTCTGAACACCATGTCGGTCGAGCCGCCCACGCTCCAGGGAACCATGACTTCGATCTCCCTAGAAGGATACTCCGCCGACTGCCCGTCCCTAAGCCCGACAGCGAGGCCAAGAAATGGGATTAAAAACAAACCTATGAAAACCCCCCTTGCCAATCTTTTCTTAAACATATAGCACCTCCTGACATGTGGATTAAATGAGGCCAAAGAGTACTCCGCAGCGTTTTCGTCACTGCCAAGTCAGCTGGATGCCCCGTCCCGCTCGGGATGGGGAAAGGAACTTCACTTCTTCAGAATGGCGGGCCTCTGAAACACGTAGCCGCCGACCTTCATCTCCAAAGTTGGGAAGGTGACAGGCTTTGAAAGGAGCACAGGCCCCTGCGCCGTTGCGAGCATGAGGTCTTCACTCTTGGACCCTGTAATGGAAGGGTTCCACACAAACGCCTGGTTTTCCTGCACGATCTCTTTGGAATCAAAGTTGGCCCTGTAATCCCTCCCCACATAGCCGATGGCCCCTCCCTGATGGTGCAACTTGTACTCCTCTGGGTAGCCCATTTCCGCGTAAGCTTCCACCCCCTTCCTGAAAACCTCCGCCACAGAGCGACCGGGAAGTGTGTTGGCCATCAGAACGCAGTCGATGTGGACATTGGCCTTGTAGAGCTTATCCAAGTCCGATGGAACCTTACCAATATGCACAAAGCGGGTTAAGGAAACGATCAACCCCCATTTTCTTGAGTTGACACAGAGCATGGCTCTCTTTTTGACCTCCTTCTCGGTGGCGAGAGGATGTCTGAAAGTGGAAATCCGCTCATCGGCAGCGCAAAAGGTTGTGATGTAATCAATCCTGTTCTCCCAGAGCTTCGCAACCAGCCTTCCAACGATGGCACATTCCCTATCCCCAGGTTCGATTGAAGCCGTGATCTCTTCGATTGCCTTGGAGGTCAGGTGCCCCACTTCCCTATACCGCTCGACCTCCCAGGTGGTGAGGGAGTAACGGAGGGGATTGAAGTCGTTTGAAATATCCATGGCACCGGGGAGGCCGCAGTCGGAACCCGCTTTTCCACCTCGCGCAATATCCGCGACGATCTTCCGCTCCTGATCGTCATACCACTCGAAGGTTCTGATTTTATATCCTTGCTCTTCGAGCTTTTCCTCCTTTTCAATCCGCGGGGCCTCGATGTTATTGCAGATGGCGTATTCGGCGTCGTGCGTGAGGACGAGCGAAACAGCTCCCATCTCAGTAGCTATGCCAACAAGATTCATTCCACCACAGGTGAGCCAGGAATAGTTGGACTGCCTCTTGAGAACGATAGCGTCGAGGTCGAGTTTTGTCATGAGCTCCCTGACGCGTTTTTTCTTTTCAGTTATTTCCTGAAGATTCGCCATACCTTTTTCCCATTTATCTTGTTTGGCACCAAAGATTTAAACGAATTTTAGATTAGGCTTTAGGCTTGAACATGTCAAGCAAATTCTATCCGCTTTCTTTGACGCAAAAAACTGGAATGGCCGGATTTGAATCGCCAAAGGGAGGAGGTAGGGTGGAATATCGTAACGGAGAGAGATTTTATTTTAAGATTTTTGTAATGTTTTTTACCTGATCCGCAGCCTTTTTGATCTCTTTGGCTTCTTTTAGGCCCGGGATCTCTTCTACTTCTTTCTTGATATCAGAAATCACATCCCCCTTTTGATCTTTCTCCTCTTTCTCCGTACCTCGGTCATCCCGAATCTTCCTCAACTCCTTAATGGTCTTCCCAAGACCCGCACCCATTTCAGGAAGCCTTTTGGCCCCAAAGAGAATAAGAAGAATCACCAAAATAACCAGAATTTCCGGCCAACCAAGTCCGAACATGCTTTAACCCCATAAATCAGTAATGAGTTCGGAGTCATTAGTTCGGAGTGAAAAGATCAAAAGATAGAATTCTTGCTCCAAACTATCAAACTCTAAACTGTTCAACAATATTCTTGATGTCCCATTATAAAAAAATACGCCAGAAAAGGGAAGAAAAATATCTGGATTTTTGTTATGATATTAACAATGCATATTCTGAGAATAACCTTGGGAGGTATTTTATGGCAATTGAATTGACATGTCCTATTTGTGATGCCGACATCCCGTTAGACGGGGATGAAAAGTCGGGCGATTTGGTTCTCTGTTCTTATTGTAAAATGACTTTCAAGATGCTGAAAAGAAAAACCGATTGGACCCTCGTGGAGGATTTTGAGGAATAAACCCATATCTATGGAATGGAAACTCCGAATCCCAAATCCCAAATTCCCTGCCTACCGCAGGCAGGCAAAATCCAAATAAGCTCCGATATCCAATTCTCAAACTCATGACAGAGAGTTTTCCATGACCTAATTTTATCTCATTTGGTGATTGGTATATTGGATATTATTTGGTTATTGGCCTGCCTGCGCGAAGCCGCTTCGGCGAAGGCAGGTGCTTGCCTGTCCTGTACCATGCTAGGTTCAGGGCCTGCCGATAGGCAGGAAGTTTGGCTATTGATATGAAAATGTTGTATACCTCGGACCTCCATGGAGAAAAATTCCTGTATCAAGAACTCATAGACCTCGCCATCACTTCTTCATCAGAAATCATCTCCATTGGCGGCGATCTCCTTCCCTCTCTCCCTCCAACCAAACGATATGAAGATATGATTCCAAACCAAAGAGTTTTTGTAGATCAGTTCCTCTTGCCTTATCTGAAAACGATTTTGGAAACCACTTTCGTCAAGCAGATATTCCTCATTCCTGGGAATTGGGATTTAGCTTACCCCTTTCTCTTGACGAAACGCATCGAAGGGATCATTGATCTCGATCAGAAAAGTTACCATCTAAGCAACGGATATGATCTCATTGGATACCCCTTTGTCCCCCCCACTCCCTTTCGGCCAAAAGATTATGAAAAGATGGATGATCTACAAGCCTCCTGGCCTCCTCAGAAGAATCCCTCCTATATTCGAGCCCCTGAGCAGTCGGACCGCCTCCTTCCTATTGATCCGCATGTTTATCTAAGAGAACAGGAAACCATTCAAAAAGACCTGGACCGACTTCCAGAACCCCTTGACTTTAAAAAGGCGATCTACATGATGCACTCTCCTCCATTTGGGACGAAATTGGATCTCATTCAGGGAAAAAAATCAGCGGGAAGTCGTTCCATTAAAATTTTTATCCGAGAGCATCAACCTCTCTTAACCCTTCACGGTCATATCCATGAGTCGCCCGAACTCTCTGGCACTTATATGGATCGAATTGGAAACACCCTCTCTATCAATCCAGGGCAATCTGCCTGGTCGGGTCGGGACTCAGTTAGGCTTCACGCCATCACCTTTGAAATGGAGAAGATAGAAGAGACGCTGACGCACAGCTGTTACCCAAAAGTTCGGAGTAACTAGTTCGCCTGCCTGCCGCAGGCAGGGAGTTCGGAGTGTTGTTATCGACTCTTCTAACTTTATTTTTGTTCATGCCTGCGTCATCAGCTCAGACGAACCTCCCTGAGATAGCAATTTGACTTCTCTGAGAGGCTGTCCTATACTGTGATTACGTAAAGATTGTGAGACGTCGCGGGGAGCTGGAGTGTACCCGGCTGAGAGGGTGATTTAGATTGTCGCCGACCCGCCGAACCTGATCTGGATAATGCCAGCGGAGGG
>Ga0209427_10002182_pt1 | contig 22995 bp, 22 predicted proteins | sample DeeMarSWOR136_30_FD_187465 | JGI IMG/M metagenome (GOLD analysis project Ga0209427, IMG submission 187465) | Marine sediment microbial communities from White Oak River estuary, North Carolina - WOR-1-36_30 (SPAdes) (version 2) | ecosystem: Environmental > Aquatic > Marine > Intertidal zone >...
TCATCGCCACCTGGATCGTTCCCGGAGGCGAGTATGAGAGAATCGAGAAGGACGGCCGGACCATCCCTGTCGCGGATTCCTTTCATCTCGTCGAACGGCAGCCACAGGGGATCGGGGCTCTCTTCATTTCTCCGGTCAAAGGATTCATAGAAGCCTCTTACATAATCGTCTTCATCTTTATCGTGGGCGGCGCTTTTGCTGTCATCCAGAAGACCGGAGCCATCACCGCTTTCATCCATAACCTGGCACTGAAATTCGGCGAGAGCAAAGCGCTGCGGACGCTGCTGATTCCTGTGACTATGGTCATTTTCTCCCTGGGAGGAGCGATATTCGGGATGTGCGAAGAGACGATGCCTTTCGTGCTCATCTTCGTCCCCCTGGCGCTCTCTCTGGGTTATGATACTATCGTCGGTGTCTCCATTCCCTTTGTCGGGGCGGCTGCCGGTTTTGCCGGAGCTTTTTTCAACCCGTTCACAGTGGGCATAGCCCAGGGTATCGCCGGGCTTCCCCTTTACTCTGGCATGGGCTACCGGATCATCATCTGGATCGTGGGCACGGCAGCGGCCATCTTCATCGTCATGCGCTATGCTTCGCGGGTGCTGAGGAATCCCAGGATTAGCCTAACCTACGAAGAAGACCTGGAAAGGAAAAAAAACCTGGACCTGGATATCACCGGCCGGGAGGAGGTCAAGCTCAGCGGAGCCCACAAGCGGGTGCTGGTTCTTTTTCTTTTGGGGATGGTAATGCTTGTCTTCGGGATTCTCCGCTACAAATGGTACATCAACGAGATCGCCGGACTTTTCCTGGCTTTGGGCATCCTATCCGGGATCGTCGGCAGGCTCCGCGCGGAAGAGCAGGCCAGGTCTTTTGTGGACGGCGCCAAAGACATGATCAACGCGGCCCTGATCATCGGCTGCGCCCGGGCGATCCTGGTGGTGGCCATGGACGGCAAGATCCTCGACACCACCCTCTATTACATGGCCAAGGGGATATCGAATTTTCATCCGATTATCTCCTCCCAGTTGATGTTCATCTGCCAGTGCATCATCAATTTCTTTGTCCACTCGGGGACAGCCCAGGCGGCTTTGACCATGCCCATCATGGCCCCGCTCGGGGACCTGGTGGGGATCACCCGGCAGACAACGGTCTTTGCCTTTCAACTGGCGGAATACATCAACCCTGTTCTCCCCACCTCGGGAGTGACCATGGGAGTCCTGGGGCTGGCCAGGCTGAGATGGGAGAAATGGGCGAGATGGCTCATCCCGCTTCTTGTTATCTGGGTGATCTTCGGTTTCCTGTTCCTTATTCCGCCTGTTTTGATGCGCTGGGGCCCGGCCTGATCGGATTCAAGAAAATTTTTTTTTCTGTAACCATAAGTGGTTCCCTTCCGTATAGTAATGGTGAGGACAAGCTGTGTTTACCGGTCTGTTTTATAGGTCAGAAAAAGCGAGTTATTGTGTCTGCTTTTATCATCAAAATAAGGAGAGGAAATTGACTCAATTCAAGGTTTTGCCCGGAACATTCATCACCGTTTTATTACTGCTTGTGAGTCTATCTGGATTTACGGCTCCTGCCATTCAAGAAACAAAGGAAAAGCCACAGAAGAAAGAGAGTAAAGAGGGAGCCCATTACACGGTCAGCAAGGCCACTTCGGAAATCAAAGTGGACGGAGTGCTGGATGAGAAGGCCTGGGAGGATGCGGTCGTCATCAAACTCACCTATGAGTGGCTTCCCGGCGATAATATCCCGGCTCCGGTGGATACAGACTGTATGGTCACCTTCGACACAAAACATCTGTATGTCGGATTCCGCTGTTACGACCCGGAACCAGCCAAGATCCGGGCTCATCTGATGGACAGGGACTCCATAGATACCTTTATCCAGGATGACCACGTCAGCTTTATGTTTGACACGTTTAACGCCGAGCGGAGGGGATTCCAGTTCAGGGTCAACCCGCTGGGTGTCCAGGCTGATGCGATCCTGGCTGAGGCGGAAGGATACGAGGATTTTTCCTGGGATCTCATCTGGAAATCGAAAGCAAAAATAACAGATTGGGGCTATTCTTTAGAGATCGCCATCCCCTTCAATCAGCTCCGGTTTCCGAAATCTTCTGAAGCCCAGACATGGGGTTTCAGCGCTGAGCGTTCCTATCCGCGTTCTGTCCGCCACAGGATTAATTCTCATAAGAGAAGGCGGGATGTGAGCTGTATCCTCTGCCAGTTCAACAAGCTCACCGGCTTCCAGGGAATGTCCACAGGCTTGAACATCGAGATCGACCCGACCCTGACCGCAAGCCGGACCGATTCAAGAGATCCCTTCCCGGCAGCATCGCTGCAGGCCGGTGATGAAGAGGTCGACCCGGGGATAACAGTCCGCTGGGGAATCACTCCCAACCTGATCCTCAACGCCACCGCCAATCCTGACTTCTCTCAGGTCGAGGCGGACGTGGCCCAGCTTGAAGTCAACACACGGTTTGCCCTCTTCTATCCTGAAAAAAGGCCTTTTTTTCTTGAAGGGGCGGACTTTTTCCTGACGCCTATTCAGGCGGTGTTCACCCGGACCGTGGCCGACCCGGAGGGAGGATTCAAATTCACCGGAAAAGCCGGGAGGAACGTATTCGGCATCTTCGGAGCCTATGACAGGATGAACAACTTGACTTTTCCCTCCAACCAGGGTTCCTGGCAGGACACTGAAGAGGAGAAGCTGATGAGCGGGGTGTTCCGTTTCCGGCGGGATGTAGGAAGAGGTTCCCAGGTCGGGATCCTGTATACGGGCCGTATGACGGACGGCTATTACAATCATGTAGGCGGGTTTGACGGCTATATCCGGCTCTCCAGGACAAAGGATTTCCGTTTCCAGTACCTCCATTCCGAGACGGATTATGCGGATGCTATAGCCTTGGCCAACGGACAGAGGACCGGCGATTTCGGCGGTGACGCGGTCCATGCTGAGTTCATGCATTTCGGGAGGGATTGGGTGTACCAGGCTATCTACAGGGACCGGAATCCCACCTTCCGGGCTGATTACGGTTTCGTCCCCCGTGTGGACATCCGAACCGGTGAAGGTTTTATCGGCCGGCAGATTTATGGAAAAAGAGGGGATTGGTTCACCCGTCTTCTTTTTGCCGTCGGAGGCGACGTCACCTACGACCATGACGGCGCTCTGACCGACCAGACTATCCAACTGCAGGCTCAGTATCAGGGGCCTCTGCAGTCAGTTGTCACCTTCGTTTATGGACAGGCTAAGCAGCGCTATATGAATGTGCTCTATGATTTAGAGCAGATCACTTGGTTATTCGAGGTCAAACCAGCCAGTGGTGTGCACTTTAATCTTGTCACTCAATTCGGAGACACCGTGGATTATGCCAATGCCAGGAGAGCTGATTCTTTGGTGCTTTCTCCTTTTGCTGAATTCGGCCTGGGCCGGCATGTCAACCTCAACCTCAGGCATACCTACCAGCGGCTTAACCTGGGAGTGGACAAGATATTCGAGGCCAACCTTTCTCAGGCAAGGTTGATCTTCAATTTTAACGTTCGCATGTTCGTTCGGGCTATCGTTCAATATTACGACGTGACCAGAAACCCTGCTCTTTATCTCTGGCCGGTAAGCGAGAGGGAGCAGAGCATCTTCACCCAATTCCTGTTTTCCTACAAGCTCAACCCCCAGACAGTACTCTTCCTCGGGTATTCGGACAATTATCTGGGATACACGGGAATCGATATCACTCAGAGCGACAGGACATTCTTCATCAAGCTCGGCTACGCCTGGACAAAGTGATCATTATTCGCAGAAGACGCGGACTTTCTCCTCTTTGCTGTCCACGTCCACTTCCAGTTCATTGAGGTGCTTCAGGAGATCTTCGAGGTTATCCGAGGTGATGTTAGAAAGGTCGAGGCTGATTCCTTTCTCTTTGAGGTGTTCGTTGACTTTTCCCTGAACATCGCTGGGCACTACAGAGGCCAGCTTGATGCCGGCGCGGAGCAGGCTGAACGGCACACGGATGTTGACTTTCTCTCCTTTTCTGCTCTCCGGACCCGGTTCGACCACGACCCTCAGGTATTTCGGAAAATCCTTCCTGTCATGCTTTTTCCCTGTTTCGGATTCCTCCTCAGGCTGGGAAATCGCAGCCAGCAGCTTTTCTGCTTCGTCCACGCTGATCTTGCCCTGAGCAAGCATTTCCAGTATTTTGCGGCGTTCTTCATTCATCTTGATTCCTCCTCATTGAAAAGAGATTGAAAATTGACTGTCCACGCTTTCAATCCCGATATTCAGGCCGTGAAGAGCGCAGAGCACGTAAAAGAGCATCGGCCCGACCATTAAAAGCTTTTTACCGAGGCCGTGTCCCCACAGGATGAGTGAGGCCAGCAGGACAAGGGGAGATAGGATTATCATCAGGATGAGGAAAACCAGCCAGATGAGGACAAACGGAAGCCAGAGTCTGATTTTGGTCCTTCCGCCTTCGACTATGCGGAGTCTCATCCAGAATGGCGGCAGCATCATCCTTTTAGCCTCTCCAGAGCTTCCTCAAAGGTCAGTTCCCCCTGCTCCAGCTTGGCCAGGATCTCTCCTCTGGAAGGAGGCGGATTGACCTCCACGAAGTTCAGTTGAAGGGCGATCCGGTTGAGTCTGTTCTTCACCGTCGGGTAACTGATGCCGAACAGCTCCTCCATGTCCTTGATGGAGCCGTGACTCCGGATAAAGGCGGTCACGAAGATCTGGTCCTCCATAGTGAGGCGAGCGAGGGGAGGAAGCTCGAAGCTCCCCTCCACGGCGATGTCCTTATCTGCAAGCCTGACTTTCTCCACTGTGAGCGGAGAACCCCTGGTGAGCTTTGTCAATTCCTGCCAGTCCTTTGTCATTTTCAATCCTCAAATTAATTTTCTTTATATAATATACGCTAAAAAATTGATATTGTCAAGTATAAAATTAAATTAATTTATAATTTATAAAGAAATTATTAATAAATTTAACTTTTGGTTCTGTCTAAAAGTGACGGAAGAGCTGTCAATAAGTTCTTTCTGCATCCGGGCAACCTTTTTGAGCGCAGCTTCATCTATATCCACTGAAGGAGAGAAGACTAGATGTTCTCCACCCTAAATACAGGATTCAGGCAAGGTTTGAATAGCAGAGTGGCTGTCCAATTTGATAAAATGGAGCTGAAGCTGGCCGGTGTTATCATGGCTCCTGAAGAGAACACGAAAAAAAATGGGGATGTCCTGGATGCCTCTCTCCTGGAGGACCTGATTCAACGAAGCTGCGCCGGAGAGGTCGACGCCATGGAGGCCATTTATAATCGATTCAACAGGCCTTTATTCAACCTGATCTATCGCTACACCTCAAACAGAGAGGTCGCCGAGGACCTCCTGCAGGATGTCTTTATCAAAATATTCACCAAGCTTGATGCGCTGCGCAAAACAGAGACTTTTATCGGCTGGATGTACCGGATCGCAGTCAATACCTGTTTTGGGTATCTGCGGGAGACCAGGGGTCAGGTTCGACGGACCATAGCCCTGAACGATGTGAAGAGAGGAGTCGGCGAAAATACCGCAAAATCCAGCGATACTTTCCTGAAAAAAGCGCTGGATGATGCCATACAGAGCCTGCCGGGAAGGATGAGGACCATTTTCCTGCTGCATGAAGTACAGGGATTCAAGCATGAAGAGATCGCGCCGATGCTGGGGTGCTCGGTGGGCACCTCCAAGTCGCAGCTCTTCAAGGCACGGATGAAGATTCGTGAACGCCTTGAGGAGAAAAAGGTGATTTAGGGAGAAGAGAGATGAGATGCACAAGAGCTAAAAGATGGATCTCTGATTATATGGATAAAGGATTGAACGACCGTCAGAACCGTCGCCTTGAGAGTCATCTCCAAAAATGCCCGGATTGCAGGAAGGTCTTAGAAGATTTTCAGAGGATCGCCGCCAGCTCCAGAGAATTGGAGGAGGCGATTCCTTCTCAACAAGCCTGGCTTAAGCTAAAAGCCAGGTTGATACCCGAGGAGCAGAAAGTCCTGACCTTCCTGCCGGAAAAAGGAGCGAGGTTCCGGCCCATTTTCTTCCCGCCCAAGCTCAAGTACGCCCTGAGTGCAGCCCTGGTACTGGCGTTTGTCGCCGGCGTTGTGATGCTCGGTCTGAAGTTCAAGGGCGGATTGGATATTCTAAGAATAAAAGACCCGAAGGCCTACACTCTGGCTAAACTGGATGAGGCTGAACATCATTATAAAAAAGCGATCAAAGCTCTTTGGGAGGCGGTCTCTGCCCAAGAGGAAAGCATGAGTCTTGAGATAGCCGGGATTTTCAGGAAGAACCTCAAGATCATCGATGCTTCCATAATCGCCTGCCGGCAGACCGTTCTCCAGGAGCCGGATAGCATAGATGCCAGGAGTTTCCTGCTGGCCGCGTACAGGGAAAAGGTAGATTTCCTCCAGGAAATGATGGAGGTCGGAAGGCCTCCTTCCCAGAAAAAGGAGAACAAAACCATATAAATCAGTGAAATAAGGAGGTTTAAGATGAGATCAGCGAAAACAGCGAAATGGATGGCCGTACTGGCATGTCTGTTATTCCTCATCGGAGTGGCTCCCATCCTGGGATCAGCCAAAGAAGAGCATGAGGAGAAGTTTGCCAAGACCGTCAGCCTGGCCAAAGATGGCGAGGTTATCCTCCAAAACGTATCTGGCAGTGTGGAGGTGAGAACCTGGGATAAGGGTGAGGTCAAGATCGATGCCACCAAGATTTCCAGAGCCTCGACCCTCTCCAAAGCAAAGGAGAATGCGGCAAAGGTCGAGATAATCGTCGAGAAGGAAGGCGATTCCCTGAGAATCGAAACAGAGTATCCAAAAAGAGAAAGAGGCTGGGGTCAGGACTCTCTCAATGTCTCCGTCCGTTACACGCTGATGGTTCCAGCCAAGGCAGCTGTAAAGATCGGCGTAACCAGCGGAAATGTTGACCTCGAGGGAATCGGAGGCATGGCTAAGGTGAAAGTTACCAGCGGTCGGGTGGAACTTAAAAATGCCTCTCAGGGAGTAGACCTGGATGTTGTGAGCGGCGGGATAGATGTTCAGGATGTAACGGGAAATGCTTACTTGCACACGGTTTCCGGCAACATCAGAGCAGAAAGAATCAAAGGCTCCATCAGGGCTACGGTGGTTTCCGGAGAAATAGATTTGAGAGATGTATCCGAGGCGGAGACTGTCGACGCGAAGATGACCAGTGGCTCAATTTCTTATGAGGGGAAGATCCGCAGCGGGGGAAGGTACACCCTCACCAATCACAGCGGAAATGTGGAGATGATCGTGCCGGCAAGTTCCGGGTTCGAGTTTGAAGCGAAGGTCTTCAGCGGGAGGATCTATACTGATTTCGAGGTCAAAGTCTCAGGGGAGATAAGCAAGCGGAGACTATCAGGAGTGGTGAATGATGGAGGAGCCGTCGTCGAGCTGACTACTTTTAGCGGAAACATCCACCTGAAAAAGCGTTAATCCCATAGAGTGCTTGGGGCACAAAGAGGAGGACATCCATGTCCTCCTCTTTTTTTTGCCCTTTTTCCTTACGGAAAAACTCCAGAAACAGGCCTGAGAGCATTTCAGAATAACCATCCGCATATTTAAGTTATTATTCTAGTTGATTTTATTCGTTTTCAGGCATTCCTCTGTTTGTTGACAATCCGGCAGGTTTATTTTAGAATTTTGGCGGGTTTTACTATGTCAAAAAAGAAAATCCTCCTTGTTGATTACGATATAAAGAGCTTGGAATCTTTAACCGAGCTCTTCGAGAACCATAATGTCGAGATCGTCACGGCCAGGGATGGGGTGGTTGCTTTTGAGAAGTTCCAATCCGAAAATCCGGATTTAGTCATCCTGGAGCCCATGCTTCCTCGGCTTCATGGCTTCGACTTGACTCAAAAAATTAACAAGGAGAGTAAAGGAAAAGTGCCGGTCATCATCGTCACCGGTGTCTATAAAGGACACCAGTACAGGACCGAAGCCATACGGAATTTTGGAGCCGTGGGTTATTTTGAGAAGCCTTTGGACAAGAACAAATTATTGAATGAAGTCATGAAATTTGTTCAAAATGAGGATGATATCGAGGAAGATATACCTGAACTTCCCGACCTCCCTGGGGCAGATTCTGTGATCCAGGGTCTTGCCCAAAGGCTAAAAAAGAAGCCTCCTGACAAGAAAGAGTAATTCCAGATAATCTCATTCAATTTTTAAGTGAAGAGTCATGGATCATTTGTGGACACGATGCAATAACTGCCGCCGGATCCTGTATAAACAGGATATCATTGACAGCAAACTGGTCTGTCCGGTCTGCAATTTTCATTTCAGGCTTTCTGCAGTGGAGCGCTTGGACATACTTTTCGATGAAGGACAGTACGAACTCATAGACCAGGATATCTTTCCCAGAGATCCTCTCAAGTTTGAGGACAGCAAGAAATACACAGAAAGGCTTGAAGATAACCGAGAGCGGACTTCCCTTCAGGATGCCGTGCTGAACGCCAGAGGAAAAATGGGAGGGATTGAGGTCATCATCGCGGCTCTCGACTTCAATTTCATGGGAGGGAGTATGGGCTCGGTTGTCGGAGAAAAGGTCACCAGAGCGGCCGAACTGGCTCTCAAAGACCGGCTGCCCCTTATTGTCGTCTCCTGTTCCGGAGGAGCGAGAATGCAAGAAGGAGTCTATTCCCTGATGCAGCTCATGAAGACAAGCTCCGCGATCGCCAGATTGGATGAAGCGGGTCTTCCCTACATTTCTGTCCTTGTCGACCCGACAACCGGCGGGGTGACAGCAAGCTTTGCCATGCTGGGCGACATCAACATAGCAGAGCCCAATGCCCTGATCGGGTTTGCCGGTCCCCGTGTCATCGAGCAAACGATCAAAGAGAGGCTGCCCAAAGGTTTCCAGCGCTCGGAGTTTCTCCTCAGCCACGGCATGCTTGACAATGTCGTGGACAGGAAAAACCTGCGCTCTTATTTGATAAGAGCCCTGCGCCTCTTCCTTAACCGCCCTGAATGAACTACGAACAATGCCTGAAATATCTTGAGACGGTCCAGAGTCTGGGCATTAAGTTCGGGTTGGAGAACGTCAGGACGGTCCTCGCCGCCTTCGGCGGTCCCCATAAAAAGTTGACCTCAGTCCTGGTGGCAGGCACGAACGGAAAAGGCTCGGTCTGTGCCATGCTCACCCGGATATTATCCCTCCATGGCTTCAAGACCGGTCTCTTCACTTCGCCTCATCTGGTTAAACCGGAGGAAAGGATCCGGATCGGAGACCGGCTGATCCCGACTCGGACTTTCTCCAGGATAGTGAGTGTCCTTAAAGAAGGGATCGAGGAATTGATCGCCTCAAAAGAGCTGCTCTCTCCGCCCACCTATTTTGAATTTCTGACCTGTATGGCGCTGCTCTTTTTTGAGGAGCAGAAGGTGGATATGGCTGTGCTTGAAGTGGGCATGGGAGGGAGGTTCGACGCCACCAATGTCGTCGAACCCAGTCTTTCGGTCATCACCACCATTTCTGGAGAGCATCAGAAGTATTTAGGGGAAAGCCTGAGCCAGATTGCCTTTGAAAAAGCCGGGATTGTGAGGACAGGAATTCCGGTCGTCTGCGGAGTGGAGAAAGGCGAGGCCTATGACACCATTAAGACAAGGGCAGAAGAGCTCAAGGCGCCCTTTATCGGTGTTTTTAATAACAAGGACTGCTTCTCTTTCCAGAAGAGCGAGCAGAGATACTCCTTCAGATACCAGAAAGATGGAGAGAGCTACGTTTTTTCCCCGTCGCTTCAGGGAAAACATCAAGGAAAAAACGCCGCCGTGGCCATCGCCGCTTGCCGGCAGCTTTCCCGGGTAGGGAAAAGCCTGGATAAGAAGAAGATCGTCGAGGGGATAGAGACGACCCGCTGGGCCGGCCGGCTGGAGCTGTTTTCTCGAAGCCCGCTCGTTTTTCTGGACGGCGCCCATAATGTTGAGGGCGCTCAGGTATTGAAGGAGTTCATCGAGGACTTCCTTCCCTCTCCTCCTGTCCTTGTTTTTGCCGTGATGCGGGATAAGGAGATCACGAAAATAGCGGATATCCTCTTCCCCCTGGCGAAAGAGGTCATTCTTACCCAGTTTCCTTTCTTCAAGGGAGCATCCCCGGATGAGGTCGAATCCAAGATTCCGAGATTCAGATCGCGAATAATCAAAGAACCAGACTCCAGCAAGGCCATGAGCCTGGCCGTGCGCAGCGCTGGACCTGATGGCTGTGTCCTGGCGGCAGGCTCACTTTTTCTCATCGGCGAGATTAAAAAAACCTGGGGAGCGTGGGGACGTTCCCCAAAGTGACACCCTGGCTGCTTTGGTCCTTGAGATGAAAAGACTTCAATGGAATGAGGCTGGGCCTCAAGTGATGTAATTGTCCAAGACAGTAGTGCTTTCACCTTGGGGAATGTTTCCTTCTTGCTGTCTTGCTTTTTTATGACAAAAATGATAAATTTTGGCTTAATTTTTTTCATCTTCTTTTTAAAATGATTTCAATCGACGCGAGCCTGATCGTTATCTTTCTGACCGTCTGGATACTGGTCTTTGTCCTGACAAAGATCTTTTTCAAGCCGCTCCAGAAAGTCATGCGCGAGAGAGAGTCCCGCATCAAGGGAAACGAAGAGGCCTCTCGAAAATCTTTGGAAACCATTGAGCAGGCTTCCAGTGAGATCGAGGAGAAGCTGAAAACCGCCAGAACCCAGGCTCAGCGGATCAAAGAAGACCTGGAGCGAGAGGCCTTAAAAAAGAGGGAGCGGGTGCTGGCTGAGATTCAGGCCGAAACCAGGAAAAAGGTCGATGAGGCGAAGAAGCAGCTGGAAGAACGGGTAAGGGACCTGAAGAAGGAGTTGGATTCCGAAACCAGGCAGCTGGCCGAGAGCATTGAACGCAAACTTATGAACTGATGTCAAGAAAAAAAATACTGCTTTTGCTGCTTTTGCTCCCCTTCCTTGTGTTCATGGCTCCGGAGGAAGAGGAGCATTCCTCCGGACTGGTGGACTTTCTGGGGAAGACGGTCAATTTCATCCTCCTCTTCGGCGGATTGACCTATCTTCTCTATAAGCCCATTCGGAGCTTTCTGGAGAAAAGAGGACAGGATATCCAGTCTTCCTTGAAAGAAGCGGAGGATTCCAGAGCAGAGGCAGAGAGAAGGCTAAAAGAGATAGAAGCCCGGCTGGCCGGGTTGCAGGAGGAGATGGAGAAGATCAAAAAGGAGGGGGAAGCAGAGGGCCGCAGGGCAAATGAGAGGACCCTTCAACTCGCTCAAAAGGAGTCGGAGAGGATCAAACATTTTGCCAGTCAGGAGATTGATTCAATCATCCGTTCGGGTATCCAGGAGCTCAAGGAATATGCCGCAGAGCTGGCAACTGCCCTTGCCGAAGAAGAGATCAGGAGAAAGATGAGTCCGAAGGTTCAGTCCGCACTCATCGACAAATCCATCGAAAGGCTGGATAAGCTATATGAAAAGTCAGATTCTGGTCAAGAGATACACTCTGGGACTGGTTAACGCCACCAAGGATGAGGAGGAGTTTTCAATCCTTCTGAAAGAGCTTTCTACCTTTTCTGAGCTTCTGGACAAGCACCCCAAACTGAAAGACATTCTTTTCAATCCTTTCCTGCCGACGAGCCGCAAGGTCCTGATCGTCAGGGAGCTTTTGACAGGAAAGGCCGTTGGGGAGAAGGCATTTCGGTTGCTACTGCTGCTGGTGGAGAACAACCGGCTCGAGCTTCTCCCGGATATTCTAAAGGCCTTTCCTGAGATGTGGAACGAGGAGAAGGGTGTTCACGCTTTTGAAGTGGCTTCAGTTGTTCCGCTTTCCGATGACCAGAAGAAAAAACTGAAAGAAAAGCTGGAGCGGCTGGAGAAAGGGCCGGTCATCCTCAAGTACCGGATCGAACCCGGATTGGTCGGCGGCCTCTGGATAAAAAGAAAAAATATTGTTTATGATATATCCATCAAGGGAAGTTTGATGAGACTCCAGGAAATAATAAGTGAAGGATAGGCGGAAAAATGGAAATAAAAGCCGATGAGATAAGCAAAATCATCCAGCGTCAGATCGAAGGCTATGAGGCTGAAGTGGACGTCAAGGAGGTCGGGACCGTAATCTCTGCCGGAGATGGGATCGTTCGGATTTACGGACTGGATAGGGTGATGTACAATGAGCTTTTGGAGTTACCCAACGAGGTTTACGGAATCGCTCTGAACCTGGAAGAAGACAGCGTGGGCGCGGTTCTCCTGGGAGAAAGCCATCTTGTCAAGGAAGGGGACCTGGTCAAGCGCACTCACCGCATCATGCAGGTACCGGCCGGACCAGCCATGGTGGGGAGGGTGGTGAATCCACTGGGAATGCCCCTGGACGAAAAGGGACCGATCAAAACCGATAAATTCATGTTTGTCGAGCGCTTGGCTCCGGGCGTTGTTGAACGGCAGCCGGTGAAAGAGCCTCTGCAAACCGGAATAAAGGCCATTGATGCCATGACCCCCATCGGACGAGGGCAGCGTGAGCTCATCATCGGAGACCGCCAGACAGGTAAGACGGCCATCGCCACCGATACCATCATCAACCAGAAGGGCAAGGATGTGATTTGCGTCTATGTGGCCATCGGCCAGAAGAATTCCACAGTTGCCTACACCATTAAAGTGCTCGAGGATCACGGGGCTATGGACTATTCGATCGTCGTGAGTGCCTCGGCCAGCGAATCCTCTTCCCTCCAGTATCTGGCCCCTTACAGCGGCTGCGCCATCGGAGAGTATTTTCGGGACAACGGCCAGCATGCCCTGGTCCTCTACGATGACCTCTCCAAGCATGCTGCCGCCTACCGGGAGATCTCTCTGCTCCTCAGGCGGCCGCCTGGGCGGGAAGCTTATCCCGGTGATGTGTTTTATCTTCATTCCAGGCTGCTGGAAAGGGCGGCCAAGTACAACGAGGAGAACGGAGGCGGTTCCCTGACCGCGCTCCCGATCATCGAAACCCAGGCCGGAGATGTTTCCGGCTACATCCCCACCAATGTCATCTCTATCACGGACGGCCAGATCTATCTGGAACCGGAGTTGTTCAACGCAGGAATACGTCCAGCCATCAATGTCGGAATATCTGTCTCCAGAGTCGGGGGACACGCCCAGATCAAGGCCATGAAGCAGGTGGCCGGACAGCTACGTCTTGACCTCGCCCAGTACCGTGAGCTGGTCACCTTTGCTCAGTTTGGGACCGAGCTGGATAAGGCCAGCCAGTCTCAACTGGACAGGGGCGAGAGGCTGACTGAAGTGCTCAAGCAGGACCAGTATGCTCCCCTGCCCGTGGAAAAACAGATTCTGATCATCTATGCGGGGAACAGAGGATTTCTGGATGAGTTCAGTGTCGGACAGATAAAGGAATATGAAGGGAAGCTTTATGAATATTTTGAAAAGGAGCAGGCTGACCTTTTAAAGAAAATCACTGCCAAGAAGGAGATCGATGCCGAGATGGACCAGACGATCAGCTCCGCGATGAAGGAGTTCAACCTCAAGTTCAAGGAAGAGAAAGGATTAGAATAAGATGCCCGCTTTAATCGACCTGAGAAGAAGGATAAAGAGCGTCCGGAACACCCAGCAGATCACCCAGGCCATGAAGACTGTGGCCACGGCGAAATTCAAGAAGGCGCAGCGTTTGGTCCTGGAGGCCCGTCCTTACTGGCACGGCTCGCCTGACCTGATGGCCAAGGTCGTTCTCTGGGCTGAGAGACAGGGCCATCCTTTGCTGGCAAGACGGGAAGAAAAGAAGGTGGAAGGCGTGGTCATCGCCTCGGATAAGGGGCTGGCCGGAGCTTTTAATTCCAACCTGCTGGCAGGAGCGCTCTCCTTTTTTGAGGAGAAATCCCGGGATTCCCAGGTGAGCCTTGTTTTGATCGGGAAGAAAGCCGTGTCTTTCTTCAGGAGGCATCCCTTTCCTGCGGACCGGGTTTATGCGGACAAGATTCAGAATCTCGGAGCAGAGGATTTAAAAGACCTGGCTCAGTTTTTGATGCGGCTCTTTATATTCAATAAAACCGATGCTGTCTACGTGGCCTACAATGAATTCAAGTCGATTCTCTCGCCCAGGATCGCCCTTGTCCGGCTCCTTCCCCTTACTCCATCGGAAAACGGAGAAAAGGAATCGCTTCCGCCAGACTGGGAGCCTGCTCCAGCGCCGCTTCTCCAGGCATTCCTTCCCCTTTATGTGGAAGATCAGGTCCAGCATTTCTTTTTCGAGTCGCAGGCCGCGGAGCAGGCAGCCCGGATGATGGCCATGGAAAACGCGACCAAGAACGCCGAGGAACTGATCGATGATCTGACCCTGGTTTTGAATAAGATCCGGCAGGCCTTTATCACCAAGGAGCTTCTGGAGATCATGACGGCTGTCGAGGCTTTGGCTAAAAAATAGAAGGTTTGGAGAGAAGCATGGCAAAGAAAGAAGAAAAACCTGAAGAGAGAAAAGGCGATAAAATAAAAGCAAAATCTTCAGGGAAGAAAGAAAAGATAGGGAGAGTGGTCCAGGTCATCGGTCCTGTCCTCGATATTGAATTCAGGGGAGTCTCGCTTCCCGAGATCTACAATGCGATCCGGATCACCAGTGAGGGATTTGATGTACCGAGCCCGGTGGACATCATCGTCGAAGTGGAACAGCATCTCGGAGAAGACAAGGTGAGATGCGTGTCCATGCATCCCACAGACGGGCTGTCCCGGGGGATGAAAGCCATAGACCTGGACGGGCCGATCCAGGTTCCGGTGGGGGAGGAAACACTGGGACGCCTGATCAATGTCATCGGAGAGCCTGTGGATCATCTCGGCCCGATAAAAGCCAAGACAAGATACCCCATCCATCGGCTTCCTCCCTCGCTTGAAGAGCAGAGCACACAGCTCGAGATGTTCGAGACGGGAATCAAGGTGATCGACCTGATCCAACCCTTCTTGAAAGGGGGGAAGATCGGCCTTTTCGGAGGAGCGGGCGTCGGCAAGACCGTCATCATCATGGAGCTGATCCATAACGTGGCCAAAAAGCACGGAGGTTATTCTGTTTTTGCTGGAGTCGGAGAGAGGACGAGAGAGGGGAATGACCTCTGGCTGGAGATGAAGGAATCCGGGGTCATCGATAAGACGGCGTTGATCTACGGCCAGATGACCGAGCCCCCCGGAGCAAGGCTTCGGGTGGGTCTGGCGGCTCTGTCTGTGGCCGAATACTTCAGGGATGAAATGAATCAGGATATCCTGCTCTTCATTGACAATATCTTCCGTTTTGTCCAGGCCGGATCCGAGGTTTCCGCCCTGCTGGGAAGGATGCCTTCGGCGGTCGGTTACCAGCCCAACCTGGCCACTGAGCTGGGTGAGCTCGAAGAGCGGATCACCTCCACGAAAAAAGGCTCCATCACTTCTGTCCAGGCGATCTACGTCCCTGCCGATGATTTTACCGACCCCGCACCGGCCACCACCTTTTCCCACCTGGATGCCACGACCAACCTCTCCCGTGCACTGACCGAGATGGGGATCTATCCGGCTGTGGACCCTTTATCCTCCTTTTCCCGGATTCTGGACCCCAGAGTGATCGGGGATGAGCATTACCAGGTGGCCAGGGATGTGAAGGAGATCCTGCAGAGGTACAAGGACCTTCAGGATATCATCACCATCCTGGGCATCGAAGAGCTATCCGAGGAGGACAAGTTGATCGTGGCCCGCGCCCGGAAGATCCAGCGATTCCTGTCCCAGCCGTTCAATGTGGCGGAGGAATTCACCGGCAGACCGGGAAAATACGTCACCATCGGGGAGACAGTGAAGGGCTTCAAGGAGATTGTGCAAGGTCTCCATGATGATAAGCCGGAACAGGCTTTCTATATGGTGGGAAACATCGATGAAGTCGTCCAACGCGCAGAGGAGTTGAGAGCGGCATGACGAATAACCTTCCTCCCTCCATCCGGCTCAAAGTCATCTCGCCCCGGAAGCTTCTGGTCGATGAAGAGGTGAAGGAGGTTTCTCTGCCCAGCCTTGATGGCTATCTCGGGATTCTTCCCGGACACCGGCCGATCTTTCTCGCTCTGGCTGAGGGAGAGATCACCTACCGGCTGGATGGAAAGGAGCTAAGCCTGCCCATTCAGGGAGGATATGCAGAGGTCCTTCCTGACAAAGTCCTTGTTTTTGTCGGTTTAATCAAAGATGAAGCTGAGCAGCCCGCTGAAGGGTGAGGATGAGACTCTCGATACCTTCTATCTGGGTCGAATACTTGTCCTTCAAAAGAAAAGAGGCTACCGATTTTCAATAGACGCTCCTCTCCTGGCTGACTTTATCCAGACAAAACCTTCGGATGAGGCCCTGGAGCTGGGTGCGGGGAGCGGCATCATTTCTCTCCTTCTCAGCATCAAACCTTTTAAGCATATCACTGCCGTGGAGATTCAGGACTCCCTGGCCGACCTTGCCCGGAGAAACGTCAAAATCAACAAGCTGGAGAAGAAGATCAGCGTTATCCAGGAGGACCTGCTGCAGTATCAGCCTGGCCAGAAATACGATGTTATCTTTTCCAATCCCCCCTATATCAGGAAGGGGGAGGGTCATCTCAGCCTTTCTGAGGAGAGGTCGGTCGCCAGGCATGAATTGAAGTGCGATATTTTTGCTGTCATGAGAAAAACAGCGGAGCTGCTTCATGAGGAGGGGAGAGCCTACTTCATTTTTCAGGCCAAGAGGAAAAGTGACCTGTACCGGGCTGTGGAGGAGAGCGGGCTGATGATCGATTCTGTCCGATTTATCCATCCCAGAGAAGGCCGGCCTCCAAACCTGTTTCTCGTCTCCTGCAATTTTTCCTTCCGGCAGGAGACAGTTTTGCCTCCGTTCGTCCTTTATGATAAAAAGGGAGCCTATACACCCGAGGCAGAAGAGATATTCCGGGGAAGAGGGTTATGAACAGGACGGTTAAAAAATTCAAGAAGCTTCCGGAGCTTCAAAAAATCCGGGGAGATCTCAGGCGCCGGAAGAGGAAGGTCGTTTTCACCAACGGCTGCTTCGACCTTCTCCACAGCGGACACGTGCACCTCTTCCTGGAGGCGAAGAAACTCGGGGATGTATTCATCGTTGCCGTCAACGAGGATGAGTCAGTCAGAAGATTAAAAGGAGAATCCCGGCCGATTTTTACCCTAAAAGAAAGGCTGGAAATCCTCGGGGCCATCGAGGCCATCGATTATCTCACCTCTTTTTCAGAAGATACCCCGCAGAAAGTCATCGCGGCCCTGCTGCCCGATATCCTGGTCAAAGGAGGGGATTGGAAGCCGGAGGAAGTAGTGGGGAAGAGGGAAGTCGAGGGGGCGGGGGGAAGAGTGGTGATTGTCCCTTACCTGGAGGGCCGGTCCAGCTCCGAGATTATCGATAGGATCTTCCAGTCGGCAGAGAACAAAAAGTAAAAAGGCCTTATTCCTTCCTCAGAAATAAGGCCTGGTTAAAGAATTTTTTAAATACAAAAATAAAGAGCAGTTTTACATCTTGCTCAGGATAATCGTTGGCAGCCCTCAGAACAATGGGCAACTCGAGGAACAGCAAATCTCTTCATTGGATGCTCCTTTCTTTGCTTGTCTATACAATATATATCCTATCATTATTGTCGGAATAATGTCAAGCTCCTTGATGGCCACGTAAATAATTTATTCTTCGATGAGGATTTTGTCAATTTCAGAGTGGGTATTTAAATTCACGGGGATGAATCACAATTTCAGGGGATGACAACTTCTTTTTTATATGTGCGACAGAATAAGCAAAAAAGTGATGATCCTTGGACAGAGCCTGCTGGGAAAGGTATGATTGATTTGAGTTGCTTCATTAAGGAAAAGCGATGAGAGAAAAAATATTAAGGTCGCTGGCCGGGCTTCATGCCCATCATCCATGGAGAATGTTGGGCGCAGTCCTGATTTTAACCATCATCTTCGTTCTTCTGGCTTCGCAGATAAAAGTCACCATGCGCTGGTCGGACCTCCTGCCGTCCAAAGACCGCAGAACGATCCAGTATAACAAGATTATCGATGAGTTTGCCTCAGCCACGAGCATAGTGGTTGTTGTTCAGGGGGAAGAGAGGCGGATAAAGGCCTTTGCGGAGGATGTGGCTCCCAGAGTCAAGGCTGTTGTCGATCCCAAGGATGGCCAATCCTATATCCAACGGGTGGATTACAAGCTGGAACTTGATTTTTTGAAGCGGCACGGTTTGATGCTGATCAAAGCCGATGACCTGGAGAACATGAAGGATGTCTTTATTGATCCTAACCTGGCACCGTTGCTGAAGAACATAAACAACAGCCTGGAGAAAGAATATGTAGGCCGTGAGGATTCCCTTTCGACCCGGGAGAAAGAGGACCAGGCGTTCAGTTTTCTGGACGGGCTCCAGCGCCTGATTTCTGTCATGCATGGGTATGTAGAGGACGGTTCCTCTGACCGGCCTGCGGCGCAGAATCCCCGCCTGAATGCTCGGCAAGCTGCGGATAGAATCCTCTTCGGAGAGCCTTATCTTCTCTCCTACGATAAGACGACTCTCATCCTCAATATCATACCCAATTTCACGATGTGGGATGTGGATAAAATGATTTCAGGCGTGGATGCCGTCCAGGAAATCGTTGATGAGCTCCTGGAGGACTACCCTGAAGTTCAAGCCGGCCTGACCGGCATTTTACCGGTCGGTCACGATGAGATGGTTTACAGTGAGCGAAGCATCGGCTATACCACAGTTATTGCCCTGGTGGCGGTTTTTTTCCTGCTTGTCGTTTCCTTCAGGATGTGGCTGGCTCCGGTTTTTGCCCTGCTGAATTTGATCATCGGCATCATCTGGGCTGTCGGTCTGGCTGCGGTCCTCGTCGGCACCCTGAATATCATGACCTACATGATGACGGTCATCCTGGTTGGCCTGGGCATCGACTTTTCGATTCATATGATCTCGGGCTTCACCGAAGGAAGATCGCTGGGAAAGACGATACCCGTTGCCCTGGAGGAGATGTTTTTCAAAAGCGGCAAGGGCATCATGACCGGTGGAGTGACCACAAGCATCGCCTTCCTGACTTTGATCATCAGCAGCTCGCGAGGCATGAAGGAGTTGGGGATCGTCACCGGCGGAGGCCTCCTGGTGATACTGGTGGCCACCTTTCTTTTTCTGCCGACTCTTCTTGTTTTGCGCGAGCGACGATTCGAGAAAAAAAGAGAAAGAGGAAAACTGCGTAAGGAATTCGTAGTCAAAGATATCTCCTTTAAATCTCTTGGAAACTTCGCCAGGCTTCTCTCCAGGCGTCACATCGTCACCCTCATCACCTCCTTCCTCGTGACAGCGTTTTTAATCTTTACAGCCACAAGAATAAGATTCGACCAGAATTACATGAACCTGGAACCCAAAGGTTTGCCCTCGATCCTGCTTCAGGATACGGTGCTGGAGGAATTCGACCTGAGTATGGATTATGCCCTGATCCTGGCTGACAGCGTGGAGGATTCACGGAGAATCTCAGAGGAAGCCAGGGACCTGGGTCCGGTGGCCATGACCGAGGACATCTCCCTCTATCTTCCTTCCGGAGAACAGCAGGAGAAAAGAAGACCCCTCATTGAAGAAATCCGGAATGGAATGCTGGAATCAAAGCCGAGCAAATCTTTCAGTGAAGTTGATTTGGAGAAGCTCCTCGATGAGCTTGGCCGTCTGGAGATGAACATCATGGAGATTCAGGATATGGCTTTTCTGGGGGGCCAGGACAAGGTGGACAGAAAGTGCGCAGAGATCGTGGGCAAGCCGGACGCGCCTCAACCCCTAAACTTCATCCGGGATTTCATCGCACTTCTGCAAAAGGATTCCCTCAGGTCAAGACTGGGCCTGGCGGTGTTTCAGAAAGATTTCGCTCCCTATTTTAGAGAAGCGGTCGTCCAGATGGCTTCTTTAGACCCGCTCGTATTGGAGGATCTACCACAGACAATCTTGGACAGGTATGTCAACAGGGACAGAACTCAATTCCTGGTGACTATCTTCCCTTCCGGCAACATCTGGCAGGATGCCGAATTTCTCAAGCGGTTTGTCGAGGATTTGGAGAGAGTCAGCCCCAAGGCTACAGGAATGCCCCCGGTTTTCAGAGCCCTGATCGAGATTATCGGCCGGGATGGGAGAAACGCGATACTGCTCACACTGGTCGTCGTTTTCTTCCTCCTCTGGCTGGATTACAGAAAGATCGGGCAGGCGCTGATGGCTATGATCCCTCTTGTCGTCGGGGTCTTCTGGATGATGGGGGGGATGGGACTTTTTGGCACCATGCTCACGGTGGTGAGCATCATGGGATTGCCGATGATCATTGGTATAGGCGTGGATGACGGTGTCCATATTGTGCACCGCTGGCGCATCGAGGGAAAAGCAAGGATTTCCCAGGTTTTTTCCAGCACGGGCAAGGCCATTTTACTCACCAGCGCCACCACCATGCTTGCTTTCGGCTCCCTGGTGTTCTCCGTCTGGCCGGGATTTGCCAGCCTGGGCATCGCCATGTTCATCGGCGTGGGTGCTTGCTTTTTGTCCACGGTAATCGTTCTCGCCGGCATACTGGGCTTGATTGAAAGAAAAAAGTGAGACTGGGCATCACGCAAGACCTTTCAATTATGACCTGTTTTGTGAAGGAGATATGAGGCTTCGGAATGGCAGGAAAATCGCCTCGTCCCGATCGGATCTTATGCCCGGATATTATTTCTGCTTGTTTTGGTGGCTCTCTGCCAGTTCCTGGCTGAACCAGCCCCATATCTTTTGATGAAAATCCCAGCTTGGCGGGTTTTCCTTCAGAAAAGAATTGATGTTGAATCCCTCTTTGTCCTGAGGGGTAATCCTGAATGTTTCCGCTGTATCCCAGAGCAGGGGAAACTCGGGATGGAACTGGATTCCGAGCACATGGGTGAAGACTTCGTGTTCAATCGCTTCCACGATTTTGCCGTCCAGGGAGGTGGCTGAGACGATCATCCCTTTGCCCAGCTTTTCCACCGTCTGGTGATGGCTGCTGATGATGTAAGGAGCGTCGCCTTCCTTGAAGCCGATAATTGAGCAGAATTTACTTTTTCCGTTGAGTTTTATCCGGTGAAGGTTGTAGGAGATGAGCTTTTCTTCCGGATAGACACGGGCATAGGGATTGTTATGCCAGTTTTCCTGGCCTAATTCGTAAACATCCTCGACATACTTTTTGCCATATTTTTCCGACCAGATGTCCTGAGTCAGCGTACCACCCGTGCCCACGTTGAGGCTTTGAGCTCCGAGGCAGATGCCGAGGACAGGGAATTCAGCCCGGGTCTCAAGCAGGGGCTCGAAGTCTTTGTCCTGGGATCCTCCGAGGAGGTGGAAAATAAAAGAGAGCTCCAGGAAATGGCGGTAAGTGGTCGATATGCCGGACAGGAGATTGGTCTTCTCACCGTAGATATAAGGGGGGATGTCCGCTCCCCCGAAGAAGATGATTCCGTCTGAGTTTTCAAAGATCTTGGCAAAATCCTCACTGCAGGGATTCTTTTGGAAGAGAGTGTCCCTGTCCAGCTCGCCCGATATTTTGTGGAACTTGAACCATTCCAGGTCATTGTCCCGGACATAATCGAAAGACCTCCGGTAATCGGTTCGCTCTTTCTCGTGATAGACACCGATGACAACCAGGTTCTCGAGCGTGATCAATTCATTTGCACGGAGTTCAATAAGGGCTTTGATGGATCCCAGGGAAGGATAGAGAATAGTCAGCCTGACCTCCTCATAGACCGGTTCCGCTGTGTCGAAGAACCGCTCGGGAGGCTGATATGTCACCTTGCAGCCGTTCACCCAGAGGAGGAAAATGATGAAGGCGGTGAATAGAGTGAGGATCAGCGGTTTTTTTAGCCAATTATTTTTCATTCCAAACTCCCATTTATTTTTATATTGGTCATTCATTTCTTTCCAGAAGGCAGGCAGAAATTATAGTTATCTTTTTTCGATTTAGCAAGAGCAAAGCATCTCTATTCCCGTGTCCGTCAATTGTGAACGTGGTATCTGTCACAGCGGCTGGTTCCTCTCCATCCCAGCCAAGACCCTCCCACCCTCCTCCATGGGCTCTGGATGGAGGGGAACCGGCGCCGCGCTTCTCAACCCCTATTAAGGCAATCATTCGTGTTGCATCCTTTATTAAGAGGTCCTGGATGCCGCCCTCGAGCCTCTGTAGCGGAGGGGGGACCCGTCAGCCCAACTACGGGGGGAACCGACGGGACAGGTTCCCTGGGGATTCGGGGGCTGAGGGCGGCATCCAGGCCGCACAGAGATTGTAATCCTATTGACTGCATTTAGTTAAATCAGATGTTTCCCTCATCATTGAAGTAGCGGTGCGATAGAGAAATGGCGACAGATGTTGTAAAATACTCTTTCAGCCGGGAAGTGGAAGAAGGTTCGAATGTACCGTTGGAAAGACAAGGAAGACGATGCAAAGTTCGAGCTGCGATTCTATTCGGGCTACAAAGGAAAGGAAATTCCCCGGGCTGTTGTTATCGGCAGTCGGGAGTTCGTCATAGAAGAGGTCGTTTCTCAGAAAAGAGTGCTTGACCAGAAGAGCGGAAAGAGGTTTGAGGTCTTTGACTGCCGGATGGAAGGGAAAAAAGTAAAGATCAAGCACTTCGAATCAGGCGAATGGGAAATCTCTTTTCCTGAATAATTAATGGGGACGTTCCCGAGGGGGACACCTTATCTCATCCTGTTTATTTCTTAAATGTTAAAAGAGATAGAGTGTCCCTGCAGGGAACGTCCCCATATTTCACATATCCTCTGAGTAGGGCAGACTGCAGCCCTTGAATTAAAAATCCCAGCCTGTTATCATTGGCACAATTTTTGCTCAAAGATATATTGGAGGGCGCAACTCCAGATTTCGGAGCGTGACACTCGCGGTGGAAGTAAATTAACTGAATCATTGAGGATGAGATACATCGTTCGAATGGACCGGCCTGATCGATCCAGAGATGTACAACTTGAAGATACAGGAATCTTGATGAAAGAACGCCGAAGTCA
>Ga0209427_10002184_pt1 | contig 22991 bp, 27 predicted proteins | sample DeeMarSWOR136_30_FD_187465 | JGI IMG/M metagenome (GOLD analysis project Ga0209427, IMG submission 187465) | Marine sediment microbial communities from White Oak River estuary, North Carolina - WOR-1-36_30 (SPAdes) (version 2) | ecosystem: Environmental > Aquatic > Marine > Intertidal zone >...
ATCGGAGATGAAATTGGCGATGCCCTTGCGGAGATCCCCGCCAGCTTCCTTGATGAATGGCTCCATGCCTGGACCCTTGGCAGCTTCGGCCAGGTCCTTGTCGGCAATGTCGGCTAATCTCCGGCCCTCAAGGTGGGATCTCTCAGTAAATTCCTCAAGAGATTGCTTCCAGGCCACCTTATGGGTGGGCATTAGACCAAAACCACCTTCAACAGGAACCGGAGTCCAATCTTTAATGCCGTATTTCTTCTGAGCCTTGACCACGTTGAGCATGGCTCCGCGCTCAGTCCTGAACGGCTCACCCTTGCTGCTAACAACTGGTTCTTCTGGTCCCTTGACACGAGCTGGCGGCTCGTAGGCTTTCGCCTTGGGCTTGACCATAACAAAGTCAGGCTCCATTGCCTTTTCGATTGGTTTTTCCAAAATATCTTCGACGATCTTCTGATCGACAGGCCCCTCACGCTGCATGGCCTTCCACCACGTTGGGTTCGCCCATATCCTCTGGATCTCTGCGGGCTTGAGCTTGCGACGACGAGCCCAATAAGGATCTCTCAGGCCCTTAGAAGTCATTCCAGTTTCGGATCTATGCAGGGTTTCCTCAAACGTCTGGAGAGCTAACCCTCGCTGTTTAATTGTAGCCCTTCTATACGGTTCGCTTTTTCTAATAGCTTCGGGAATTTTAGTGGCGTAGCCAGCAGCCTCGAACACGCCGAATAGCGCCATGTTCTCCATTGTCTTTTCAACTTCGCCTTCACCGAGGAGAGCACCGCCGATCATGCCGGAAAGAATGTCCCTAAAGAATGGGCGTGCATAGAGACTCGTCCACAGACGAGAAATGCGCGGCAGACCCAACTTCAATCCCTCCTCGACAGCCAAGCGTCCGGCTCCCATACCGACCTTAATAGGACCATAAACAGCAGCGCCGAGGCCAACAGTCTGAGCTAAAATATCTCTGGCAGGGACATCGGGTAGTCTCTCGACTCGCGGTATCCACCACTTGTTCGGGGTGGGTTCTATCCCATAGTTGGGGAACATCAACTGTGCCTTGCCACGCCTCTTGTCCCAATACTCTACGGCTTCATCGAATACATTTTGTATCCTCTCCGCTCCGATTGGCTTGCCCTTCTCGTACCAGAGTTGACCGAGCAATGGAGATAGCCAGCGCAAGGTATTGCTTGCACCTACAGAGACGAGATATGGGATCTCCTCAGCGTATCTCTTGAACTCAGGATAGAGGCCGCTAATGTCTGGTAGCCTGAATTCCATGTCCGATACGATCTCAGGATCTACGTCCGCAGCGGGGGGAGTCGGCGCAGCGGCAGGGGTCGGCGCGGGGGTAGGACGCCGAGCTGTCGCTAAGAATCCTGGCGCTTCGGGCTCAGGCTCTTGAGTGACGGCCCTAGTTGGAAATCTTGGGAAGAGATCGCCAATGTTTGGCAGACCCACTGGCTCCTCTGCTTCTGGCAGAGTAGGAACCGGAGGCGGTTTGATCTTGACAAACTCATAGTCCGGCTCTCGTGTCATTTTGATAAAATTATATTCTTCTTCGGCCACTTTATCTCCTTACTTCTTGGCGGGTCCAATGCTATAAAGTTCGCCGTCTGATCCGTGGATTGTAATGTTCCCTTCGGCATCAGCTTCTATCTTCTCGACCTTCACCGGAGCCATCTTTGCGTTGAATTGACGCCTAACAGTGGCAAGGTCGGGACTCTTAGCTTTGGGCTTGGCTTTAGCCTCAGCCTTTGTCGGAGCGGGCGTAGGAGCTTTGCCAGTTAGCCTACTCTCCAGATCAGTAGCCAATTCAGCGGAGCGGCCACCCTTTGCCTTGGCTTTATCAATGATGGCCTGGGTCGCTTCATCTAGCTCTTTGGTCTTGGTAGTTGTCCCTTTCTCTGCAGCGCCAAAGAATCGCATGATTTCATCTCTGGATGGGTTCTGTTTCATAAAATTCTCAAACTTCTCTTGAAATTGACCCTTCTTTTGGTTCTGCATCATGTCGAGAACCTTATAGAGATGCTGCATTGGAACATCTGGAGTGGGTTCCTCAGCATATTTTTTCTGCGCCCAGGCTGTCAGGTCTATATCACCAGGACCTAATGGCATCTGAGCACCTGGACCCATGCCGCCACCCATCATCTGTCCGACTCCCATACCTTGGCCAGGAATTCCAGGCATCTGAGGGGCTGGACCCGCTGAGGCTGCGGCCTCCGTTTTCGGTTCTCCATGATAGATGGGATAGTAGTCAGTCGCTAGATCCGCTTGGAACGGTGGGCCTTTGGGCTCCGGCGGCTTGATACCTTTGGTTATAAGACCTAGAGCATCAGCTCTGCGCTTCGTATCCTCAAGCATCCTCAGTTTTTTCAGATGCTCAGGATCTATCACCATCCCACCTGGAGCACCATAGGGTACGCCAGGGCGATAAGGCGTGCCTTCCGTGCCTTCATGGACGATTACCTTGCCGATCCTGGGCGTCTTGCCCTTGAAGATCCCGACAGGCTCCTCGCGGGCGATACTCATTATTAAATCTTCTTTGAACTGTGCCGCTTTCTCTGCCGCTTGGCGATCCTCATAGTCCTGTATGCGTTTCCGGCGCAATTCGCCTTCTTTGAGACGAAATTGTTCCCACTTGTACTGGCGCTCATCCTCTTCTCTGTATCTTCTTTCTGCGGCCTTTTGCTCGCTTCGCTCCATAGCGCGGACATTGGCTGCATAAGGAGATACGACATTTCTAACGGCCATTTCCCCCCTCCTATTCTACTGGCTACAGCCAGCCCCAATTCCTAGCAGCTTGCTCCTTGTAGTAGCGACTAGAGCCAGGATAAAACTTGCTTAGTGCCATCTGTTGCGATGCGGTCAAGCCACTATAGCCAAAGCCCCCACCCATTGGTGAGAATGGTTGTCCAGGTAGATTGTATCGTCCCAATTGCCGCTGGAATCTGTTCCAATCTCCGGCTCCGCCAAAACCTCCCAAGAGTGATTCGAGCCCTGATTGTTTGAGCAATTCCGGCGAGAAACCCGTGTACTGGAAGAGCTGCAACATGGCTTGTTGCTGTCTCGCCTTCATTTGCTCTTCGAGCTGCTGTGCGAATTGCTGCTGCTGGATTGCAGTTTGCTCTCGTGCCAAATTGATTTTGGCTGCATACTCTTTTTCTTGCTGTGCCAGCCTTTCTGCCGTTGATGCAGCCGTAGCTCCCGCCTGTCCCATAGCTTGAGCCCAGGGCTCTATGCTCTGGAGGGCTGTCAATTGTGGATTGACTGTACCCATCCGCTGCATCTGCGTCTGCAATGCCTGAGCTTGCTGCGCTCTCTGCTTTCTGATGTCGGGCATGAGTCGCGCCAGCTCTCTCTGGTACAGACTTTCCTGTGATGATGGTACATACTGCTCATAATCTACGGCCATCTCTTGTTACCCCCTTTCGCCAGGGCCTATTGCCTCTTGGCCCTTCTGGTGTTTTGAAAAATTCTATGTAGTAACTACACTCCGAACATTCCTCTAGTCTCATCCGGCCTGAAACTTTTGTTTCGCATCTTGGCATGTCAACACCACCCATTTTTGCTCCACACTCAGGGCAATTCTTGTCTATCGGTGGCAAGGGTGGTGGATCACCGGATTTTGCAAGGTTTCTGTCCTCTATCTCTTTCGCTCTTAACTGAGCTAGTATTCTCTGTTTCTGTTGCCGTACTCTTCTGGCATCATTTATGAAATCTCTGAGAGCTGACTCCAATTCGTGGCAACAATCAAAAGCCTCAAGGAATTGCTGCACAGAATGGAGATGCAGGGGATCAAAAGACTTAACAAAATTTTCAAAATTTCTGCCATTGATGATTGTCATGTGCAGTTGGCCTTCCACTCATAGAGCGTGTACCCACGACCTGTCTCTCCAGTGTGTGTCCTTGCCTGGAACACCCACATAAAATCTGCGGGTCCACAAATAGCCAACTTGGAGCAGCCGCATGGCAAGTCATAGTTAAAGTTGCACGGATCAGTGGAATAGAAATAGGTTTCCTTTTCCCATTCCGTGCCGTCCGCCCAACTCCAGCCAGCGCAACAAGCTACCCAAATATCATCGTACTTATAGCGGCCATTGGTGCATGGACCACAGCTACTTCCTGGTACATGACTAGAGGTGCTACATCTGCCAGCGGCCAGGGGATACCACTGGTCAAACCATGAACCAGGACAAAAGCCGGAGATGTCTGGACTCCTTATCTCTGCAATCTCAACCCAACTTGGTGATGGTTGCGGATCTCCATAATGATTTATGCGAACGCTCTTGTAAGCCTTTACGTCACAGCCCTCGTTCTGATCGACAACCTGGATCTCGAAGGAGCCACCAGCATCACTAGCGACATCTACATAAACATAGTCTCCCTCGTCAGTTATCGTGGCTTCCAAACGGTCATTGCAATTGGAGTTAGATGAGACGTAAGCCTTGGCCCCAGGACATGCTGGAATGATGTCGCCCTTATAGGTATTGCCTGGGTTTGTAGTCTCTGGCCCATAAATTTCCATATCCTTGCTGCAACACTCGCATTGGATCTGGATTCTGGCTTCGTCGTAACAATCATTCCAAATGCTACTTACAGAGATAACTACCTCATCGCCATGACAGCACTCTGGAGCCGTCCATTTTGCACCAACGACTGTCCCTTGATCGAGATCGCCCGCACTTGCCCCCCAAACTAACACCCAGGCTCCTGGCGGGACCGCGCAGCCATGTACTTCATGGATCGTCCTGAACCAGAATGATCCTCCACACTCGATTACTGATGGATAGTCACGAATAATTTCTATAAAACCACAACCATCCTTGGCACTACATGGGCCTATCTCTCCAGGCGGGGGATAATCGACCCAAGGGGGCCAGGGGAGCATGTCTGGAAAGTCCCATTCATAAGATTGGTAAGTATCATCCTCTTCATTGTTCTTGAGATAGGGCTGATCGAATTCACTCTGAGGGATTTCACGGCCCTGGACTTCGACCTTATCTCTACGCCGCCGCACATCGCCATATTCTCGATCTTCATAGATATAATTTTTCTTGGTTATATCTTTCATAGATCGCTGCGGTCCCTATCCCAATTGGTGGTGTAGCCGTAAGGAATAAAGGGGCGGTTTAAGCTGCGATGCCTGATCCTGAATTTGGCCGTCTGTTGACCTTCCCACTCTTTCAGCCGCCACTGGACATCGGCCTTGGTCTTGCCTAGTTCGGTCTGCTTAACCTTTCCCGCTGGCTGTGCCGTCTTGGAGGCATCTGGATACTCATCAAGTTCGATCATGCCGCCCACCTGTGATTCGACTACTAAGCTGAATACTCTTTGTTTCACTCCTTCCTCGTAAGCCGCCCACATATCGGCAGTAATCATAAAGGCGTCTATGGCGACAGCGACGCCTTGGGCATTAACGTCCTGGTCGCCGTAATTGAGACGATAGTATTTGCCAGAGGCATGACCGCCAGCGACTAGGTAAAATCGCTTGTTAAATGCAGAGAGGATGCAGGAAATGTCTGTCCCGTAACTGTAAATTCCGTACCACATCGTTGGCACATGGAGCGCAATGATCTTGTTAGGCGTAGTTTGACCCGCCCCGCTATAGATTATCCAGTGAGCGCACTGAGTCTCAGGATCGTATTCGCCGTAGGTCTTGTCGGCATAGTCTGGATTTATGTAATCTGCGTGATTTGGATTGAAGAAATTGTCGATGTCGGGTGCGGAAATTAGCCACCACTTGATGCCGTCAAACATCCAAATTCCTTGAAAAAACCAGGCCAGAGTGACTTTGTATTTGCCTTGCGAATCCCTCACTCCGGTTTCGATGCTGACGGCGGACATGGGGGCATCTATCCCCACAGTCGCACTCATTCTCATCCTGCCATAGCTGGAAGGAGAATCGCCCTGCAGCATCCACATCTCACGATCAGCCCAAATCACGAGCTCATTAAAGAAGGGCAGAGCTCTTCGCAGCGGACGTTCTCCGAAGTAGATGTAGCCTGAGTCGGCTCCATTGAAAGTGTTGGGCAGACTCGACGCCGAATACCTCATGGCATTGGCCGCGCCTCGCGGCGCTAACTGCCACGCTCTGCGCTTCCAGCCTACTACGCCGTAGCAATAGGCTGGATCTTCGGCGGCTGGCACTCCCTCAATGTAGTAAACTCCAGTAGGATCACTCGTTGTTCCTGTGGCGTTATAGAGCCGATACCAGTAGAGGGCCAAGAGATCCTGGCCTATGACCACTGGCTTCTCATCAGTGGGCGAATCCCACGCGAGATAACCACTTTGGGCATAACTGGTGCTGCCTGTGTTTGTCGTGTCGGTGAATGTTCCAACACTGGTCCATGCGCCAGTATCCTTGAAGTAATGGATTGCGCTTATAGGAGAGGTATTCGTGTTCTTGTCGTCATTGATCGACAGGATTATGTGACTTACTGGCTGAGAGAATCCCACATAGATATAATTAGAAAGATCAACACCCCCGAAGTTGGCTGCATCTACTGTGGAGATGCTATTCACCTGGGCGGTGTAATCTTCATAGGTTGTTCCGCCATCAGTGGAAACCTTGCAGCCTTGACAGCCTATGTATTGGCCGTCCCAAATGTTCTTCAAGTTATTCCACGGGCTATGTACTGTTATGGCACTGACTGTCACATCGGAATCGAGGGCGGCGTCGAAAGTTATCTGGTAGGCGAATCCAGGCAATCCCTCAATGAACGTCTTGATCTCATCTGTGGCGACTGTCCAGGTTACAGCACCACTCTGGCCCAGGCTGGTATTGCCACCCGTTTCAGTACCGTCTGCGATGCTAAGGCTGGTCCAGCTACCATTGTATTTCTTTACAGTCATTGCTGAGGCATTGCCGTTGACAGTGGCCATAGTGAAGGTGATCTTATTGAGTGGCTGGTCTGCCAGCACATAGATTTCATCGCTGGTCGTCATGGAACTCAGGCTCATAACCGAGCTGGCATCGCCGTCAGTACACTCGTCGTACCAGTTGATGTAGTTTCCAGTACCATCGTCGTAGAAATAGACACCCGTGGGCCTATGTTCTTCTCCTCGCCAGATCAAGAATTCCTTGTTATTCGCGGCGATCACGGCGTCTTGCACTTGGGCAAATTGAGTAACGCTGCAGCCAGCGGTTAGTGCTTGATCCTCGCTCCAGGTCGTCGGGCTACTGTCCGGCGGCAGCTCACTAGCCCTCATAATGCGCTCTCCGTTGCTTGCGTCGTATGTGTGCGCGAGGATATAATTGCCACCTTCATTTAGCTGAGTGAATTGGAACAAGCTCTTAAATCCCAGGTTGCTGGCGACAGCAGAAGTCGTAAGCTCTCCCTGGCCTTTCCTCTGTTTCCACTGGAATCCAGGCTGCATATTTTGGGTATCGGAAAGCTCATCTTCTTTGAGCAAATAAGAGCTAATACCTTTAATCATCTGCCCGAAGAGCTTGCTAAATTTGCCAGAAGTGCGCTTAATCATGTCTTGACTCCGCTATCGTGGATAGGTGAATCCCAATCCACTTTCGTAATGCTCCCACTTTATTTCCTGGCGGAAGTGCCTTGCCCCTGCGTCTCGCGTTGTGTCGATGTCGGCCATCTCCATAATGATGTCGTCCTTAATCCTGGCGATCATATCTGTGTCTTTCATCGCATTGGCCAGGATCTTGGCCGAGAGGAGCACCAGGAGCCGCTCGTAGTCATAGCCGAGATCCGTCTCATCCGAATCGGCGGACAGATTGCTAGGCCATGCCTTATAGAGAAGATGCAGGAGATTGGGAGTGATGGTCGTCTTATTTGGCCACAACCAGATCCGTGTCTTGTCATTGTAGAGCCCCATCTCCCACGGATCGCCCGTAGATTTGGAATACATCAGGACTTCCTGAATGTGCTGGCGTCCCAGGCCGATCCTGCTTGTGCCGTTCATGTAATATGCGGCGATAAGATTTTTGAGATCCGTAGGAAGGTTCTGGCCGATGTTGAAGTTGTTGGCTGTGTAGGTCCCATTCACATCACAGGTAGCCCCGCTAGTGCCGCCAGTTAGCTCCTCGTTGTCCTCGAACAGGGCTGTATTATCCAGGTCGCCACTGGCATCCTTATGATCCTCGACCACGAGGAAATCAGCAGCGACATATTCGACAACGGCGGTGTAACTGTTAGTCCCTCCGGTGACAGTTTCCCCCACTACGAAGGTCCCTGAGACGTTATCGACGGCCACCTTGCTCTGGACCTTAATATCCTGATGGACATCGGTTTTCTCGATCCCCCCATACTTTCGAGCAACCTGTTTTTGTGCTTGGTTGATGGCGTCCCTGACCTCAGAATTGGTGAAACGGGTATGGTCAAGACCCTTCTGTGCATGACGGCTATAGATGTAGATCACATCGTTATTGTCGTAGTCATTATTCTGACCACCATCTATTGAATCGGTGAAGAGCTTGTCATTTGTGCCGCCAGCACTACTGGTTATCGCCCTGATCGTAGCAAGAGAGCCGCCATCGCTTACGTTGTAGATCACATCACCTACGGCGACGCCATGATTCACGAAATTCTCCGATGAATCCTGAAAGAAATCCGTGCGATTACTGCCACCGTCATGGGCGAAGGTGGTGCTCGAATCGGGTATGCGCTCAGGAGCAGGATCGTCAACCTCTTGGCGGACATACTTCCTCAGAGTTTCTAGCGTTGCTCCCATCTTTCCCTCCAAATTAAAGGGCGGGTTTCCCCGCCCGATCTGTTACCAGCCGATAGCGAATAACCGCTGATACTGCCCGTTGGTTATTGCCGCCGTTAGGGTGATCGTTGTTGATGTAACTGCCATCCCAAGGGCTGCGCCATCGTCGATGTCTTGGAGCCACGCGAATTGAATTTTTGCAAGGCCAATATCTGTATTGGCAATGGTCGTGTCTGAGCCATCGCCAGCTACTTTTGTGATCGTGAGGCGCATGTCGCCCATGTGGGTCATTTTCTCGATTGTATATGTGTTTGCCATTTCATTTCTCCTTTACGCTTTGTTTAGCGCCTTCCACTATGCGCTTTCTGGCATAGATAACAGCCTGTTCATCTATTTCCTCTACCGCCTTCTCGCCACTGGATTGGCCGAATTGTCTCCACTCATCGGGCCAGCAACGAGCATCATGGTAGTGAGGGCTCTTGATTCGTGTGTCTAGGTGGACATGGTATCCATGTTCCTGAGCCAGTTCGCAGAAGAAGGTGTCCTCCGTCTTGAACGGGGCCTTTCCGTCCGCTGTCTCGAATCCCTCTATCTCGTAAAACTGAGTCTGGAACCAGGGATAGGGTAGATTCTCAAAGACCTCGCGCCTTATCATCATGCAGCCAGTACCGAGCATCCCCCTGTGAGATCCGCCGTAGGTGGTGAGATCAATAAGGCCAGCACTGAGAAACATCAGGCTATCGCTCGTGTAACCGTCCTCTGCATAGAGAGCCATGCCAGCAACGGAACGCATCTCTGGCTCCTTGCGATAGTAAAGGCCGGAAAGGATATTGATGTTTGGATCTTTCATGTCCTCCATGAAAAGGTCAAAGGCATCGGGGAAGAGGCCGTTGTCGTGATCCCAAAAGAAGAGGAAGTCACAGTCAGTCCGCTTGAGAAAGGTAGCGGCAATGACATTGCGGTTGACCTCTATGTAGATGCCATTTTGGAAAATGACTTCAAAGTGATAGGCAGACCAATCTCGCCCACCCATCATGTGAATGAGCGAGATTGGCTGCGCTAGATGCACCTTGAAGCTACCTGTGGCAATTCCGATAGCTATTCTGTGCATGATGCTCCTTACGAATAGAGGCGCAAATGGATCGTGGTGTACTTGGTATCCACGCCAGCAGCTCCGATGTTGCTACCGACGATGGGATAGGCGTACTTCGCCCAATCGTTGGTTGCGGCTGTGATTGCAGCCACAGAGCCAGCGACAGTGCCGAGCACCACCATGATCCCCAAGGGAATAGAACCATCACAGAGACAGGTTGCAGGACCGAAGGTCTGCAGCCAGAAATAATAGCCGCTGGTTACAGCGATCAGCGGCACTCCGGCAGCGCCATTTTCCTCAGCCGCACTGTGCGTCACCTTGTAGAAGGGGTTCGGCAACAGATCGGCTTGGCCTGTGGCCAGCAGAGCTGTCTTGATCGGATCGTACAGGGTTAAGGTTGATGTCCCTGTGGTTTCAGTGGTCGCGGTGTTCTTTCTGATCTTGAAAGTCTGACCAACACCGCCCGTCTCACGGGTTGAGATGTAGCCCTCAGCGTACATATTGGCGGTAACTGCCGTGGTATTCACCGTGACAGTTATTTCTTTGTCGCCAGCGGACTGAGCTGAGGTATCAACATCTTCATGGCCGGAAGGCGGGGCAGTTGAGATGCACATCTTACCAGCGGCCAGCGTGCCACCAGCCAAGGCATAGTGAAACACTCTGCCGTCAGCCAACTGCATCCTGGTCCCAAGGGCGTGCTTCGCGGTTGCAGACTCCTCGAAGATCCCCTGCTGAATGACAAGACCAGTGGTTTTCTCAAACCCATACTTGCTTCCAGATCCCATAGTAATTCTCCTTTAAGCGTAGGGACGGTTCGTGCCGCCCCTCTCCGCCAGTTGTTTGTTTAGGTCAGGTTGCTGTGCTTGCGATGGCTGTTCCTCCGTGTGCAGATCATGTTGCCTTTCCACAAAATCTGCATGGACTTGGTTGCCTGATTGGTGGGGACCTTCCAGGCCGTCCTGACGAACTGACCAGACCTATGGACAGCAAAACCCCAATGCCTGTCGTTCATGGCATAGGCGTAACCGGAGGGGCATTTGCCATCGCTGAATATCTCAGCCTGGTCCAGCATGTAAACGCCATCGAATCCAGCTTTTGCCGCCCTGGACGACACAAACCTTTGCTGAGTCTGGAGCTGGTTCAGCCAGCTATCGAGCAGAGCATCGGTTGTGACAATCAGGTTCGGCTTGTCATTCACTGAATCGCCAATTTTGGCGTCGGTACGCATGGTGCGAAAGACGGCAGAGGTAGCGGGCTCCGAAGTTGTGGTAACTCCGGCACTCCAGCGGCTCATATCGTCCTGCGCGATTGATCCATACGCGGTTGATGTGGTGGTGTTGAAAAGCGCCTCCAGACCATCTAGGTCCTTGTTCTCATTGCCTGTCCCGTCCGAGTACAGGCCGTCCGCAAGGTCGTCCCGAATGGATTCCTGAGCGTTTTCCAACTTGGTTACGACCATGTCCACCTCTTCTTCGGGGCCAGCGTTCTCCAGCTCCTCAGTCCAGATGATGGTCACGTTGACGTAGTAGTGTTTCCAATCGAACAGCGCCGAATTGATGATGTCCTTGCGGGCAATATCAAACTGATCCGCGCCGTCGAAGGAGCCACCCGTTAGCCGATCATAGGTTAAGGGGACCTTGATCTGCTTGCCGCCAGAGGGACGCTGCTTCGGGTTCCTCAAGGCTCGATAGATGAGCCAGTTAGAGAGGAAATACTGATCGAAAGCTCGTCCACCATCTGAAATAAAATGGTCGCGGGTAACAGACTCAAGCTCCGAACGGGTAAGGGCCATAATTTAACCTCCTATTACCACCGCTCTCTTAGCCTTCGGAGGCGGTCTGCAAGGACGGCCCTCCGGCCACCGTGCTGTGCGGTATCTGCCAGCTCCGGCGGTACGGCGGTAGAGGCCCCCGCTTGAGGTCCAGTGCTGGTTGCCCCATCTAATACCTGGGCTCCCTGCTTGGCCCTCACAGCTTCAAGGGTCTTTTTGCGCTCGTCCTCGCGTATTTGTTTTTCTAGTTCTTCCCTTGCCGACTGTTGTTCTTCGGAGCCCTTTTTCGCTTGGATGGCATGGAAGGCCGAGATTGCGTTATGGATAGGATTCTTCTGAATAAACCGCGAAATCTCGCCAGATGAAACCATTGTCATAAAATCGGGATTTTCCTCAGCAAATTGCTCAATCCCCTTGGCAATGGCCTCTTCCTGAGCCCTCTGTGCAGCTTCCTCTCGAAGTCTTGTCAGGGCCTTGGACTCTACACTTTCACGAAGTCCACTCAGAAATGCTTTTGGCGATCTCTGGAAGTCCTCGATGATTTCCTCTTCACCTTTGGAGAGGATCTCGTCGAAAGGATCTTTCTCAGGCTCAGGCACGGGCTCAGGCTGGCGCTGCGGGTATTGGAATTGTCCCATCATCCGCATGTGAGCATCGTACTGGTCGATGCGCTTGGCCTGGTCCTCCATAGTCCCTTTGGCTTGTTGAAGTTCTTGCCGCAGGGCATCCCTTTCCTTAATCATCTCTTGCCATCTTGGATGCTCATGGAAAGGGGCTTTTGCGTCAGGCTCCTTTGGCTCTTCCGCGATTAACTGTCCCTCGTCGTCCGACTCATCATCCGTTTTTAGCGGGTCGTCACCCGTATCGTCGTCGAGGTGGTCGTAATCATCTAGGTCGAGGTTGTGAGTTCCTAGTTCGTCGGCGGACGGCCCGACACCAGCTTGAGCATCATGCTCACGAAGGTCTTTAGCGTCTCTTTCGTCGTCATGTTCCATGATTCTTTCCTCCATCGGACATAAAAAAACCGCCAGCAAGTGGCGGTCTGTCCAGGTTGTTGAGAGTTAAGTTCTACGGCGGCGTGCCAAGCCGTTGGGCAGCCTCTTTCCTCCGGTCTGTTTCGGCTTCGGCAAGTCGCCTGTCAGCCTCTTTACTAAGAAATCGCTGCATCTGAGCTGGTGTGTATCCAGCGGCTTTCAGAACGGCCATTTTGCGCTCTACACTTCCACTAGGTTTGGAGAGATCCAACTGTCTCTTTGTTGGTTTGGGCTTCTGCTTCTTCGCTGGCTTTGTTAGCCTAGTTATCTTAGCGGCCTGTGGGACCCCCGCAGCTTTCAATACATCAGCTCGTGTAGATGGGTCATTGATTTGACTCATTACTCGTTCTGTAAAGGACTTCTGCGCTGGTCCCAGGCCCTTGTCGAGGAGACTACTTTGGCCCACCCGCGTCTGAGGGGTAGCTTTCTTTATCGTCTTATTTCGCGTAGTTGCCTGGACTTCTCCGTTCACTTTTTGCCCCCTTTCTTTTTCGAGTTGTCGTAAATGCCAAAGCATTTTCCGGCAACTTGGCGAGTGGGGCGATTGTCTCCCTCGTGGCGCAAATACTGGATGCAGCGTGAGACAAACTTGCCCCTGTTTTCTCCTGCTTTTGGCGTCGGCATAGCTCCCTCCTCTCCTAGAATCTTTCTAAGTATTCTTTTCTGCGCTCCTGCACTCTTGGATGAGGATCTGCGTACTCTCTCTCAATGTGAGCCCTTGCTTGCTCTCTAGTGGAAATATACTCTTGCTTACCTTTCTGCGCGAATTCCAGATCGTTTAAGTATCCATTGACAGAGCGTATCCAAGAGGCGTCGCTTCGCTTTACCCCTCCATGACCGAGTGTTATTAGCCTACGCATTTGAGTGTGGCATTTGTCGCAGCGTGGCTTTTCATCCATGCCAGTTGAGAGTTCGACCTGAACCATGCAATTCGTACATTCGTAATCGTATAGCGGCATTAGCGGCTCCTTACATGGCTATCTGAGCTTGTTCGCCCTGCAGTTCTTTTACTTGCTGGACGTAAGCGTTATAGGTAGTCTCATCCATATTGGCTATTTCTTGGACTGTTTGCATGACTCTAGGATCAACGCCTAGATTCTGCATCCTTTCGATCAGAGGCCCGACTATACCCATCTCCATTCTCGCGGTGACTTCGGCACGATCCGGCCACTCCAGGGCTTCAAGCAATTCCCTGATGTCGATAGCTCCGAGCTTAAAGAGATCCATAGCCTCTTCTCTTTGCTGTAACCTGGACACTGGCATGGTAGATCCACTAACGACTTGGAAATAAATCGGGGCAATCGACTCCATTCCCACCAGGGACCCTCTCACAGGTAGGCCATTTTCCTGCAAATAATAGAATCTCTGCTCTGTGTACCAGTTCTGAACGTGGGAGATAAACATTCTGCCGCGATCACGAATCATGCGCCCGTAAGTCCTAACTTTGCCCCTGATAACTGTGTGCATATTTTCTAGGATGGCTGCGATTGACTTATATGCGAGGCGTCCTTTCATTACCTGGGGATCGGTGAGATCGAAAGTCCCTGCTATCTTGTCAAAAAGCTCCCGATACACTGTGAGGATGCGCTCTATGTCATTCTGTACGGGCGGACTGTCCATGTAACGGATCGCCTTGGCAACGATGCTATTCTTGGGATTGACTATCCTGGCTGCATTGCTGAAATCGGAATTGGGAACCATTGTGTCTTTCGGGTTAATGAGCGGGGATCTGGCCAAGCGATCTTTCATGTAATTAAGCTGACTTAGGCACTTGTCGATCTCGATATTTATCTGTTCCAGTTGTTCTATCGCAGCATAGCCCCACGGACTGACGGGATCTCTCGTGGATGGGGTGAGCGTGAATGGGAATCTGCCGAAGAGGAAAGTCTGCGATGTTTTTTCTACTGGCAAGGCATGGTTGATGCTTGGATTTGGCCTGTCCGACAGTACGACATCGCCACCGTTGCAAGTTGTAACGCAGCGTATATAGCCAGGATATTTGGGCAACCTTTCCAACATGGCTGGCTGCAATGTTTTCAGTTCACCCGACGACAGATCCAGACTGTGAATCGCCTCTTTAGTTTGGGCAGTTACAAGTGTGTAGTCTTTTACCCATATTTCGAGGATAAGAACATCATCGCCTCGTCCCATTACGCTCAACATGGCAGGATTGCCTTCCAGGTAGGCGCGGTCACGAGCATAATCCCCGAAGTGTGAACGAGGCACTGGTCTTGCAGATCCACCCACTATCTCTTGTCTTTTCTCACCGAGATCGGCTTTCCATTCTTCATCCGCCTTAATCTCTTTCTTCATGTGAGGCCATTTGCGACGAGCTTGATTGATTGGCATCGTGTAGTAGTGAAGTGCAGCTTCCCATTTCTCTGGCCTTCTCTCATTGAGGGGCCAGAAACCGAAATTGTGAGGATCGACTACGATAGTCTCAGCCTCACCCAGGCCATTATTCAACGCCGGATTGAATATGACCTTCTCGATAGTGGCTCCGTGAACCTCAGCCATCTTGACAGAATCTCCATAGATGTCCTGTTGCTCAGTTTCACTCCACCAGTACCTCGCTATGTTATGGAGCTTATCCGCAATGTCGTCATTCTCACCGACCACATCGAATGTGGGATTATTGTCGGTAAGAAGGTTGACAGTCCGCTCTATGTGAGCGTTGACGAGGCTGATGGATGCCAAAGGGATCGGCGCTGATGCGCCGGATCTCCAGTGATGGTTGCGATACATCTCATAGTTCCGATGCCATTTCTCTGGTAGGCGCTTTTTGTGCTTGTCCCTGATTACTGCATCGAGAATGGCGAAGGCAGCGTGGCCAACGTGCTCATCCTTTTCCGGCGGGATAAGACAATTGACTTGCTGCTTTTCCTTCTCATCCAGGTTAGCTGCACCACTATCCGGCGTTCTTCTAACCTCTACAATGGCCATTTCTGTCAACTCCTATCTTTCTTCCCTGGTTGTTTGAATACCCATCTCGTGTGACACTGTGCCGTCGCATACACATTGCCACTTGAATGTTCGAGAATGGGTTCTCGACCACAGCCACAGGGACAGAGCTTGATTCCTTCCTCCACCTTGGGCTGCGCCCTTACCGTGTATTGCTCTGCCTGTCCGTCAATCACAAGCGTATTAGCCTCCTCTTCCCTGCCTGGAATATGAGGAATGAATAAATGAGCATCTCCGCCTTCTGACATGGGACAGACTAACCCCTTACCAGTTGCATCGGGCTCTGGCATTATCCAGTGATCGCAGCCTACTCTCCTCTGAAACATGGAGCCCTTGAGTGGTATATCCAGCTCTTTCACCTGGGCGTTAGCGATCCACCGCCTACACATGGCGCAAGCGATTTTAAGTACCCGATGTTGCTCTTGGAATTCCTGAACCTCTTGTATTAGTGCCATTACATACCCTCATAAGGTCTAGCCCTTGCCATTTTGTCCAGCTCCGCATCGGTGTAGCCGCCTTCTTCTGGCGATAGCAGCGCCCTTTCAAATATATCTTCCTCTGGCGGCTTCTCGTTTGGCTTAAAAAGGATTGGGCCTTCAAAAGTTCTTTCACCACGGGTCTTTCTTCCCAGGATGAATCCAAAAAGAATCAAGACCAGGGCGAATACAATGCCAATACTCACTAAAATCCCTGCCCCGATAACTTGTGGTGCAATCATAGTAACCCCGCAAATTCGTCCTCGAAGTAGATCATGTCTCCCATGTCCTCTTTCATTCGTTTAAGTGCGAAATTCTGCCAGGGATCTTGTTCCACTGGCGGTTTTTCTGTCGCCTCGATCCATTTCTGCTGCCATGTTTTCGGTGCTGTTTTCTCGATTTCTGGATAGTAATCTGCGAAAGCAAGCATCAGAGCTTCCGCTCTATCTGGCGACCTAATTCCCTCCTTTTTCATGCGTTGCTTGCTCCAGATCAAAATTCTGCCACGCGAATCCAGTTCGTATCGTAGCGATGCCAGTTCGCGGATCAGGATTTTGTCATTCGGTATGCTGATATGGCCAGCCTCGAAATACTCCCTGAGCTGCCAATAAAGCTCAGATCGCTTGTTCACATAGAGAGTGGGATCACTCGTTGCTTCACGAACGTCAATTCCCATAACATCTATGCCTTGCTCCATGAGCCTCTCAAACACACCTATTCCCACACCACAGACATCAATCCTGATAAGTTCCGGCGGTATGGGCTCACGCCTCTTAGAAAATTTGCCATTCTCAATTCCTCGACGAGTCAAGCCAGCGATCCGGCCAGCAGCCTTCATGCTCTCTTCTTTTTCAAAGGCGACCAGACCCATTACCTTTACGCCCTTGACGAAACAAAAAACTGTATCGTTGTCGCCTCCGGCAGCTATATCCACCCCCACTGAATCCACTACCCTGTGCGATAGCGGCTTGATGTATTCAATCTGGCGATCAACCGCCGCCTCGATCCAAGGCAATGGGATAACAGTATTGTCGTCCTCGATTGGAAACTCACCGAGCACATGGACGCGGTAGAAATTAGATGTCTTACCACCAGGACGGTCAGCCATGTTGTCGAGCCACTGTCTGTTCTTGCTTACCAGTTCTGATTCTTCACTGTTGAAATGAAAAATCTTCCAGGGCTTGTCGGCATATTCATGGTGAGTGGAGTAAAAGTAGCCGATAGTTCTGGTAGGGTTGCCCACCAGGAGGGCTTTATTGCCTACATCAGTCATGGCTCCTTCCATGACATCGAATATCTCGTCCGGCACACCACTAGCCTCATCGACTACGAACATCATGTTCTTCTCGTGGAAACCCTGAAAACTCTCACTGGCTTCCTTCCTGGCTGTCCTGGCGACGGCGAACCATGTTCCTTTGTGTTCTTTATGAAACACTCTGTCGGTGGTCATTTCAAACTTGTCGGCAAAATAAGGGTCCATATTGCGATGCTGCTTGCCCAATTCAGCCCAAAGCACATCACGGAGCTGGTTCTCAGTGGGGGCCGTGCAGGGAATACGGCAGAAAGGCCGCGTGATAATGTACCACCAGATGATCTGAGCCAGCCCCGTAGTCTTGCCGATACCACGACCAGACCGCGCACTGACATGATCGTTCTCGAAGATGGCTCTCGAAAGCTCGATTTGCTCTCGCACGGGCTCCATGTGCAATACTTCCCTGACGAATCTCACTGGATGATCGACGTAGGGCTCGATTTTGAGCTGGTACAGGAGGTCAGGATCTCTTTTTTCGAGAATGGCGTCGATCAGGGATAGCTCTAACTGGTCTATCCTTTCCAGTTCCGACGGTGATAGCATTTCTTCGGGCGACAAGTTTTTCAATTTCTGACTTCTCCAGGTCTTGGACGATTACCAGGACATTTTGATCCACCTGAATGTCCGTTTTGATTGTCTGTTCCTTGGGCTCTTTGCGCTTGATGATCTCTTGGATGATATACATAATCATCGAGCGATCCCGCAGCTCTATGGCTTCGGCCAGTAGCACTCTGAGTAGATCCCAGGAGTGTTCGAGAAGTTCCTTGGGAACAGTCAAGCCTGTAAGCTCACGAAGTTGAGCAGAAATCCTGTCGAAATCAGCACCGCTCTTCTCGATCACTTCCTTTATGCGAATCTGATCTATGAGAGCATCTTCGATAAAAGCTGTAGCTGCCATCCCAAGGGCCTTAGACTGATTCGCCTTTCCTCTTTTTCCACCTGTAGGCATTAGCCAGTTCCTATGTGAAAGATGATTCTTGCCCCTGCGCTGTAGCTCCCGCCCGCTACGTTCAAGCAGGGACGAATTGGGAGCCCACCGAAGGTCTGTTGATATGGCCTACTATCCCAGGTAGCTTGCGCTGCTATGTCCACATCTATCTGGAAAATGACGGGTCCAGTGGCACTACCTTCCCTAATCGTACATTTGTCGGTAATAGCTGTAGGAACAAAGGTAATGCTCATCATCGGTATTCCAGCCGCAGCTTGCTCAGGCCATAGATCCGCTGTGACGAAATCGGTATCAATGGCACTCAGGGTTACAAAAGCGCCAGCTCTCCTTACTGTATTTGCCATGACTTTACCTCCTAGTAAGTTTCGTAATAGACTATGCACTCATAATTCGTGCCGGATTCCTCGTTGAAGTAAATCCCATTTGGACAATGGACCAAGAACGTGAACATGACACCATTCAGACCAAGTGCTGCAGCATCGTAGGTAGCGGACGGCACAACTTTCTGATCGCTTGAGCTCGTTCCATTGTGGCAACTGAATCTCACGTTATTGATCCCATCCGTGCCAAGCAGCACACCTAGCAGATTGGCGCGATTGGCTTCCACTGGACCCGATGTTGTCATTTCTTTCACTCTGGCAAGTCTCATGCTCTCCTCCAGGCATAAAAAAAGGGGTAATGCCGTCCGGCTATTACCCCCTTTAGAGGTTATTACCCTATTTACTTACCTGATTACCAAGGCCAGTTAGCAGCGAAATCCATCCATCTACTGAGCCTATTGATGAGTTTGCTATCTTCCTGGGCCTGGGTCCACTCCAGGCGAATGGCCTTTATTTCCTCTCTTAACTCCTCGAACGAATCAAGATCCCCCTCAACTGGCCGGAAATGGCCAGCCATCTGCCATATATCCCAAACTCGCCAGCGAGGAGCAACGTCATGGCCTTGCTGAACCAGCTCATACATCTTTTCAATAGCTTGCTCGACCTGTTTTCTTCCAAGATAATGTGGTCTGCGCCTTATGATAAGGTGAACGGGCTGCTTCTGATTGGCAAACCATCGGACCAGTTCTTCATTCATTCGATTAACTCATTAAACCGCTTTAGCAATGTGTTGATAGCATTGTTCGTCTTACCCTGGCCTTTAAATGCTATCTGCTCATCCCGCCAGTAACGTGCCATAGTACACGGGAGATCCTGCAGCCATCCCTCATCCCACCATTTGCCATGCACCATATAGACTTGCTCTTCTGTGCCTGAGAGTAGCAGTTTTTCCTTCTCGAACACAGCCGTCTCAGGCTTCATGTGCCAGTGATGGATACCAGTAAAACAGTAAGGCGGCATACAGATCATCTTCTCATGCTTGCCCATCTTGATTCCCAATATATTTAAATAGAGGAAATCATCCCAATGGTCAATCCGCCTAGAGATATAGAGCTCTCCGAACCAATCGAAATTGCGAGGATCTATAAAGATTGGTACGCTCGTATGGATCTTGGTGTAAGGAAATTCATCGACTCCCAATGGACACTGATACTTTTTCTGATAATCCTTGTTGAAATTGATAATCATGCCATTGGAGCCCGTCACAATCAGCCCCTTGGATGCTGCCAGGAAAAAGACATCGACATTCGCCTCTATCCACATATCGGCGTCGAGGAGACAAACGGCTTGATATTTATGTCCAAGCTCACAGATGATGCGAAATCTCTCTATGGCTGTGGCATGGACCTGATGATCGCCTTCACTGTTGACGATTTGCACCTCGAAGGGATACTGCTGTGTTTTTTCAATGAACGACTCAGGCAACCTAAATGAGATCAGGACCACAGTATGCTCGTTCTTGATCTTCTTTAGACTATTGAGCATGGCGGTGACGCCAGGGATATAATTATCACTGGCCGCAACAAAAAACGCATAATTGGAGCTCATTATCCTTACGCTGCCTTTCTTCTCCTCCCTGCCGCTGCCATCTCCTGAAACCTCTTCTTGCCGTACTTTTTCCGGCCAGCAGCAGCAGCTACGGCTGCGGGATTCTTTGCGCCACCAGCCCTCGCTGAGGCTTCAACGGCCTTAAATCTTTCCCCGCTACCCAAAGGAGCAGACTGTTGGACCTTTTTTTGATGTTCTCTAGCTGCTCTCCGCTTTTGGAGATTAGCCGCCATCTTCTTGATTTTTTTCTTTCTCCTCGACATTTTGTCCCCCTCTAGGAGCCTCATAAAATCTGCAGTATCCCTTATATGAGCTCCATTGTTTCATTGGTCGCCAGCCCGCCTCTTCGAGCACAGCTACCTGTCCTGCTTCTGGATCGTGCATATAGATGTAGTCGTCCACATGCCCTATGGCATGGGCCGCTTCCCTCTGACGAGCTCCCGAAAGCTGCGGTGCATCCACCAGGCCGAAATTAAACCGCTGATCCAGTGGCGGAGGTCCCTCATTTTCCTGATACGCATGAACATTCTTATGAAACCGCTTGCACATATCAGCGTACCATTTGGCTGGTTCATAGCTCGTGACCTTGTATCCTTCGAGCAGTAGCAGCTCAGTAGAGAGTCCCGCGCCGTTTTCGATGATTCTTGTTTTCTCAGCCAGTGGATAATGCCTGAGCAAAAATCTTTTTAGCTCAATCCAGTGGGGCCTGTAGATTGAGCGATTCCCCCACTGGATCTTGAGATTTGCCCCCTGAATCACTGATTCAAGAAAACCATTTAGCATCCAGGTACACCAGGGACAGATGAGGAATTCTTTGTTTGGTGGTGTTTTAAAAACCTGAACCTTGGAACTTTGGAAATGATACCTACAGCACTGGCAGATCATTGGCATATCTTCGCTCATACTCAGCTCGTAGGCAGTAATCATCTCTTGAATTCCATAAAAATCCTACTTCGCTCATGCCGATTAGTTAATTGAAAACCCGCCCCTCCAAAAAATCCTTCATAGGCTTCGGCCAATGTCGGCTTTCTAACTCTAACGATTACATGGTCCGTAATTGCAGCCAAATGAAGAGCTATAGGATGCTGCAATTCCATTAAACTTCTTTTTACTTTTTTGAGTTTCCCAAGGTGATATAGTATTGAGATAGCCAGCACAGAATCAAAATAACCTAAATCGAGCTTGGGAATATCTTCAACGTAACCCTGAATAAATCGGATATTATATCTTTTGCCATCTTTCTGGCAGAAATAATCATAAATGAAATCAAATTGATCTTTGTACTGATCCTGAGCTTCAATGCAGACGACTTCTTTAGCTCCCGCCTGAGCTGCCCGTATAGCGTGGATGCCAGCATTGGCTCCAAGATCCAATATGCGTTTCCCTTCAATCGGCTCCAAGAATTCTTTTATGAAAGGCCACGCTGGATCTCCACAGCCTCCATGTCCTTTAATCAAAGGGCCGTCGTCGAGCTGGATAGTCTGATACCAGGGCTTGAGTTGCTCTATCCGCTCATCTATATCCGTCATGGAAAGCCTTCTCTTGTTCTTTTGTTGCCCCGCGCAACAATTTCTTTATGCAGACAGGAGTGTGCTTCTGAGTCCTGTTAAACATATCTACGTCGCACTGGAAAGTAATGTCGTATGTCCAGGCATGGAAGATATTCCCAGGCGTGCAATCACCGATACCTATGCCGTGGGCGTCGCAATCTTTCATAAATTGTCCAAACTGCTTGTATAATCTAGGGGCGATGCCGAACGGTCTGAGCTGTTGGAAATTCATTCCGTCGAACCATTCAATCAATTCCACATGCCAGGTCTTATCTAATTCCTTGGTGTGTACGCACTTTGGTAGATAATGAAGTTTCTGCGTAACCTCTCGATATAGCTCAGTATGTACCTTTGGAGTTAATCTCGCCCTGAACTTTCCTTTCTCAGTCACCAGGAGGAATACCTTGGGTGTGCCAATGTACTGGACGAGAATAGGATTGAGCTGCAGGGCCACGGCTGCACCCTCTATTACACCCATTCTGTGCCTAAGAGTATTCAGAGGGGTATCCACCCCATTTGTCCTCATCCCATTCAATCTTGTGTTTAAGGCTCAAATTATAGTGCCGAGTGAAATCCCAAAATAGCCGGACATTATTCTTCGCAAACTCCTTTGCTATCGGCTCCTTTGGCATGGCTAAAAACTGGCGGCACACCGATTCGTACCACCAACGCCTATGGAAAGCATTGATCCGATCTCCCATCTTGTTAAGGCAAAGATACCACTTTCCACCGATGATCCGTTTGACCAGATTGACATAGTAGTAATTGGACTGAATCCAGAAGAGATTGGGCAGCGGCATGATATTTTTAATCTCGCCTGTTTTTATCAAGACCCTGCTTAGTGAGCTCATATCACCGAGGGTTTCTGCCAAGCTCTCCTCTGGTATTTGCTCCATGATCCAGCCGAATTTATCAGGGCAAAAGAAATTCGGCATATTATGTAGTGGGGGCGAAGAAGCCCCCTTAATCGCTTGCAGGTTGTACTGGTCATACTCCTGACCACTGTAATCATTATTGGGTAACAATAACCTCCCTGTCTCCGCTGCGATTTCAAACCAAATCATTATGTTGTTGGTGATCTGCATATCTGCATCGAATACAGATACGGCGCTGTACTCCGTTAGCTCTCGCACGGCGAAGAGATAGCGATACATCTTGCAGTACCAGACATTCTCACCAGCTTTGGGATGCCTGGGGTAGCCATCAGCCTGGAGATCCGCAATCGAAATGGGATAGAAGAAATCAAAAGCCTCTTT